>Ga0315910_10000692_pt1 | contig 32577 bp, 30 predicted proteins | sample EdamamesoilMG_FD_204470 | JGI IMG/M metagenome (GOLD analysis project Ga0315910, IMG submission 204470) | Garden soil microbial communities collected in Santa Monica, California, United States - Edamame soil | ecosystem: Environmental > Terrestrial > Soil > Garden | place: USA: California... | reverse complement strand
GCATCCGTTACATATCGTCTTCGATCTCAAAAATATTTGGAGTAGAGCCGGTCTCACTCCTGGGGAGAAGTATTTGTGATTTTGTTGGTCGTGAGAAAGTTGAAGTCTGGAGGGAAAGGCTTGAGGCGGGTTCTCATCCGTTGAAAGATGAGACGATTTTAAAGACTAAGATTGGTCAAAAAGTTTACCTCGACATTCATGTTTCAAATTTCCTCAATCGCTTTCCAGTTCAGGGCTTGGTATTGAAATTAAACGATATCACGCAGAAGAAAACCCGTGAGTTGGAATTGGTGCGCACCAATCAACAACTTGATCAGGTGATTTATAAAACCACGCATGATTTAAAGGCGCCCATTATGTCGGCCCTGGGGCTGGTTAAACTGGCTGAGCAAGTGCCAGACCACGAGAAAGGTCAATACATTGGGATGATTAAAAAGAGTCTCCTGAAACTTGACTCGTTTATCGAAGAAATGAATGATTTCTTTAGAAACGGTAAACTGGAAGTTCAGCGCGAACGAATCAGCGTATTGGAGTTACTTCATGACGAACAGAACCTGTTGGAGAATTTGTATCCGGAAATCAAGATTGACATCACAATCAATATTGACGATTCGATAGAACTGTTTTCTGACAGGGTAAGATTAAGAACCATCATCACGAATATTTTTTCGAACGCGATAAAATACAGCGATCGCGGAAAGACTAATCCGTTCATCAAAATCTCAGGACGGATTACACCCGATTATTGTAACATTTGTTTTATCGACAATGGTATTGGAATTCCTTCGGAATATCAGGATAAGATTTTTGATCTGTTCTTTCGGGCAACTGATCAGGCGAAGGGTACCGGCTTAGGATTGTTTATTGTTAAAGATACTGTGGAGCGGCTCAATGGAGTAATTGAACTTCATTCGAAGCCTGGTGAAGGAACCATGTTTAACGTGCGGATTCCAAACCAACTTCACCAACCTCAACTGGTTGAATAGTACACGCACGGGGTCGCAGAGTTTTTACAGAGAGGGTCTTTTCTCTGTGTGCCCAGTGCGTTTTTTTTAGGAATGAATCTATCGGATCGAAGAAGTCGAAACGATTAACATGATACAGACACACGGGGCTACAGAGTTTATAGAGAGGGTCTTTTCTCTGTGCCCTTTGTGTTCTTTAAAGTAAGAAATCGATTTGGTATCAGATCGATTATAATGACATCGCACGGGAGCGTGGAGTTTTATAGAGAGGGTCTTTTTTCTCTGCGTTTCCTGTGCGTTTTTACATGCAAGAACGTATGTGCGGAAAAGATGTTTCCGTTTTACTCAAGATATCGCATGGAGCCGCAGAGTTTTTAGAGAGAGGGTCTTTTTCTTTGTGTGCTCCGTGCGTTTTTTTATGCCCTCCATAATTACCTTTGAACATGTCGCGAAGGGTTTATATTGATCAGATGGGTTTGCCTGTTGCGCTACCCTTTCCGCCCTCCCGAATCATTTCACTCGTACCATCACAAACTGAATTACTGGCTGATTTAGGACTAACTACTGAAGTGGTGGGCATCACCAGATTTTGTGTTCATCCGGAAGGTTGGTTAAAATCAAAAAAGATTATCGGGGGAACCAAGCAATTCGATTTTGCCAGTATTGAGGCCTTGAAGCCTGACTTAATCGTTGGCAACAAGGAAGAGAATTATCGTGAAGGTATTGAGAAGCTTCGAACGAAGTATCCGGTGTGGATGAGCGATATTGTTTCGTTTGACGATGCGCTGAGCATGATTGAATCCCTTGGTGAAATTACCAGTCGATTGCAAGAGGCTCAAAAGATTAAGCATTCCATAGGTGAGGCGTTTAAATCCTTAACTCCGTTTTCCGGCCAGTCGGTTTTGTATTTGATTTGGAGAAAGCCCTGGATGGCTGCAGGACCGGGTACCTTTATTGATGAAGTACTCACAAAACTTGGATTGATAAATGTTATCACAGAACCGCGTTACCCGGAATTAGCAACCGCCACTTTAATGGATTTGAATCCGGATTATATTTTTCTATCCTCTGAACCCTTTCCGTTTCAAGGAAAACATGAAGAAGAAATCCTGAAAATGTGCCCATCATCAAAAATTATCCTTGTGGATGGCGAAATGTTTTCGTGGTATGGTAGCAGGTTAATCAGTGCAGCGCCTTACTTTAAAAATCTAGGGGCTCAGTGTTAAGCGCGTAACTATTTCATTGGAAAACCAAAGGAGAGGATATCGTTCCAGAAGTTAGGATAGGATTTTCGTACTACAGCCTTATCTTCAATTTCCACATTCATCAACGTTGCTAAAGGAGCAAAGGCCATGGCCATACGATGATCTTTGTAGGTGTTGAACGATGCCTGCTGCGGTAATTGGCGTGAAGGCTCGAGCGTCCAATGTGCTTTATCCAATTCAATCAGTGTACCGCCAATTTTCTGTAACTCCTGTTGGAGAGCCGCAATGCGGTCGGTTTCTTTTATCCGTAAACTTTCAAGCCCCGTAAAGTAACCCTTAATTCCTTTTGCTGCACACACCACTGCAACAGTCTGGGCAAGGTCAGGGCAATGCGTGAAGTCCCAACTGATTTCCTGTTGACTTTCTTTTTTTGTGAGCTTCAGCAATCCGTTTTCCATCGCGGCCGATACGCCAAGGGGCTCCATAATTTTTACAATGGCACTATCGCCTTGCAGGGATGCCAATGAAAGACGAGGTAAAAGTATCTCCGCTTTTTCTGAAAGCGCTGCAAACGCAAACCAATAACTCGCAGCCGACCAATCAGACTCTACGGTGAAGGGTGCAGGTTTATAAACCTGCGGAAGGATGATAACTTTATCTTTTTGAAGTTCGCACGATACACCGAAGTGCTTCATCATAGAAGCTGTCATTTCAATGTAGGGAAGACTTCCTACTTTTCCTTCGAGCTCAAGTGTTAACCCGTTGGGAAGGCTGGGTGCAATCATCATGAGCGCAGAAATAAACTGACTGCTCACATCGCCCCGTATGCGAAGCGAATCTGTTTTTTGTTCATCGAATTGAACAATCTCCAGCGGAGGGTAGCCGTCTTTTTCGAGGTATTTTATGTCGGCCCCAAGGGTACGCAGCGCATTGACTAATATACCAATGGGACGTTCTTTCATGCGTGACGTTCCGGTGAGAACTTTAAGCTGCCGGGTAACGGTAAAATAAGCCGTAAGAAAACGCATCGTAGTGCCGGCATCTTCCACATCGATGATTTGTTCTTTCGTATGGATTCGCTTCAGCATCAATTGTGTGTCGTTGGCATCGGAAAGGTTGTGAAGTTCCGAGTTTCCGCCTGCCAGTGCATTGATGATGAGTGCCCGGTTAGCAATACTTTTCGATGCAGGAAGAAGTGACGCAGTACCCTTCAAAACATTCGTTCGGCTGATGGTGATGTTGCTATTCAAGAATGAAAAAATTTGGATGGGCAAATTACAATCTTGCTCAAGATTTTTTTTAATCAGATGTAACATTTCGAACCAAAATCGAGTTATTTGTAGTATGAGCACAACCAGTAAAATAGCGATCGGTGTAGGACTTGCTTCGGGTGCTTTGTTAGCAGCATGGTTACTGACCGGTAGCCGTAAAGAAAAGACCAAAGAGTTTGTTGCTAAGAAAGCACAAGACCTGAAAACGTCTTTGAAAACCACGAAAAAAACCTTTGATGATTCAGAAGTTCACTATGTCTGAAGAGACTGGTAAAATGACAACGCTTCCTTCATCTCATCAAGGCTGATTTCATCATCCCACTGAGCACTTCCAATACCTTTGAGAAGTACGCATAGAATTTTGTTGCCTTTATTTTTCTTGTCTTGCAGCACCAGTTTGGCGGCAGCCTCAATTTCGTTTTTCTGAAGCGCTACTTTGCCAAACACCTGTAGTATATAGGCGGTAACGTCATTAAAGTCTTGTTCGGACAATAGCCCTCTTTTTTGGGCAATAAAGTTCTCAGCAATCAACCCGATGGCAATTGCTTCGCCATGCAGAATGCGCTGATTGCTTGCCAGTAGATAACTTTCTACCGCATGGCCAATGGTGTGCCCTGCATTCAGAATTTTTCGGAGTCCTTTCTCGGTTGGATCTTCTGTAGTAACATAGGCTTTGAATTCCACCGAATGCCGAACGAGTACACGCCAATCCTGATGGACCAATGATTTACTCCGGACTTGTTTCCACATGGCCAGGTCTGAGATGAGGCAGTGTTTAATCACTTCTGCAAACCCCGATCGAAGTTCAGCAGCGGGCAGCGTTTTCAAAAAGATGTCGCACACCATAGTCATCGCGGGTTGTTGAAATACGCCAATATGATTTTTGAAGTGATTGAAATCTATTCCCAGTTTACCACCAATGCTGGCATCCACCTGGGCCAAAAGCGTAGTGGGCACCAGCATAAAATCAATTCCTCGTTTGTAGGTGGCGGCACAAAACCCCCCCATGTCGCCCAAAACCCCACCACCTAGCACCAGCAAGGCCGAATGCCGGTCGAGTGCATGATCAGTCAGGGCTTGCCAGATTGTAATACAGGTGTCAAGATTTTTTTGCGTTTCCCCGCTGGCGACTTCTATAAGAAAGTGCTCAGGCAAATTTTCTTGTACGATGGGATAGCAGTGCTTTCGAGTATTTTCATCCACTAAAACAGCCAGCTTGCTGTATTTTTTCTTACTGATAAAAACCGATAAATCGTTGGCGGGAGAGGAGGAAAACAAAATGTTATCAGGCAGCATCGAGAATTTGATCTTCTTTTTTTCGAAAGTTATCAAAAACAACCCAAACACAAGAGCGGGAGCATGGTAAACGGTTGTTAGCCTGCGATAAGCCCTTATCTTTGCCCATCTTTTTTGCGTATGGAAGCAGAACCTAAAATTTCATTCGAAGATACCGCAGTGGCCTTCTCGTATAAATCAGATGCCGCCCTTAAGAAAGCCAATTTTATTTTTTCATTAGTTAGCCATCCCTGGATATCAGCCTTGGCCACCGGGTCTGTAAAGCTAGCGTTGAAATTAAGATTGCCGGTTGAAGGTATTATACGAAGTACCGTGTTTGATCATTTCTGTGGCGGGATAAGCATCGATAATTGCGATGAAGAAATTGAGACACTTGGCAAGTATGGTGTGGGTACAATTCTCGATTACTCCGTAGAAGGCGAGAATTCCGAGCATGGTTTCGACCAAACGCTTGAAGAGACCATTCGAACAATTGATAAGGCAAAAGGAAATACTAATATTCCCTTTTCTGTTTTTAAAGTTACAGGCCTGGCCTCAGCAGCGTTATTGGAAAAGCTTCAAAAGAAAGAAACCTTGACGGCTGAAGAACAAAAGGCGTTTGATCGTGTTCGTGTTCGAATCGACAGGATTTGTGCACGCGCTCACGCCAATAATGTTCCGGTGTTGGTGGATGCAGAAGAAACCTGGATACAAGATCCGATTGATGCCCTTGCTTACGAAGCGATGACAAAGTACAATCAGCAACGTGCTATTGTATTCAACACGTTTCAAATGTATCGCAAGGCTTCGATGAAGAACCTGCGCGAAGCGCATCACAATGCCACAATGCACAACTACTACCTGGGGGCAAAACTTGTTCGTGGCGCGTACATGGAAAAGGAACGCGACCGGGCACAACAGCTTGGTTATGAAAGCCCGATTCATGTGGATAAAGAAGCGACCGACCAAGATTTTAACAAGGCCCTGGCTTTTTGTATTGATAACAAGCAACGGGTGTCAGTTATGTGTGGTTCACACAACGACTATAGCAACTATTACCTTACTGTGCTGATGGAGAAGCACAGTATGAAGAATAATGATGACCGCGTTTGGTTTGCTCAATTGTACGGTATGAGCGATAACATTTCGTTTAACCTGGCCAAGGCAGGATACCGCGTAGCAAAGTACGTTCCGTATGGACCGGTTAAATCGGTAATGCCATACTTGTTGCGAAGAGCAGAAGAAAATACTTCTGTAGCAGGGCAGAGCAGTCGCGAGCTTTTGTTGATACGCAAAGAGCTGACGCGCAGAAGATCGGGCAGATAGCAGCATCATTGTCACACATTTTTTTTATCTTGATCAAAATGATGAAGCTATGATCAAGGTTGTGTGTGTACTTACGACTTTATTAATTCTGGCGGACCTACTTCAGGCCCAGCATCAGGTAGTTGTTTTGAAGAAAGGTGAGGTAACGGCACGTTACAATGTTGATGATCATATCCGGTATTCCACATCCACCAAGCGACATCTTGTACAGGATATTATCATTGAACTCACTGACACCACCATCATCACCCGAAACGATACCATTCCGTATCACCACATCCGTCTGATCGATGTTCGTGCTAAACAAGATGCTGGTATCACCATGCGAACAATAGCTTCGTACATGATTGCCGCTGCAGTGCTTTTGCCAGTGATTGATTTGATCAATGTAACAGCAATCCAGAAGGAGTCTTACGAATTCAATGAAAATCTGGGGTACACCTCATTGGCCCTGGCTTCAGCCGGTGTACTCATTCTGGTACTCGATAAACCCTATCAAAAGATGGGCAGGAAGAAAATCGTCAGAATTGTTGATTACAAATCACCGTTGTATAAACGACCTGCTTTGATTCAACAGGATATTTTACTCAACCCGCAAAAAAATTAAACGCTACTTTCGTCTCTTCGGCAGAGAGGTCTTCTTCCGCTTGGGCTGAGTCTTTCTCTTATACGTTTGACTTGATTTGATGCCTAGCTTCTTGATACTCTGGTAACGCTTGTTGGGCGAATAAGGTGACAGCTTCTTTTGTTTGCGATGTGCCTGCTGCGGACTCTTAACTCCTACTTTGCCAACCGGGGCACTAAGCGTTTTTCTGCGATACGAAAGCGCTGACTTGTAATCGGCCTGAAAGCGATTTTTGTAGCTTTCATTATTGAAATCGTAGCGCAGGGTAAACTCATTGGCGGAGCCAACAAAACCGCCTACACTTCCCAAAATATTTTCGTGTGAGTATCCCAACGTCAGGTATTTGGAAACATGAAGTCCAAGGGTTGCGCTGATTACATTGCCACTACGCCAGGCAGCACCGGCTGTTATCTTTTCATTAAAGGTGTAATATAGACCAACATCAACAGTGCTGTTGGTGGGCGAAAGCTGGCGATAGGCCACATATGGTTCCAGCAGGTCATTACCGCCCCGTACAGGAAGAAGCCCCTGGATAAACGAGGAGTAGTAGTTTGATAAAGTTGGTGTTTCTTCAAACCAACTTGCCTTTAACCGATTAGCCGCCACCCCTGCTTTTAAATAGCGATTTTGAAAATGAAGGCCGAATGAAAAGTCGTATGTATTTTGATTGCCCTGTTGCAAGGCAATGTATTCCGGGTCCAGTTCGGAACCCGAAAGTTTTGATCCGTTAAGACCGATGGAATTGTACTCACCCGAAACGCCCATGGAAAGTTTGGTAAACCGATCATTAAACTGAATGTGGTAAGCGAACGCTGCCGAGGCATAGGTGTTCCGTAAAAACGTAACATCTTCCTGAAAGAAATTGGCACCAATACCGGCTTTATGATTGGCAATGGGTGTATGAACACTGAGAAAATAGTTGGTTGGAGCACCGCTTACTTTACCATAATTCTGACGGTAGGATAGTGTAACCGATCCAAAGGTATTTCCGGCAATTGCCGGATTGTACATAAAGGCGTTTGTGAGCTTTTGGCTGAACAACGGAATATCTTGCGCAGTTACTTTGGTGGTAACGAGAAGCACTGAAATAACAACGAGGTGTAGAAATCTTTTCATAGTATCAATTGGTTTTCAGTACCGTAATCATTTGTGATATCTTTTTTGATCCGCCTCCTTCGTCACCATACTCTACGATACAGATGTAACTGCCCGGACTCAGTTTTGTAAAATCATAGCCATCGGAGTTTGGATTTATAGGATCATCGTAGTTGGTAAAGTTTTTCCATTCAGTAACAGGTACACCCCATCGATCGAGTAGTGAAATTTTATTGATACTATACTTGTCGATGTTTTCTACATACAAATAATCATTGAATCCGTCTTTCGTAAAGGGTGTAATGATATCGTGAACTTTCACCACAACTTCTTCGGAACCACCAATGGCAAGTATGGCTTGCGTAAATGGTCTGCGGCTGGTAACAAAACTGGCATCGTTGGAAGAACTTCCAAGGCTGACGGCTGTTCCACCTGTACTACTACTTTCCACGACAACCGGAGAAAGTCCGCTGCTGAAATCAGCAATGTCGTTGAGGCTTAATGAGACACGCGAGCTCACAGCCGAAATATTCGAAGCGGATACAGTCCAGTATCGTGTGTTATCGAATTCAAGTGCTGCGGGTTCGCTGGCGTCAGGGGTGAGCCCTGCATTGCCTTTCGTTACCGTTATTCCAATCTCATCCGAAGCACTGCCCGATTCGAGACGGGCGGGCGCATAGAGCGCGTCACCGGTTCCGCTAAGATCGCCAACCGGAAAAAATAACCGGCCACTATGCTTCACTGTAAAAATTCCATCAACAAAGGAATTCAGACTAGCTCCCTTCAATTCGTTTTCCGAACCTGTATATAAAAGTTTACCACTTGGGCCTGGTTTCAGAAAACCCGATGTAAAGGTTATGCCACTGGTAACGGTGAGATTTCCATTAATGACTTTGTTCATCCCTCCCTGAACATTCAATTGCGTGGCCACAATAATACCGGTAAGAGTTTGATCACTACTTTTAAGATCGAGCGTTAAGGTTGTTGTTGAGAAATCAAATGAACTACCATTCGAGATGTTGCCGATAGCTTGAATGGCTATATCGGGTGTTCCACCTGAATTCATTTCGGTACCCGGAGCGATAACCAGCTGACCGAATACCGTCAATGGTAAAACACCCGTGATCAAAAGCAAGAGTCTTTGTGCGTTCATAGTGCTTATTGCTTTGAGGCGTTAGCTTGAGCACCCAAAATTCTTTTTAATTCTTCAACATCTTTCAGTAACGCTTGTTGCTGCTGGGCGATGGTTGTTACCTTGGTTTCAAGGTCACCGTTTTCTGATTTTAACTTTTTATTTTCAGTTTCAAGAACCTCAATTTTCTTGAGCAATTCCTGAATGGATAGTAAGGCAACACCGGCAGGATCAATCGTAGAGATTGACGTATCATCATTTCCTGTTTTAAATGCTTGATAGAAATCCTGAGCCATCGGGCCGATGTGAGTAATGGAAGCGGATTCTCCTTTGTAATTCCAGCGTGTGATCGGAAGTTGTTTTACCTTTTCTAAAATTTCGTTTCCGTTCAAGGATTCGAAATTCTCTTTCTTGTTGCGGTCTGAAGCATTGGTCCAGGTACCACCGGTAGTAAGGTGAGCACCATTTCCGTTGGATGCAGTTGAGCCCACCACAATGGCTCTGCCCGAAACCGGCTGCGCTCCAAAACCCCAGCCTATAACATTGCTATTGCCAAATACCATGTTGTTATTTGCACTGACGGATGTGTTATAACCAATGGCTGTTGCATTGAGCAATCCTGGACCTGCAACATCAGCATCATAACCAATGATGGTATTTTGCGCACCGTTGTCGTTGGTATTGCCTGCAAAATTTCCAACAAAAACATTCTGAGTACCAGTACGAGTTAATAGTCCTGATTCAGCACCGATAAAAGTATTAGGACCACCGGTCGCTATTTCACCCGCGCGCGAGCCTACAAATGTATTTGAATTAAATGTTCCTGTGGTTGTTGCCTGGCCGGCATTAAAACCAACAATAGTATTTGAGCCACCGGTTGCATTGCTTTTTCCAGCGCCTGCTCCAACCATCACATTGAAGCCACCGGTGGTATTAGCGCCACCAGCGGAGCTGCCGAAAAATGCATTGTCGGTTCCTGTACCCCCACCCATGGGTGATCCCGCAAATAAATTTCTTGTTCCGGTATTGTTAATTAATGAGCTACCACTGCCAACAACCAGGCTTTGCCAGGATGATCCGTTGTTAAATTCAGGTAGGCCTGTAGTAGAATTATAGCGAAAGTATCCGGCAACGGAACTTGGGCGTTGTGCTGTAGTACCCGTTGGTAATTTAAGGGCATCGGTACCATTGACTTCCAATGTTACCTGTGGATTTGCACCATTCACAGAAGTCTTTCCATTTTTCAACACAGTGAATGCATTGCTTCGAACAGAAAAGTCAGAACCATTACCTAATTCGAAAAGCGGATCGGTTACTACCCAACTGTTGGCTGTTCCTCCGCTGATGTTGAATCGTCCGAAGGCCACACCACCATACGAACTTGCGGTGGTGTACTCCCCACCCGTTACGGAGTAGTATCCTTCACCTGTTGTTCCTAACCCGGTACTGAATGCGTGTGCACCATTGGCATTAACACCATCACCAAATCCAACTGCACTGAAGCCGGGGGCTTTTGCACGTTTTCCAAATGCAATGGCATTGGTACCCTGCGCGCGCGCGTTGTAGCCCATCGCTACAGAATAGTCACCAATGCTGGCTTCATCCCAAAGTGATTCTTCGCCACCACCTTCGCCAACAATCTGGCCGGCCCGGATTGCTCCTTTTCTGGGGTGCCACATAAAACGTGTACCTGCCCCGGTAGTCGGGATGGTTCCTGAACCAAATGTTCCGCTTGTTACAAAGCCATTCGCTAATGCAAAATTCATGGCGTTTGTTCCGCTAACTGTATTGCCGCCATCGTAGGCACCCTGCAGGTTTGTGGCGCTTGGAATAGCCTGGATGCCGAGTACTCCGGCATTGTCAACCACAACCATTTGCGCACCGCTGCCTCCAAGGGTGGATAGTGTTGCAGGTCCGCCCAATGTTGTTGCTCCGGCAACGCTTAATGTTCCCGTTCCGGTAGTTGCAATGTTGCCGGTTGTACTGATCGAAATATTGCTTGCCAGATCAGTGCCTGTGATGGATGTCTGTGTGGAGAGAACACCTGATGTAAGTTTTGCAAACCCCGAGCCGGTACTCCTCTTAAGAAGTTTACCCGTGGTGGAACTGAACAGAGCCACCTCACCATCAACAGAGGTTGCTGTGTTGGTTGAGGCATCTCCTCCACCAGCAGGAGTTGCCCACGTACCATCACCACGCCAGAACGTGGTGGCGCTGGCGCTGGTACCACTGTTTAAATTGGCTACGGAAAGATTTCCGGTAACTCCAGTAGATAACGGTAAGCCTGTAGCATTGGTAAGAACAACAGCAGTGGGTGTTCCTAATGCAGGCGTAGTTAGAATGGGAGAAGTTGAAAGTACTACGCTGCCAGTACCTGTGCTGGTAGTAACACCAGTTCCACCGTTGGCAACCGGAAGAATGGTACTTCCTACATCAGAGGCCAGGTTAATGGAAGCTTGTGTGGATAGTACTCCAGCATTCAATTTGGCAAAGCCCGTACCGGTTGATCGCTTAAGAAGTTTACCAGTTGTGGAGCTGAATAAGGCAATCTCATTGTCAACGGAAGCCGCTGTGTTGGTCGATACATCCCCTCCACCCGAAGGAGTTGCCCACGTACCATCACCGCGCCAAAACGTTGTGGCACTGGCACTGGTACCGCTGTTTAGGCTAGCTACGGGTAAATTACCGGTAACATCGGATGCCAAGTTGATTGATGCTTGTGTTGAAAGAACACCAGCATTAAGTTTTGTAAAGCCCGTACCCGTTGCCCGCTTGAGAAGCTTGCCCGTAGTTGCACTGAATAATACAAGTTCATTATCAACGGAGGTAGCGGTGTTGGTTGAAGCATCTCCTCCACCTGAAGGAGTTGCCCACGTACCATCACCGCGCCAGAATGTTGTGGCGCTGGCAGCGGTTCCACTGTTAAGTCGTGTAACCGGTAGGTTACCGGTTACACCTGTAGCCAGTGGCAAGCCGGTGGCGTTTGTTAAGGTTACAGAAGAAGGTGTGCCTAGTGCCGGAGTAGTAAGGATGGGAGAAGTCGACAGCACCACGCTGCCTGTACCTGTACTGGTTGTGGTGCCGGTTCCTCCATTAAGCACGGGAAGAATTGAAGTACCCACCTCTGATGCCAGATTAATGGAAGTTTGCGTTGATAGAACTCCGGCATTGAGTTTTGCAAAACCTGTACTTGTGGCTCGTTTAAGAAGTTTACCGGTGGTTGCACTAAACAGCACAAGCTCATTGTCAACCGATGCGGAAGTGTTAGTTGATGCATCTCCGCCTCCCGCTCCGGCATTGTCAGTTCCCAATACCCAGCGCTTGTTGGTATTATCCCATTTCAGTACCTGGCCTTCAGTGGTGCCTTGAACCATACCAATGGATAGCGGACTTGCTGTAGTACCGGCACCGGTAAGTTCCAATCCACCGCGGGAAACATTCACTTGTGTTACCTCATTACCGATAACTGCATCTGCGTCTGCACTACCGCCCGCAGAGCCGGCTTCAACCCAGGCACTTCCATTGTGGTAGTAGATTTTTTTGTCAGTGCTGTTGTAAACAATCATCCCCTCCTTGCCGAATTGAGAAAGACTCGAGGTAGTAACAACCGGGATGATCAATCCTTGTTTTCCATTGCCTTTCAGGAACAGCACAGCCTGTTCATCAATGGTTTGGGTGCCGATGGATACAGATTGATTTTGTCCGAAGGAGATAACACTCGCACATACCAACAACATGATGATGAGAGATAACTTTCCGTTACCGGGGAGGTTTTGAAGGTTCATAAGCCAGCTAGGTTTAGACTAAAATCTAAAGTAGCGATAAATCAGCATAAAATCCCGTTGAATGGCTATTAGAGAAGATTAAAAATTAAAAAGCTAACTTTTTTTTGCAAACAAGATTTCAGAAGGGCCGGCCATCGCGGAGTATGTTAGCAGAAGCCTAACCTTCAAATAGGTGTGGGTCACCTTACATTTATCAATAATAAAAAAAGCTGACAGAGTATGTCAGCTTCTTGTACCGAAGGAGGGACTCGAACCCTCATGTCTTGCGACACACGCCCCTGAAACGTGCGTGTCTACCAATTCCACCACTTCGGTCTATTTGTGATGTGTCTACCATCCCGATAGCCATCGGGACCACCACTTCGGTCTAACGAGTGACTAGTCTATTCATTCCGAGAATCATCGGGACCATCACTTCAGTTTGTTCTGTGGTTTGATGTCTGTTTAATCGATCTCAAACCTCAGATCTTATGTGCCCAGGACTGGACTCGAACCAGCACACCCTTTCGGGCGCTACCACCTCAAAGTAGTGCGTCTACCAATTTCGCCACCTGGGCCTTTCCACTGAACGACCTTCAGCAATTAGGGCGACAAAACTAAGAAGCTTTGGAGATTTAACAAAGCTTTCGTGAAAAAGGGAAACTATTGAATGGTGTTTCCGATTTGACAATGTGGTGAGCCGAGAATGGGATTTGAACCCACGACCTGCTGATTACGAATCAGCTGCTCTACCCCTGAGCTACCTCGGCAAGGTTCTAAAAATTTAGGACTTTAGATGTTACGAACAAAAGCAGTTATCAAAATCCTTTAGTGGGCGGCTGGTTTGGGTATTGGGTAATTCATTAAATTGACGCAATTATGCTATCAAAAAAATGCAAGTATGCCATTCATGCGCTGGTTCACATGGCAAAGGAACCGGAAGAGAAATTTCTGATCAAGGATATTTCTGAGGCATGTAACATTCCCAAAAAATTTCTGGAAGCTATTCTACTCGATTTAAAAAGAGCCGGTGTTCTGGGGAGCAAGCAGGGAAAAGGTGGAGGCTACTTTTTGCGTATGCAACCAAACGAAGTAGACCTCGCTGAGATTGTTCGTTTGTTTGATGGCGCTATTGCCTTGGTAAGCTGTGCAACCCATAAATTCTACGAACCCTGTGCCGAATGCGATGATGAGGAAACCTGTAGCGTACACGATGCCTTCAAGCAAATCCGAAATGCAACCGTTGAAATGCTAAAAGCCGATACCCTTGAAAGTCTGGTAAAGCGAGAAGCGAAACTGAAAGCGCGAAAGAAGCGTTAAGGGGTCTGGGTACAAATTATATTCTAACACTATAAGATTAATAGAGTTATTATAATTTTACCTAGTTTCTATTTGTTTCACTTTAATACAACGCATTATGTCACTTCGATTAGGCGATCTTGCCCCTGATTTTACAGCAGAAACCACAGAAGGTACCATTAACTTTCACCAATGGTTGGGTAGTGGTTGGGGTGTTTTGTTTTCACATCCGGCAGATTTTACACCGGTTTGTACCACCGAACTGGGCTCAGTAGCCAAGCTTAGCCCTGAGTTTGAAAAACGTAACACAAAAGTAATTGCCATCAGTGCCGATCCCCTGGACTCGCATAAGAAATGGGTAGGCGATATCAACGAAACACAAAACACAACTGTTAATTATCCACTTATTGCCGATCCTGAATTTAAGGTGGCAAATTTATATGGGATGATTCACCCGAATGTAACAGACAAGTTTACAGTACGATCTGTGTTTGTTATCGGTCCTGATAAAAAAGTAAAATTGATGATTACGTATCCGGCATCAACGGGAAGAAATTTTGACGAAATACTCCGGGTGATTGATAGTCTTCAACTCACAGCTAGCTATAGTGTAGCAACACCGGCTGATTGGAAACAGGGCCAGGATGTAATCATTACAGCAGCCGTGAAGGATGAGGATATTCCTGCGAAATTCCCGAAAGGTCATACCCGCATTAAGCCTTACCTGCGAACAACACCTCAACCGAATATTTAGTATTCACTATTTACGTCAGATGAGAAAGCCTTCAAAAAACACTGAGGGCTTTTTTATGTACTCAACCTTCGTTCCAACATGGTTATGGGGGTAACATTATGAAATACGGGTCGTGATAATACGCGGCAACAATTGGTCGTCTGCATTGTATAAAAACAGAAAAAATTAACAATAAAACGATAGGGGGCAACGACTACTAAGGTGTCTTACGTAAAAGGATTTATTATGGAAAACAAGATCAATCTTTCATCGTCTGTTCATCCTTACTTAGAACACTTCCAAGAGGCTCAATTGAATTTGAATAAGCTCATGGAAGAGGAAGCTCATCTCAAACGAGTGCAACACTATAATCATGAACAAGACAAAGATAATCTCCATCATCGGAGGAGGCATCGGTGGGCTTACGTTGGCGGTCGCACTGCAGCGTAAAGGTTTTAATGTAAACGTTTACGAGCATGCTCCCCAACTTAAACCGCTGGGAGCAGGCTTGGCCCTGGCGGCAAATGCTGTTAAAGCGTTAGCAGAAATCGGAATCCACGAGGAGGTAATCAAAGCCGGAAAAGTTATCCGGAAAATGACTATCAAAGATCAGGCTGGTCGTGTACTGAACGAAACCAATTCGGAAGAGCTTAGCCGACAGTTCGGGGTTATCAACAATTTCACTATTCATCGTGCCGATCTGCATGAGGTGTTGTACCGAAATCTTTCTGATAATACCGTCCAACTCGGAAAGGCTTGCGTGGATTTTTATCAGACCGATGAAGATGTCACATTAAAATTTAGCGATGGTTCCACCGCATCAACAGATTGTGTTGTGGCGTGCGATGGTATTCATTCTGTTTTTCGAAAAAAACTTTTGCCGGATAGTACTATGCGCTATGCCGGCTATACCTGTTGGCGAGCCGTGATTGATGATTTGCCAGCGGGTTTTGATTGGAATGAAACAAGTGAAACGTGGGGACCGGGATGTCGCTTTGGAATTGTGCCGCTTTCGAATAATCGCGTGTACTGGTTTGCCTGCGTTAACGCCACACCGAATAACCCGAAAATGCGCTCGTTCACACCGCACGATTTGCTCGCATACTTTTCGTCTTATCATGCACCCATTACGGAAATTATAAATCGAACAAGACCGGATCAACTTATCTGGGGCGACATCAACGATGTAAAACCTATTCAGAAATTTGCTTTTAAGAACATTGTGTTGATGGGCGATGCTGCGCATGCTACTACACCCAATATGGGGCAGGGAGCTTGCATGGCCATTGAAGATGCTGTTACCCTTTCAAACTGTCTGGTTAAATACACCACCCTGGAAGATTCCTTCCGGCACTTTGAACAAAGGCGAATCAAGCGTACAACCAAAATTGTAAACGGTTCGTGGTCGATTGGAAAAATAGCGCAGTTGCAAAATCCTTTTCTGACCAAACTTCGCAATGCCGCCATGCGCATTACACCCGCTACCGTGGCGACCAAACAGCTTGAATTTCTTTACAATGTTTCATTTGACTGAGCATGACGGTTGCTGAAATCAATTTTTGTATTCTTGTACAAGAATTACGAAGTAAGGTTTATAAGAAGATCTTGCATTAACCGGCCAACAGTACATGGTTTATCGAACAGCAGAAATAGATGATCTGCCACGCCTGGTAAGGTTATACCGGGCGGTAGCAAATCGCGAAGGTGGTATTGTCCGTTTGGAACACGAAATCAATGAAACGTATGTGCTGGACTTTTTGAAGAAGTGTATGGCAACGGGGTTAATTATTGTTGGCGAAGATCCCGAAGATAAAAATGAACTCATTGCCGAAGTACATGCTTCGAAGATGGGAGTACAGGTAGTTGATCATGTTCTCTCGGACCTTACCATAGTTGTTCGTCCAGATTATCAAGGCAAAAAAATAGGACGGACAATATTTACCATTTTTCTGGAAGAGATTGCCCGTAACAGACCCGATGTGGGTAAGGTTGAATTGATAGCACGCGAGAGTAATCATAAAGCCATTGCCTTATATCAGTCGCTTGGTTTTCGGATAGAAGGCCGAATGGAGATGCGTATTAAAACACCTCAAGGAAATTACGAAGCCGATATCCCAATGGGTTGGCAGAATCCGAACTTTGAATTCTGACGAATTGTAATTCAGTGTTAGTTCCGGATAAAGGCAATGCACTGCTCTATCACCACGTTGTCTTTCAGAATGCGGGTATGCCCCAGACCTTCTGTGCGAATGAGACGTGCCTGCGGATACGCGTTGACTAATGCCTCCGGATGATTGATCGAAACTTCTCTGTCGCTGGTATCATGAACAAGCAGTAACGCAACAGGTTGAGGCAGGTGTTTTACAAAATGAAGGGCCGTGAATTCATCGAATGTCTTGCCGTAGGTTTTGATCATAAACGATTTGAAGAATTCTCCGGTAGCCGCAGAAGCATTAATGGCTTTTAAAAAGGTGTTGATGATTTCGTCTCCAATTGTGGGGCTTCCAATGTTGATCAGCTTGCGTACGTTTAATCCATTCATAGCCGAGAACAGTACTACGCCCCCACCAAAGGAATGCGCAATGATAGCAGCCGGTTCTCCAAACTTTTCATAAAACTTCTGAAGCGTTTTCTCGAATTCAAGAATGGTAGTTTTCTTTCCTTCTGAATTGCCATGCGCAGGTCCGTCAAATCCAATTACCCGATAGCCGGCTGCGTTCAAGGGCTTAATAAATCGCCTGAATTGTGTGGCTCGCCCTGCCCAGCCATGAACTACTAACACATAGGGTTGCTTTTCGTCAGCGCCCCACTGGTAACCTTGAATGCGCTTGTCGGCAACCGAAACAATAAATTTGGTAGCAAACGTTTCTGCTTTCCTTTCTTTATCCGTAGGCTTGTAGCGTAGCGGAGAGAAGAAAAGTTTTATGAAATAGCGGTGTGCGAGCGAGGGTGCAACACGCTCGAGTTTTGGATACACCCAACGAACAATTTTGAGTGGTAATGGGGTTTGATCTTTTTTCTTCATGCCCGATAGTTAACGAAAACTTTCTACTTGCGTTGATTGGTTCTGGCTAAGGTGCGCCACCTGTTGTGAATTGATAAGATTGTGTGGTGAACTGAAAGGTTTTTGTGTCGTACACACGTTCGCTAAAGTATACCCGGTTGTTTCGATCAATTAGAATAACAGTAGAGCATCGTGATCCATAATTTTCTGTCTTGATGAACATCGAAGAAAGAGCACGTTCGCGTTCAATACTTAATCCGGTATGGGGTAGGTGTTCATCCGATGCTTGTTGTTCATCGTATAGTATTTCAAAGAGTTGTTCAGGGTCGATAGTTGGTTGTGAAAGAACGGGTTTTAGTTTCGCTTTACCGCGTTTCACTTTAGGCCATGGGGTTTCCAGCAGGTGATTGCTGATGCCGTAAAATCCAGGTTTAATTTTTTCAACTCCTTTAGCATAGTTGGAGTAGTACCACAGTTCATCTGCTGTTCCGGTAATAAGGTTGAAACCGTTGTAGGTTTTTCCGTTTTGAGCTATCTGGGTTAAATAAAGTTCAGCTTCAACAGGTTCGCGCAAGTAATCCAGTACAAGGTTGCCACGTGAAGGAGCCTGGGGATTAATGTTTTGAGGATCGCGATAGTTGGTGAGCATGCTGATCTTTCCGGATCGATTCATGCCCAGCCAGGTACCTCCGGCTTCCAGGTCGCGCCCACCTAAAATATCGGAGTGGTCTTGCCAGAATGAAGCAACGGCAGTTTTTCGATTGTAAAACTCATCGCGGTTTCCGGCCACAATGAGTTTATAGATAGGATGGTGGTGAACAGAAAGAAAAATTAAGCACATGAACCTTCAACCGGATTGGGTAGTGTGAAAGTTCAAATGTATTTATTTAATCTTGAAACGGTAGTTGCTGTGCCGCCAGATCTTCACCACCTTGCCTTGTGCATCGCGCTCGAAGAAAACTTCTTCGCCCAATTCACCATCATCGCGAAGTCTTCTGAAGGTGTTCTCTTTTGTGTAGGTTAGCAACGACATGTATTTATGCGGCATTTCATTGGGCAGACCAATCACGGCCAGCTTATCGCCCCAGGGCGTTACAATCACTTCCGATCCCCACGGTTTATAGGAGTACAATCCACAGTAAGGTTCCAGGTCAACCGGTGGTTTGCGTTCTTCAATTTTATCATCCATTGCTTTGTTCCAGATGTTGCGCATGGCGGTAAAATATTTATCCGGATCAACACCCAGTGCATTGATCATCACGATAAAGGCCATCTTTTCTTTAGGGTTTATCATCAGCAAGGTTTGATAGCCGGGGCAGTAACCTCCGTGACTAACATACGTTTTTCCATCGATCTGCGACACGCTGAAACCAAGTCCCCAGGAGGTTTTCCAATTGGGGTCCATCCAATGAACTTGCTGCATTTCTCTGAGTGTGGAGGATTTTAAAATTTCAGTGCCGCCATTTTTAAGCAACCTGAACTGCCATGAAGCAAAACGCGCCAGGTCTTCAACGGTAGAGGTATAGCCTGCAGCCGAAGTAATTCCTTTGGTGTCGAAAGCGTCAAGCATTCTGCGTTCACCTTTGCGGTTTAATTCACTGTATCCGGCAGCCATCTTGCCACGCCACAATTCTTTTGGAAAGTATGTTCGTGTTTCAGCCAGGCGTAGCGGTTTTAAAATATGATCGTTCACGTACTGATCGTACGAAACACCCGATACTTGTTCAACAATGTATCCTAATAATGAAATGCCAAGGTTGCTGTACTGAAAATATGTGGATGCCGGGTAAAGCGTTTGCTGCTCTTTCAGTTTCTGAATGATTTGTTCTTTTGTGGGGAAGGTAGCTTCGGCCCAATAAGGAATGTCTGCTTCGCGGGGCAAGCCCGAGGAGTGTGTAAGAAGTGTACGTACGGTAATCGGACCGCTATCGGCATACTGTTGTTTAATGGAAAGCCATGGCAGTATGGAAGATACCTCATCGTCAAGGCGGAGCTTACCAGCATCGCGAAGTTGCATGATGGCTACCGATGTAAAAAGTTTGGAGATAGAACAGATGCTGTAGATTGTAGAAGGTTGAGCCGGAACATTTTTGGCTACATCGGCTTTGCCATAGCCATGACTCCAGATCAGTTCCTGATCAGTAACAATGCCAACCGAAATGCCGGGAAGTTTATCGAATTCAACCTGCGCTTCCAACCATGCATTAAGTAAGCGGAATGCATCAGCAGGTCTTTCTGGCTGCGCGTGGGCAGAAACAATTCCAAATAAAAATACCGCAAGAACGGGAACGCATTTCTTGAACATAGGTTTTGTTTTGGTCGGGATAAATATAGAAGACTTGCCGGAGCAATGGGCAGCCAATTGTTATGTTTTTGATGAAAGGCCGGATTGGAAGTGTGAAGTTTCTGCGTGCTGTTTTATTGGTTTCCGCTTACATAAAGGGGTGCCTTAATCGAACAATTCCAGTTGGGTTTGCAGTAATGTAAACGATTTGCGGTGATAGGGCGTGATGCCTAACTGACGAATACCTTCGCGATGCGCTTCTGTAGGATACCCCATGTTGGTTTCCCAACTATATCCTGGAAATTGTTGAGCGAGTGTAAGCATTAAATCATCGCGATAGGTTTTGGCAAGAATAGAAGCAGCTGCAATGGAAAGGTACTTGCCATCACCTTTTATAATGCATTCGTGTTTGGTGTCGAGATAGGATGGAAAGCGATTGCCGTCAATGAGTAACAGTTCAGGTGCTGTAGAAAGTTTTCCGATGGCCGCGTGCATGGCTTTGAACGAGGCATTTAAAATATTGAGTGTGTCAATTTCTTCACTGCTGATTTCGGCAATGGCCCAGGCGGTTGCATCGCGCTGAATGTCGATGCGCAGCAAATCGCGCTCTGCTTTGGTGAGTTGCTTGGAGTCGTTCAAGAGTTCGTGCTGATAATCCTTGGGAAGTATCACAGCAGCCGCTACCACTGGCCCGGCCAGGCAGCCACGCCCTGCCTCATCGCAGCCGGCTTCAATTAAATCTTTAGTGAAGGAGGATAGCAGCATAAACTTCCGAAAGTTCTAAAACTTTCGGGAAGTTTAAGGGTAAATTTAAGTTTTAGAACTTCGGAAGTTTAAAATTTGGAAATGGAAAAAGAAGTGATCAAAAATCCGTGGACAACCTTATCGGGTGAAGAGAAGTATGACAACCGCTGGATTAACGTAACCGAATATCAGGTGCTTAATCCGTCTGGCGGGCAGGGCATCTACGGAAAGGTTCACTTTAAAAATGTGGCGATCGGAGTTATTCCATTGGATGAAGATGGAAACACGTGGCTGGTCGGGCAGTTTCGTTATACCTTAAATGCCTGGTCGTGGGAAATCCCCGAAGGTGGTGCGCCCGAAGGTGAAGAACCCATGCTGGCTGCGAAGCGCGAACTCAAAGAAGAAACCGGATTAACCGCCACAATGTGGACACCGCTGAACAGGCTTCATACTTCTAATTCCGTTACAGACGAAGCAGGCATTATATACCTGGCCGAAGGATTAACCCATGGCGAAAACGAACTGGAGGAAACAGAAGCTGATTTAAAAGCCTGGAAGCTCCCCCTCAGGCAGGCCGTTGAAATGGTGTTGAATGGCGAAATTACCGACAGCATGAGCATGATCGGCTTGTTAACGCTTGCGCGAAAAAAAGGAATTTGAATTTTGCTAACCGTTGGTTTTATTTTCAAACAAGAAATTCAATCCCTACCTTGACAAGGTATAATATGAACAGTTACAATGCATAATGATCCTGAACTTAGCGGCAAATACCTGGGCACCATCTCGCAGGATTTTGTGAAGATTGCCGATACCTTGAAGGAGGCTTCGTACCAGATACGCAAGTCGGGATTCGAGTTTCCGGTTTTTGTAATATGCAAATCACGACAACCTATCGGGCAACTTATGATTGATCAAATTCAAAACGGAACCGATTGGAATTACTTTGCCTCGTACCTGGATGAGTTTGTACAGCGCGGCCTTGTGGCAACTGATAAAGTAGACGGGTTTGTTGAAGCGTATAAAAATCCCGATGAATTCTGTTGCTTGTTCGTGGTGGATGAATCGTTTACCAATTTTGTTTTTATACCGTTTCCTGAAGACTGATTACGATGTTGGCAAAACCAAACCTCATCAAAAACCTTCTCCTCTTTTTCTTCATAACATTCGCTGTTCGGGTGCTCAGCCAGCACACCACACCAGAAATTTACCTGGAGCATGTCACCATTCCCGGTTCCATTCGTTCTTCATTTGCTGTTGATATCCTGCAAGACACAGAAGGCTTGCTGTGGTTTGCCACCTCCAGCGGGTTGTTTCAGTATGACGGGTATAGTTTTACACCTTTTCCGTATGCAGCACCTGACTCCATCAGCCTGATCAATAAAGGAATTAATGCCGTGCATTGGGATCGAGAAAAAAATCGCTTGCTGGTAGGTACAAACTACCACGGGCTGTTGATGTATCAATACACCGACAACACACTGCGAAGAATTCTTTCAACACCCAAAATGATGGTGAATGACATCGTGCAAACCGATGACGGACGTATATGGACGATGACATTAACAGGTGTAGGAAAGGGCGGTGTATTTGAGTTTGTAAATGATTCGCTGGTTCGAATTCCGGCATTTGCAGACATAAAGCATCCTACTTCAATTCTGGCGCACAACAATAGTGTAATAGTGGGTGATGTTCAGAAAATTATTATCCTCAAAGACGGACGCATTGAACGAACATTGCCCATGACCTGGTCAGCAACACAATTTTCTGCCACTATACGGGCTACTGCGTTGATGGTGGATGATAAGGAACAATTGTGGGCAGGAACGGAGAAAGATGGTATTCTGGTTTATGATTTGCAGAAGGGTGAAGTTGTACAATACATCCCCCCGGACAGGCGACCATTTTTTAGTCGTATTAACTCGATGATGCAAGATGACACCGGGTTGATCTGGATTCTTACCCGGGCAGAAGGTCTCGCCATTTACAACCCGGTTACGGAAGAAGTAACTCAACTCAACCAGGATCTGTCAAGTCAGCGCTCTCTATCAGGAAATAATTGTTCCGGGATATTTCAGGATCAAACCGGGGTGATCTGGATTGGTACTAATGGCGACCTCAGCAAGTATGATCGCGGTAAGCGCAAGTTTGATCACTTTCACTATGATGCCGCTGTGCCCAGTTCACTTAGTGATAACATGGTTCGAAGTGCATTTGTCGACAAGGAAGGATTGATCTGGTGCGGAACAGATGGAGGCACCATTAATATTCTTGATCGTAAGACAAACCGGTTTCAACACATCAAAGTTGCCCTACCCGGAAGCCAGAAGACCATCGTACCCTTTGCCTTTGAGCAGAAGAACGATACAGAAATGTTTGTGGGCACCTCTCTCGGTATGTTAGTGCTGGATAAACAAAAACAAAAGTTTCAGTTCTATAAACCCCTTCAACAGATAACCGAAGGTAAGCGCATTCGTCAGTTGGTGCGCGCAGGCGATATGTTCTATTGCCTGATGGGCAATGTAGTTGTACAACATAATATACGCACAGGCGAATCAAAGATTTTCAATTCTCCGCAGGACCTGGCAAAGATTGGTGCGGCATCGTACCTCTTTGTTGATCGCCACCAACAACTATGGGTAGGTTCCTTTAGCGGTATTTCGCGCTTCCTTCCGCGATCACAAACATTTGAACATCATAAATTGGTGAACGACACCGCGAGATTTATGGTGTTGGCCATTAATGAGTTTGATAACAAACTCTGGATAGGCACACAGAATGCCGGAGTTTTTGTAATGGAAGAAACTTCACGGGGTTTTCATGTAACAAAACGGATTGGTGAAAAAGAAGGTCTGCCTGACAATACTGTCTACGCATTACTTCCGGATGCCAATGCCAAGATCTGGTTGACCTCGAATCACGGGCTCATAAAGTTTAATCCCCTAGACACCACTTTTGTTCGTTTTGAAGTTTCGGAAGGTGTGCAAGACGAAGAGTTTAACAGGCTGGCATTTACAAAAACGCAACGCGGAGAACTTGTTTTTGGTGGAATTAACGGACTTAATGTTTTCGATCCATCAAAAATTAAAATTGACCTAGTGAATGTAGTGCCTAAAATTTTCGGACTCACCGCATACACCACGTCATCGGCATCAAGCCTGCAGGTAAAGTATGTGCTGTTAGGGCGAAAAGAAATCAAGCTGGCACACAACCAGAATTTTTTCACTATCAATTTTGGAACAACGGATTTTCGTACACCGGTGCGGTACCATTATTACTATAAACTGGATGGCGTAGATAAACACTGGATCAATGCCGATCAGTATGTTATGGCACAGTACACCAATGTCGATCCGGGCGATTATGTCTTTCGGCTTCGGGTAGTGGATGAGAATAAAATCATGAACGAAGTAACCATGAAAATCAGCATTATTCCACCGTTTTGGAAGACCTGGTGGTTTAACGTGCTGGCATTTGTGGCGGCCGGAGTGATTGTGGTAGGGGTTATTCAAGGACGTGTTCAGCAAGACAAACTGGACAAGCATCGGCTGGAGACACTCTTGAAAATGAGAACCAAGGAGATTGAACGATCGCGCGAAGAATTGAAATCACTCAATCAGAAAAAGGATCTTATATTTTCAATCTTGTCGCACGACCTTCGTTCACCGCTCACAACACTGAAGGGCTTTCTGGGGTTGCTTATTGAAAATGGTGATGTGATGCCGCGCGAGGAGGTTAAAAAGTATGCCATCACCATTCGCAATTCTGTTACTAACTCCCTTGATCTGATTGACAATACCTTGTTCTGGTCGCTTTCGCAGATGGGCAACATTACCTATAACCCCAGCCGCCTTTTGCTCAACGAGATTTTAGACAAGGTGGTTGGGCTGTATCAACTCACAACGGAAAAGAAACAAATTAAACTTACGGTTGAAATGGAAGATGCCGTGGTTGTATTTGCCGATGACAACATGGTGTATGTTACCCTGCGCAACCTCGTATCGAACGCATTGAAGTATACGCCCGAAGGTAAATCGGTTACCGTGAAATGTAAGCGACTGGAGAAACATGTGCAGATCACCATTCAGGACGAAGGCATTGGCATGAGCCCGGAGTATCTGAGTAAAGTATTAATGATGGATCAGCCCACCCTAAAGAAAGGAACCATGAATGAAAAGGGTACAGGCCTTGGTTTACTGCTGTGTAAAAACTTTATTGAGATGAATAAAGGAAGTCTCGATGTAACAAGTGTAGAGAATCAAGGATCTGTTTTTGTTGTAACCTTACCATTGTCTGAGTAAGAAATGTTGCTGGTCACGGGCAACCGGTAACTCTCAGTGAAAGTGATCCCAACCCTGAGCCCGCAACGGCACTACATTGCCTTGCTTGGTAATCATAATGTTCTCACCTTTCTTTTCGTGGATGTAGCCGATCAGGTGTATGTCAGGATGATTTTTGATTTTGTCGTGATCGTTTTGATGGATGGTGAAAAGTAATTCATAATCTTCTCCACCGTTCAATGCACAGGTGATCGGATCGATCTTAAACTCCACGGCAGTTTCGAATGTAGTCTGATCGATAGGTACTTTATCTTCAAAAAGCCGAATGCCCACACCTGAGTTTTTGGCGATGTGAAGTAGTTCGGAGGCAAGGCCGTCAGAAATATCGATCATGGAAGTAGGTATTACTCCGGCTTCTTCTAGGTCAAGAATAATTTCTGTTCGCGCTTCTGGTTTAAGCTGGCGCCTCACCATGTACTCAAATTTTTCCAGGTCTGGCTGCATTTCTGGATTCGCCTGAAATACCTCTTTCTCGCGCTGTAGTACTTGAAGGCCCATGAAGGCGGCACCGAGATCGCCTGTTACACAAATGATGTCTCCGTTTTTTGCACCGCTGCGGTAAGCAATCTTTTCTTTCGTTGCGCGGCCTACTACGGTAATCGAAATGATTAGCCCAGAAACCGAGGCAGTCGTGTCACCACCCACCAGGTCAACCTTGTAATTTTCGCAGGCTGCTTTTATGCCGGCATACAAGGTGTCAACCGCTTCTACCGAAAACCGGTTAGACAAGGCGATGCTCACTGTAATCTGTTCGGCCTTGCCATTCATGGCGGCAATGTCGCTTACATTTACGGCAACCGCTTTGTAGCCTAAATGCTGAAGCGGAATGTAGGAGAGGTCGAAATGAATACCCTCCACCAGCATATCGGTAGAAACCAGTAATGCGTCTTCCCCCGCAGCAAGTACGGCTGCGTCATCACCAATTCCTTTTAGTGAGGTAGTATTGGTAAGAGAGAAGTTCTTGCTGATGCGATCAATCAATCCGAATTCTCCAAGCTGACTGATTTCAATTCTATTTTCACTCATGATTTTTAATTCAAGGTTTCGAGTCTTGAGTTTCCTTAACTCGAAACCCGAGACCCGAAACTATTCTTTGTCGGCCAAAGTGCCTGTTCATCCTGCAAAAGTAAGATTAACCTTGAATATGAAAGATTAAATCAATGGATAGCGGTAACTTTGCCACACAAAAGTAAGCCTCATGAAAAAGATATTTGGAATAGTAATGGTGCTTGTACTGGTGGTGAGTGCCTGCGGACCTAAGCCTTATTACAAAACAGCGAAGGGTAAAAAGAAGCAGAAGTACTACAACGACATTCAGTACGGTGGAAAAAGTGCTAGCGAGATGAAGGGGCCTTAATGTCCTGACAGAGTTCAACAAGGACTCCTTGTGTGGATTTGGGGTGCAGAAAACAAATTAGTTTGTTATCGGCACCTTTTTTTGGCACCGGGTTGATCAGTTCAAAGCCGTTGCTTTTATAGTCTTCTATGCTTTGCTCAATATCTTGCACGGCAAAGGCCAGGTGGTGGATACCTTCACCCCGTTTCTCGATAAACCTGGCGATGGGTGAGTCTTCGCGGGTAGCTTCCAACAGCTCGATTTTAACACCGGAAACTTCAAAAAAAGAGGTGCGCACTCCCTCGGATTCTACCGATTCAATCTTGTAATGTTCTGCCCCCAGGAGTTTCGCAAACAGCTTGTTAGCCTGGTCCATGTTTTTAACCGCTATGCCAATGTGTTCCAGTTTTTCCATAATTGTTACCTTTGTTGTCCAAAGAAGAAACTTTTTGCCGGATACGAAAGTTTAGGCTTTGAAACTTTAACGCGGATGCCCGAAACACTAAGCGAAATGCACGTAGAAGCCGCCCGATTTCAGCAAGAAATCACGGATTACCTTGGCTTACGTACAGCGGACCTGGTGTTTGAATATTCAACCATCGATGGAAAAGTTAAGCTGGATCTGATCACGGTTAATCCGCGACATAACCAAGCCTTTCTTTTTCACAACGAAACGGGCAGCGACAAAGTAGAGGCGCTGAAAAAGATGCTGGCGTATGTGCAGCATTACAAGGAAAAAGAAAATTCGTACACGATTCAGTGGGTGGTAAAGGGAGAAGCCGAACTTCATACCTCTTACTTTCGGGCGGGCAATATATTGGATGCCCTTCAGAAATTATACTACGGGCGCGATAGGAACACCATAACCGTATTTAGTGTAGTACTTAATCCAATTTCGTAAACGAAATTAGTCATGATACAAGTAACAGAAAAAGCAAAAGAGAGATTAGCCGCCTTGCGCAAGGAGGAGGGAAGGTCGGATGATCAGAACATCCGCGTGTCGGTAAAGGGTGGAGGATGCTCCGGGTTAATGTACGACCTGGGTTTTGATAGCGAGATAAAACCTGCCGATCAGGTTTTTGAAGACAAAGGCATCAAGATACTGGTCGATAAGAAAAGCTTGCTCTACTTGTTAGGTACCACCCTGGATTTTTCAGATGGTCTGAATGGAAAAGGATTTCAGTTTATCAATCCGAATGCCAGCCGCACCTGCGGTTGTGGGGAGAGTTTTTCGGTTTGAGATAAACGTTATTGACTTTTCAGACGTTATTTAGATAATTAAAGTATGAGTAGTAGACCTTGTAAATCAGTTTAATTATTACTAACTATGGTATAAGGTTAGTGGTAATTATGAAAACACGAAAGTGGCTTGACTACTCAGGATCGACTTTTAAATGGATGCTGGGTAATATAGTGTTTGGGCTTACACCAATATTGTTCTGGTGGGTAGTGATGATAATTTCTTCACATAAAATTGGTGATGAGGAGATAATTGAACTAATAAGGGACGGTGGTGTATTGTTTGTTCTCTGTGCAGTTATGGGGTCGATTCTTGTAGATTACTGGTTAGGTGGGCATCAATTTACAGGCTCTCAAACGTTTTTTATTTTTGGGACCCCTATCGTGTTAGTCGCATTTCTTTGCCTGACATATTTATTTATAAAGTTGGGCGTAGTGGATAATAATAGGTTTTTACTGACGTCTGTAACCAGCCTGAGCTTTATAGTCCTGTCCCTTATATACATTTTCGTTGCCAAGACAAATTTGTACATACGAGAAGCAACTGCGAATGAGGATAGATTGAATAAAAATAAAGGAGGTGAATCATGAAAACGATTCTTTATGTTTTGCTAGGAATTATCGGGTTAACCTTACTGTGTCTTTTTATAATTGCTGCTATCAAAGACTCGAAAAGAGCAATTAATGAGTTGAATGATCACATCAGAAAGAATAAGCAGCCACATCCTCATCATAACAAGACGGTATAAGGAATAATCCAATGGTACTTGGTGGTAATGGCTCTACCAACAAGATTGGGAGAGCTTTTTAATTATAAGCACTTCTTTTTCTCCACCTATTTGTGGTCTATAGAGTCTTGGCCATAGAAAGCTGGCCAATCGACCATGGACTTGTGCCAAAATCATTTTGATAAAACTGATCGGAACACCCTAAATCCCCGCACGTAATCCCCTATAAATTCCTACTTTTGCATTCCTAATTTTTTGAGGAACAGAGGGAATGGAAAACATTCGGAATTTTTGCATTATCGCACACATCGACCACGGTAAAAGTACACTGGCTGACAGGCTGTTAGAGTTTACCGGCACACTGAACGAGCGCCAGATGGAGGCCCAGGTATTGGACAATATGGACCTGGAAAAAGAGAAGGGCATTACCATTAAAGCGCACGCCATCCAGATGAACTATAAACTGGACGGTAAGGAGTACATTCTTAACCTGATTGATACCCCCGGCCACGTTGACTTTTCATACGAAGTGTCGCGCTCGATTGCGGCCTGCGAAGGTGCCCTGTTGATCGTTGATGCCAGCCAGGGGATTGAAGCACAAACTATTTCGAATTTGTACCTGGCCCTGGAGCATGATCTGGAAATTATTCCAGTGATGAACAAGATCGATTTGCCGCACGCCATGCCGGAAGAAGTAACGGATGAGATTGTTGACCTGATCGGTTGCAAGCGTGAGGATGTAATCCGCGCCAGCGCCAAAGAGGGAAAAGGAATTGAAGATATTTTGAAAGCCGTGGTAAGTCGGGTGCGCCCCCCAAAAGGTGATCCGAAAGCTCCGCTGCAAGCCATGATTTTTGATTCGGTGTTCAATTCATTCCGTGGTATTGAAATCTACTTCCGAGTTTTCAACGGATCGATCAAGAAAGGCGATAAAATTAAATTCGTTAGCACAGGTCAGGAGTACGGTGCCGATGAGATCGGTGTTTTAAAACTTGACAAGCAACCACGCCAGGAAATAAGTGCCGGAAACGTGGGGTACCTCATCTCCGGAATTAAAGTAGCAAAAGAAGTTCACGTAGGGGATACGATTACGAGTGTCGCGAACCCGGCTGAATCGTTGAAGGGTTTTGAACAAGTAAAGCCGATGGTGTTTGCCGGAATTTATCCAGTGGAAACATCCGAGTTCGAAGAGCTTCGTGACGCCATGGAGAAACTTCAGTTGAACGATGCTTCGCTGGTGTGGGAACTGGAAACATCAGCCGCGCTGGGTTTTGGTTTTCGTTGCGGCTTCTTAGGCATGTTGCACATGGAAATTATCCAGGAGCGATTGGAACGTGAGTTTGATATGACGGTGATCACCACCGTTCCTTCCGTACAATTCAAAGCGTACTTAACAGATGGTACACAGATCGATATCAATGCGCCTTCAGAGATGCCCGATCCTACCAAGATGAAGCATATTGAAGAGCCGTATATCCGCGCACAGATTATCAGCAAGTCGGAATATATCGGACCGATCATTAACCTTTGTATTGATAAACGTGGCCTGATTAAAAATCAGCACTATCTCACCACCGATCGTGTGGAGATGACCTTTGAAATGCCGCTGTCGGAAATTGTATTCGACTTCTTTGATAAACTGAAATCTATTTCAAGGGGATACGCTTCTCTGGATTACCACCTGATTGGGTTCCAGGAATCGGATATGGTGAAACTTGATATCATGTTGAATGGTGAAAAGGTAGACGCGTTGAGCGCGATTGTTCACCGTGGCAAGTCGCAGGATTGGGGAAGAAAGTTGTGTGAGAAATTGAAAGAGTTGATTCCGCGCCAAATGTTCGAGATTGCGATACAAGCAGCTATCGGACAAAAAATTGTATCGCGCGAAAACATCAGTGCCATCCGTAAAAACGTGATTGCAAAATGTTATGGTGGCGATATTTCGCGTAAGCGCAAGTTGTTGGAGAAGCAGAAGAAAGGTAAGAAACGCATGCGCCAGATCGGAACGGTAGAAGTACCGCAGGAGGCGTTTATGGCAATCCTGAAAATTGATTAAACAGTAAGGTTATAAAAGTATGATGACTGAAACTACTTCGTACACCCTCATCGATGGAAGAAAAGTTTCTTCCGACATCAAGAATGAAATTTCACAGCAAGTAGCGGAGCGCAAAGCGCAAAATAAAAAAATCCCGCACCTCGCCATTATTCTGGTGGGTGATGACGGAGCCAGTCAGACGTACGTGGATAATAAAGTAAAGTCGTGCAAGTCAGTGGGTTTTCATTACACCATGATGCGCTTTGCTGATACAATTTCGGAAGAAAAATTATTGAAACACATCGACCACGTTAACAATGATGATGACGTGGATGGTTTCATCGTTCAACTTCCGTTACCTCCACATATTTCGGTCGAAAAGATCACCGAGAAAATCCGTTCGGATAAAGACGTTGATGGATTTACCAATCATAATTTTGGCAGTATCATTTCGAAAAATCCTTTGCTGATGCCGGCAACACCTTTTGGTGTAATGGAGTTATTGCGCAGGTATAATATTGAAACAGAAGGTAAACACGCAGTAGTAGTAGGCGCAAGCCGTATTGCCGGTGCTCCGTTAAGTATGATGCTTACGGAACAAGGTCGTTCAACCGTAACGATTTGCCACAAATTCACCAAAGATCTGGGAGGCTACACACGCTCGGCCGATATTCTGTTGGTGGCTGTTGGTAAGCCTGGGTTGATCACAGCCGACATGGTAAAAGAGGGAGCCGTAGTAATCGACATTGGCACAACACGCGTGGAAGGACCTCAATTTAAAAATGGCTGGGCAATAAAAGGCGATGTTGATTTTAATGCTGTGGCTCCGAAGACATCTTTCATTACACCTACACCCGGTGGAGTTGGCCCGATGACGATCGCCTCTTTATTATTGAACACCCTGCGCGCGACTGAGCTTCAGCATCCTTAAAGGAACGAGGTACAAATACGAGGTGCGATACTGCCCATTGCCTACTGATTATCCATGGCTGAAACTATAAACGAAATTTCCCCGCTTGCACTTCCCTTAATGGAAGACTTCTACACCATTCAAGGTGAAGGATTTTACCAGGGCAATGCGGCCTACTTCATTCGGTTGGGAGGATGCGATGTGGGTTGTGTGTGGTGTGATGTGAAGGAATCGTGGGATGCTTCAGTCCATCCGCTTGTTACTATTGAGGAAATGACTGTGCGCGCTAAAGCCAGCGGAACAGAAGTAGTAGTGATTACCGGTGGAGAGCCGGTGATGTATAACCTTACTGCGTTGACGAACGCACTTCGAAAGGCCGGACTTCGAACACACATCGAGACGTCAGGCGTTTACCCCATAACAGGTGTGTGGGATTGGATTTGCTTTTCGCCCAAGAAATTTAAAGCGCCCGATCCGTTGATTTACAATCAGGCAGACGAACTGAAAGTTGTCATCTTTAATAAGAGCGACTTTGATTGGGCTGAGGAGTTTGCAGCCAACGTAAGTTCAGCATGCCGGTTATTTCTTCAGCCGGAGTGGTCGAAGGAAAAAGAAATGCTGCCCTTAATTATTGCGTACGTAAAAGCAAACCCTAAGTGGCAGGTTTCGTTGCAGGTACATAAGTATATGAATATTCCGTAGCGGCAGAGCCAATCTAAAATCTACAATCTAAAGTTGAATGAGCATTTTAGAATTCACAAGACAAATGAATGAATGGGGGCGTACGAAAGTCCCCTTTTTGTTTGTGGTGGATTTTGAAATGGAGAATGCCATCATCGTTAAGCTTGAAGATGTTGATGCAAATGAAATTTTGTTTGATGTGAACGGACGATCAAATTATGCGGCTTCCTCTTCCTCAATCATTCCAAGTATAGTATTCAACAAGAAGCCAATGGCTGCTTCAGCGTACGATGAGAAATTCAAGGTTGTGTTTGATGAACTTTGTTATGGCGATTCGTTTCTCACCAACCTCACCATCAAAACTGAAATTGATCTTACGTGCAGCCTGACGCAACTTTTTGATTGGAGTCGTGCCCGGTATAAGCTTCTTTTTCGAAATGAGTTTCTGGTATTCTCTCCAGAGACGTTTATTCAGATCAGCGATGGTAAAATTTTTTCGTATCCCATGAAAGGAACGATCGATGCAACAATTGAAGGCGCTGCAGAAAAAATTCTGAACGATAAGAAAGAGATGGCCGAGCACGTTACT
>Ga0315910_10000691_pt1 | contig 32608 bp, 25 predicted proteins | sample EdamamesoilMG_FD_204470 | JGI IMG/M metagenome (GOLD analysis project Ga0315910, IMG submission 204470) | Garden soil microbial communities collected in Santa Monica, California, United States - Edamame soil | ecosystem: Environmental > Terrestrial > Soil > Garden | place: USA: California... | reverse complement strand
CTTCGCGGGCTCCACGTGGACGTTGCTGAGGAGGATGTCGCCGGTGTGGCGGAGTTCGTCCGCGCCCTCCACGCCGCGAAAGACGCAGTCGATCACGTGCACATCTTCGACGCGCGAGTCCGCGCTGCCGATGATCGAGAGCACGCGCGGGCTGGACGCGCTCGTCACGCGTTCCATCCGGACGTTGCGCACCAGTGGCGGAAAGGCGCCGGTGTTCACGCCCCAGTAGACGAGGTCGAGCGTGAGGACGGAGTGCGCCACGCGGCCAACCTGCACGTCGCGCATGAAGATGTTCTCGATCAGGCCGCCGCGCTGGGGATTGGTCTTCAGCCGGAGGGCGCGGTCGAGATTCGGACTGTCCATGCGGCAGTTCTCGGCGAAGACATTGCGCACGCCGCCGGAGACCTCGCTGCCGAGCACGACGCCACCGTGCCCGTCGCGCATCTCGCAGCCGCGGATGATGATGTTCTGCGAGGGGATGCCGACACGGCGCCCGTCGGCGTTTTTGCCCGACTTCACCGCGATGCAGTCGTCGCCCGTGTCGAAGAGGCAGTTCTCGATGAGCACATCCTCGGAGCTGTCGGGGTTGCAGCCATCGTTGTTCGGCCCGTGGCTGATCACGCTGACGCCGCGCACGGTGACGTTGCGGGAGTAGACGGGATGGATCACCCACATCGGCGAGTTGATGATGCGCACGTTTTCGATCAGCACATTGCGGCAGCGAAACGGCTGCACGAAGTTCGGTCGCAGGACGTGGCCGGCACCGAAGACGCGCTCCTCCACCGGTACGCCGCGATCACCCATATCGGTCAACCGGTCGTAGCTGGCGCGCGGATCCACGGTGCTGCCGGGTTTCTTGCGGTGAAAGCCCCACCAGGTCTCGTTCGAGGCCGAGCCATCGAGCGTGCCGCTTCCGGTGATGGCGATGTTCTCCTTCTCGAACGCGTATATGAGCGGCGAGAAGTTTCTCAGCTCCGTGCCCTCGAATCGCGTGTAGACGACCGGGAGGTACTTCTCCGGGTCCGGGTCGAACTTCAGTGTCGCGCCCTCGGCGACGTGGAGGTCGACGTGGCTCTCGAGATGGATCGCGCCGGTGAGGAAAACGCCGCCCTGCACGAGCACGCGTCCGCCGCCCGCAGCGCTGCACGCCGCGATGGCACGACGGATGGCGGCGGTGTTGTCCGTCCGGCCGTCGGCGACTGCGCCGAAGTCGGTGATCGGATACACACGGTCGGGAAACGTCGGCGCCTGGATGCGGGCGAGGATAGCCGGGACCGTGTCCCAGCCGACCGGCTCGTCCGCCGCGGCAAGCGGCCGCGACGCCGTCGCCGCCAGGAGCAGGCAGGTCGCGTACATGCGAAAGCGTGATGTCTTCATAAAAATCAAGGGATGATCCCGCGCGCCGCGGCCGATCGCGTCGTCCGACCCCGGGCGCATGGCTCAGTCCTTCCGCTCGCCCAGGCGCGGCACGAGGATCTGGATGGCGAGGAGCGAGACGAGGTACATCCCGGAGATGTAGGCGAAGACCGGCACGTAGCTGCCGGTGGCCTCGAGGATCTCGCCGGTGATGCCGTTGACGAATCCACCGGCCAGATACGCGACGAACCCGCCCAGGCCGACGACCGAGCTGATCGTCTCGCGCGGCATCGTGTCGCCGACGACGCTGAAGAGGTTGGCCGACCAGCCCTGGTGCGCCGAGCCGGCGATGCCGACGATGAGCACGGCCAGCCACACGCTGCCGACGAACGGCGCGAGAAACACCGGCACCACGCTCAGCGCGCAGACGAGGAGCGAGACCTTGCGCGCGGCGTTGACCGACCAGCCGCGCGCGAGCAGCCGGCCCGCGAGCCAGCCTCCGGCCACGCCGCCGAATACGGCGATGACGAAAAACACCGCGGACCAGGTGCCGGTCTCCTGGAGCGACAGCCCGAAGCGTTTTCCCAGGAAATCCGGCATGAACGACTGGTACACACCCCACGCCGGCCCCGCGAGGATGCCGGCGATCACATAGGCCCAAACCGCGCGGTAACGCAGGAGGGCGAGCCAGGGCACGCGCACCTTCGGGGCCTCGGGTTCGCCCTGCCCGTCCCGGATGTGGGCCAGCTCCGCCGCGGAGAGTCGGCGGTGCCGCTCCGGCTGGTCATAGAGAAACTTCCACGCCACGAGCCACACGTAGCCGGTCGCGCCGGTGACGTAGAACGTGACCTCCCAGCCGAGGTGCGCGAAGAGCACGGGCACGACGAGCAGGCAGAGGACCGCGCCGATGTTGGTCCCGGCGTTGAACAGGCCGGTGGCGAGCGCGCGCTCGCGCACGGGGAACCACTCGGCCACGGTCTTGATCGAGCCCGGAAAGATGCCGCCCTGCGTCAGGCCCAGGGCGATACGCGCGAGCATGAACCCGGCCGCGCTCATCGGCAAAGCCAGGGTCATCACCACGAAGCCGCCCTCGGCCCATGACAGCCACGGGTAGGTCATCTCGAACCGCGCGGCCACGTCGAGGTGCGCGCAGAGACCGTGGGCCACCGCCGCGGTGCTCCAGAGAAACACGACCCACGGCAGGCCGCGTTTCACCCCCACCCGATCCATGATGCGACCGCCGAAAAGATAACCGAAGGCGTAGGCGAAGGAAAAGGCCGCCGTGATCCAGCCGTAGTCGGCATCGGTCCAGCCCAGCTCCTCGGAGAGCGGCTTCTTGAGGATGCTGAGCAGCTGCCGGTCGAGGTAGTTGATCGAGACGGCGAAGAAGAGGAGCGCGCACACGCCCCAGCGGACGTGGCCGCCGGGCGGGATCGCTTCAGGGGATCGGACTTCGGGGGAGGACATGGGATCAGGTCAACACGCGGGGTCGGGTCCGGTTCATGGCGCAATCGTCACGGCATCGGCCGGCGCGCCGTCGGCGAGGACGACGGGCGCACGCGCGCCCGCGAGGTCGCCACCCTCGATGCGCACGGCACGCGAGCCGGCGCCGGCGAGCCTGAGGAAGTTCTCCAGACCGGACGGCGCACGGACCTCCCGGAGGGTGACACCCTGCGCGTGCGCGAGATCGAAGGCCGGGCCCTGCGCCGGCGTGATCACCACGTTGTCGAAGACCACGTCCCGGATGTGACTCGCGACCACGCCGCGCGTCGACGTGATCGTCACGTCCTCGAAGCGCACATCCCGGATGAGCGAGTCCTCCATGCCCGTGATGCGGATGGCCACCGGTGCGCCGTGTCCGGTGACACGCCGCACGTTGATGTTCCGGAAGACCGGTGGCTTGCGCGTGATCGTGGCGTTGCGGTCGGCGGTGTAATCCATGTTCAGGATCACGACCTCATACTGCATGTCGCGCACGGTGATATCCTCGACCCAGACGTTCTCGACCACACCACCGCGATCGGCGCGCGACTTGATGCGCAGCGCGCGATCCGTGCCCTCGAACTCGCAGTCGTGCATGTAGACGTTGCGCACGTCGCCGGACATCTCGCTGCCGATGACGAGACCGCCATGGCCGCGCTTCGACGAGCACCAGCGCATGACGACGTTTTCCGTCGGCTTCGCGACGCGCCAGCCGTCGTCGTTGTAGCCGGACTTGAGCACGAGGCAGTCGTCGCCCGTGTCGAACACACAGTGCTCGACGAGCAGGTTGCGGCACGAGTCGGGATCGATGCCGTCGTTGTTCGGCCCGTCGGTGAGCACGTGCACGCGGCGGATGATGATGTCCTCGCAATAGATGGGATGGATCGTCCAGTTCGGCCCGCTACCGATGGTGAAGCCCTCCATGAGCACGTTGCGGCAGTTGAAGAATACGACAAAGCTCGGACGGATCGCCGCCTCCTCGGTGCCATAGACGCGCTGCTCCACCGGCACGCCGCGGCGCTCGAGCTGGAAAATCTCCTTTGTCTCCTTCGTCTTCCAGGGCCACCAGGCGGCGGCGTTGCCGTCGAGTTTTCCCGGGCCGGTGATGGCGACGTTTTCGCAATCGCGCGCGTAAATCAGCGGCGAGTAGTTGTAGAACTCGATGCCGCCACCACGCACGAGCACGACAGGCAGGTAGTCCTCGATGACGTCGCTGAAGATGATCTCCGCGCCCTCCGCGACGTGCAGGTCGATGCGGCTCTTCAGGTGGATCGGGCCGGTCAGCCACGTGCCCGCCGGCACGAGCACGCGCCCGCCGCCGGCCTCGGCGCAAGCCGCGATGGCGGCGGCGAAGGCGGCCGTGTTTTTCACCGTCCCGCCTTCGATCGCACCGTGATCGCGGATGTCGACAACGCGCGCCGGAAACTCCGGTCGCTGGAGCTGCTTCATCGGAAACGGCGCGTTGATCGGCGCGATCGGCTCCAGTTCAGCCGCGCCCAACACCCGGCTCGCGCAGCACAGAAGCCCGAGCAGGAGAATACGTGACCTCATCGTAAGCACCCCAGGTCGGGACGCCTCGCCGAGGCGTCCGTGTCTGATCTTTCGCAGCAGGCGATTCGCCCGGGGAGGCCCCGGCGAAGCCTCCCTGCGCTTGGCAACGGCGAGCGGCTCATTCGCGGGTCACCCGGAAGAAGTCGATGTCCGCATGCCCGCTCGCGGCACCGTCGGCCGGCGCGAGCGCGAAGACACCCACGCGCGCGCCGACCCAGATGCCCTTGCGCGCCACGAACGGCTCGCCGAGCGCGGCCCAGGTGGCGCCGTCATCAAGGCTGTAGGCAAAAATCCATGACTCGCCTTCCGCGATGTGCACGCGAAAGAGCGCGCGGCCGTCCGGCGCGATCGGCCCGGCGAGCCCCGTCTCCTCGCGGTTGCCCGTGTCGGCCCCCACGCAGGTGCGCCGCACAATGCGGACCACACCATCGCGAGCAACCAGCTCGAGCGCGGTGTAGTCGCGACCCATCACGACGAGCCCGGCGCGTGCGGCCCTGTGAGAGGTGATCGCGGTCGTCACGACGGAGCGCGGACCGGGCACGCGCTGTGTGAGGACGTGCGGGGCGACCCAGAGATTGGCCGCGGGTTGCGCGAAGAGGCGCAACGCGCCGGGCGCGGCGTCGAGCGAATACCAACCGTCGCGACGCGCGCCCTCCCACTGCCATTGCAGGCCGAGCGTGCGACCGTCGAATTCATCGCCCGCCGGCAGCGCGAGGATCGGCTGCACCGGCGCAGGTGTATCTGGCTTCGCATGCACGAGCACCGGCTCGCCGCGGCCATCGTCGTCGGCATCGACGCCCATCACCGGCCAGCCGTCCTCGCGCCAGCGCATCGGCTGGAGATGCAGGATGCGTCCGAACGGACCGCGATCCTGGAAGTGGAAGAACCAGTGCTCGCCCGAAGGTGTGTCCATCCAGGCACCCTGGTGCGGGCCGTTGACCGGCGTCGTGCCCTGCTCGAGCACGATGCGGTCCTCGTACGGTCCCCAGATGTTTTTCGATCGAAAGACCGATTGCCAGCCGTGCTCCACCCCGCCGGCCGGGGCAAAGACCCAATACCAGCCGTCGCGCTTGTAGATCTTCGGCCCCTCGAGCGTGCGGTAGCCGGCGAGCTTGTTGGCATCGATGATGACGCGGCCCTCGTCGAGCACGCGCGAACCATCGGGCGCGATCTCGTGCAGCGTGAGCAGATTGTTGATACCGGCGCGGCTCTTCGCCCAGCCGTGGATCATGTAGGCGCGGCCGTCGTCGTCCCAGAGCGGACACGGGTCGATCAGGCCCTTGCCGGCCTTGATCAGGTGCGGCGCGCTCCACGGGCCGGCGAAGTTTTCCGCCGTGATGACGTAGAGTCCGTGATCGGGATCAGGGAAGAAGATCCAGAACCTCCCCGCGTGGTGGCGAAGCGACGGCGCCCACACGCCGCAACCGCGACGCGGCTCGGCGAAAAATGCCGCCGGCACGAGCCGCTCGAGCGCGTGGCCGACGAGGCGCCAGTTCACCATGTCGCTCGATTGCAGCAGCATGAGCCCGGGCTCGTGGCTGAAGGTCGAGCAGACGAGAAAATACTCGTCGCCGACGCGCACGCCGTCCGGATCGGAAAAATCCTGGAACAGCACCGGGTTGCGGTAGGTGCCGTCGCCGGCATCGGACAACCAGGGCGCCGTGGCGGGGGTCTCGGTCACAGGGTCGGCAGGCATGGGCGATGCCACGCACGCCAGGGCGCAGGCAAGGAAACTGGAGCGGGGCACATGGATGGTCACAAGGCAGGCGCGGATCGGTGGAAGGGCAAGCACCGCGGCATGCGCATTGTTGACGCTGCGAGGGCGGCCAAGGTCTCAAAAAATCCAAGGCGGACGGGCGGCCCGCCCTGAAATCGCCATCCGCCCGTCGCCTCGCGTCGGGCCGGCCCTATCGCCGCGCGGGCAACGTGTCGCCTTCACGCCAATGCCCGGTGAGGAGCACCTCGTGCGGATCCTCCGGCACGCCGGTCTCATTGCGGTGCATCAGACCGACGAGCATCTCGACGGCGAGCGCACCGACCTTGGCCGGATCGTAGTGGATGCCCGCGCACGGCGATTCGGGACGATTCTCGAGGTCGACGACGCCGACATCCTCCGGCACCCGCCGGCCGAGCGCGCGCAGCCACGCGAGGACCGGCCGATGGTGAGTCGCGAGGATCACGTCGGGCTTTTCGCGACGGACCCACGTGGCAAACGTCGCCGCATCGGCGGGATCCCCCGGACAGACCGGCAGCCGCGATCGCACGGGATAGGCGAGCTGGTGCCGCAGGTAGGCCCCGAGCCAGCGGTCGCCCACCCGCGGGCTGTCGTTGGCCTCGGAAAAGACGAATCCCACGCGCCGGTAGCCGCGTTCGAGGCAACGCTGCATCGCCTGCGAGACAGTGGAGAAGTGATTCTCCGTGACGTGGTGGAGGCGTGGCTCGCGCAGCGTCATGCCCAGGGCCACGCAGGAAAACCGGTTCCACTCGAGGTCGAGCGCATGCAGACCCGGCGGCAGGCGTCCGATGATCATCCCGGTGATGCCCCGATTGGCGAGGATGTCGCAGAATCGTTTCGGCGAGACGCCGGGCTCCTTGCACCAGAACGGCTCGAGCCTGTATCCAAAATCCCGGGCCCGCTCCACCGCCCCGGGGAAGAAATCCGGCCGGTCGTGCCGCGCCGGGCGCCAGCCGTCACGGGTCGGATAACTCGTCACGAACGCGAGCACCACGTCCCGCGTCGCGCGACCGCTGCGACGTGAGCGCATCAGCGCCGCGACGAGCGGGTTGACCCGGTAACCGAGATCACGCGCGATCTGCTGCACGCGCCGCCGCACGTCGGCCGAGATGCGGGGCGCGTCGCGCAATGCCAGTGAGACCGTCGAGCGGTGCACGCCGGCACGCGCCGCGACATCCTGGAGCGTGACTTTCGCGGACATCGGCTGGGGCGCGCTCTCCCCGACTCAGAACCGCTCGGGTCGCTCGCGGAGGTCGCCACTCCACTTGAGCTTGGTGCGCACGACACCGAAGTGCTGGTAGTCGGCGGGCACGGCGAGGCGCAGGCGCACCGCGGCGAGCCGGATCTCGATCGGGCCGGAGTCGCACACGAGCTGGTTGCTGTGGCCATCGAGCGCGACGCGCAGGCCGGGATCGCGGCTGCGGGTCTCGATGCGCAGCCGCACGGTGTCCGGAAAGATCACGGTGCGATTGCTCAAGGTATGCGGGCAGATCGGCGTGAGCGCGATCGAGCGGGCCGAGGGGTGGATGATCGGACCGCCGGCGGAGAGGTTGTAGGCCGTGGAGCCGGTCGGCGTGGAGAAAATCAGGCCGTCGCAGAAGTAGTCGGTCACCAGCTCGCCATCGGCCTCCACGGCGAGGTGCGCGATCTTCGAGGGGGCGTCGTGCTTGATGAGCACGTCGTTGAGCGCGAGGCCGCCGCCCTGCCCGCTCGTGCACTCGAGCAGCGCGCGCTCGTCGACGCGGAATTTGCCCGCGAGGATGTCGCGAAACCGCTGCTCGAATTCGGCCGAGGCGAACGTGGTGAGAAATCCCAGGCTGCCGCGGTTGACTCCGATGACCGGTACCTGCGCCGCCGCCGCCTCATGCACGACACCGAGGAGCGTGCCGTCGCCGCCGATCACGCAGCAGGCGTCGGCTCCACCGAACGCGCCGGCCGGGACGGGAAACGCCGTGTGCGTGGCGTAGACCACGCCGGTCTCGTCGCACACGCGGGCCAGCTCGCGCGCGAGCGCGGTGGCTCCGGGTTTGCTCTCATTGACGACGAAGACGATCCGGCGGATGGCGGGCATGGAGGCGGTGGTGGTCGGACGCTACCGAGGTGCGCGATGCGCTCAATCACCAAGGAAGGGTCGTCTCGGCGAGCGTCCGCAATCGTCGCATCGACACGGATGCCTCGGCGAAGCCTGCCTACCGTCTCTCCAGCACGAGCAGAAACTCCCGGTTGCCGTCGGCGCCCGCGATGGGTGAATCGATCGCACCGCGGTCGCGACTCCCGGCCAACTCGCGCCCGGCAAACTCCCGCACCTCGGCGAGCGCGCGCTGGCGCACGGCCTCGTCGCGGATCACCCCGCGACCCCGCGTCGCCTCCTCGCGGCCGGCCTCGAACTGCGGCTTGACCAGCGCGACGAGCACGCCCCCGGGCGCGAGAAACGGCCACACCGCCGGCAGCACGCTGCGCAGCGAGATGAACGAAAGGTCCATGACCACGCGGTCGTAGGCCGGCAGCGGGAGGTCGCCGGGTGCGAGATGACGGGCATTGAGCTGCTCGATGTTGGTCACGCGCGGATCGGCGCGGAGCCGGCCGTGCAACTGGGCGCGCCCGACATCGATGCACGTGGCGCTCGTCGCCCCGTGCTGGAGCGCGCAATCGGTGAACCCGCCCGTCGAGGCGCCGACATCGAGCACCGTGCAGCCCTGAAACGAGAGCTGGAAGTGCTCGATCGCGGCGAGGAGTTTCTCGCCACCCCGGCCGACGAACCGCGGCGGCGCCTCGAGCTCGATCGGTGTATCCACAGGCAGGGCACGCCCGGGCTTGTCCGAACGCTCGCCGCCGACCCGCACGCGGCCGGCGAGGATCAACGCCTGCGCCTGCGCGCGCGACTCCGCCAGCCCGCGGGCGACGAGGAGCTGATCGAGGCGTTCACGCGGCGTCGCCATGGGAAGACGTCACAGCAAGCGGGGGATACTGATTTGCACAGGAGATCGCAGAGAAAGCGGAGGTGGATGCCTCAAGCCCGTATTCTCTGCTTTCCCTGCGATCTCCTGTGCAATCCGGCATTGGATCTTCCTCTGTGTCCTCTGTGGTTCAACTCAGCACCACACGCGCCGCCTCACGGTCGCGCGCGATCTGGGCGCGAAGTTCGTCGACCGAGGCGAACTTCCGCTCCGCCCGCAGGTGCCGCACGAGTTCGACCTGGAGCGCATCGCCGGTCGTGAACGGGCATTCGCCGAGTACGTGCACCTCGAGGATCGGGTCGCCGGCGCCGTCGACGGTCGGGCGCACGCCGTAGTTGGCCACGCCGGGCCGGGCCTCACCGCCCGCGGCCGCGCGCACGCGCACGGCGTAGACGCCGAGGGCGGGCCGGAGATCGGGGCGCCAGTCGAGGTTGAGCGTCGGAAACTGGATCGTCCGGCCGAGTTGGCGGCCGGGCACCACCCGCCCTGCCGCGGAGTAGGGATGGCCGAGCAGTTCGGTCGCGGTCGCGACGTCGCCGGCCTCGAGAAGCCCGCGAATGCGCGTGCTGCTGATCGGCTCGCCATTGAACCGCAGCCGCGCCGCGCTCACCACATCGACGCCGTCGCGACGGGCATATTCGACGAGCGCGGCGACATCGCCGGTGCGCCCGCGACCGAAGCGCCAGTTCTCGCCGACGTAGAGCGCCTGGAGGCGGGGCATGGCGCGCTTGAGATGCGCCACCACCTCGCCGGCCTCGATCGCGGCAAACTCGCGCGTGAACGGCTGCTCGACGACGAAGTCCACGCCCAGGCGCAGGAGGAGCGCGCTGCGCTCGTCCGCGGAGAAGATCATGCGCACCGGGTCCTCGGGCCGGAACAGGCGGCTCGGGTGTGGCCAGAACGTGAATACGCCGGCCTGGCCGCCCGAGCGCCGGGCCCCGTGCACGGCGGCCTCGATCACAGCCTGGTGCCCGCGGTGCACGCCGTCGAACATGCCCACGGCGACGTGGCACGGGCGGTCGGGCAGCTCGATCCCGGCGAGGTCGCGAACGATGCGAGGGGCAGTGCTCATGACCCGGTCATGGGACTCATCGCCCGAGGCGGTCTCTGAGGACCCGCCCGACCCGCAGGACGAGGCCGCGGCCCGGCCCGAGGCCTCGCCCTAACGTCCGAAACTCGCGGGATCGACGCATGGCTCGCTCACAGCACGTGGCCGGGCGCCGCCTCGTAGGCGGAGAGCAGTCGCTGGCGGATCGCCGCCAGGTCCATCGTCTCGATCTCGGCGAGCGGGATGGCCTGCGCGATGGTGAAGCGGTCGGTCGCGGTGCGGCGCAGCGCGGACAGGTGCCCGCCGCAGCCGAGCTTTTCCCCGAGGTCGTGCGCGATGGTGCGCACGTACGTGCCCTTGCTGCAGCGCAGGCGCACGTCAAAGCTCGGCGGCGCGAAGCGCGTGAGCTCGAAGCTGCTGATGCGGATGAAACGCGGCTCGCGCTCCACTTCCTTGCCCTTGCGGGCGAGCTTGTAGAGCGGCACGCCGTCCTGCTTCTTCGCGGAGAACATCGGCGGGATCTGGTACTGGTCGCCGATGAAGGTGGCCATGACCTCCCGCACCTGCGCCTCGGTCAGCTCCGGCACGGGCCGCGCGGTGACGGTCTCGCCCTCGGCATCGTGGGTCGTGGTGGTGGTGCCGAGCGTGACCGTGCCCTCATACTCCTTGTCGAGGCTCATGAGAAACTGGGAGAGCTTGGTCGCCTTGCCGATGAGCATGATGAGCAGGCCCGTGGCCATCGGATCGAGCGTACCGGCATGGCCGATACGCTTCATGCGCAGCACGCGGCGCAGGCGGTCCACGACGTCGTGCGACGTCATCCCGGACGGTTTGTCGACGAGCAGGACGCCCTCGAGTTCGTTCAATTCAGGCATGTAAAGGGGAGTTCAGTTGGCACGGGATATCGCGGAGGAAACAGAAAGGACGGATCGCCGTGAGCGGTTTCTGGTTCCTGGATTTCTCCTCTCTCTCTCTGCGATTTCCTGTGAAGCCAGATCAGCGTCCGGCCGTGTCGAGGCGGCCGAGGTGCGCGCCGATCGCGGTGATGAGCTGCGTGCGCAGCTGGTCGACGGTCTCGCCGACATTGAGGCCGGCGGCGCAGGCGTGGCCGCCGCCACCGAAGATCGCGGCGACCTGGTCGACGCGCATGGCCGGATCCCTGGCGCGCAGCGAGGCCTTGGCGCCCTCGGGCCGTTCCTCGAGGAGCACGCCGATCTCGATGCCCGCGATCGAGCGCGCGTAGTCGACGAGACCCTCGGTGTCCTCGCTGTGCGCACCGGTCTCCGAAAAGTCGGTACGGCGCAGCATACCCACGCAGACCCGCCCGCCGCACTCGCGCCGGAGCGAGGCGAGGAAGCGGCCGAGGAGCTCGAGCTTGGCGAACGACTCCTGGGCGTAGAGCTCGTTCGAGGCCACGGCGGGAGCGGCCCCGCGCTCGATCAGCTCGCCCGTGAGCTCGAACACGCGATGCGTGGTCGACGGGAAGCTGAACTGCCCGGTGTCGGTCGCGATGCCGGCATAGAGCGCCTGGGCGCAGGTCGGATCGATCGTCAGGCCGAGATCGAGAAAGAGACCGGCGAGGATCTCCGCGGCCGCGGCGGCGGCGCTGTCGACGACGTGGTGCTCGGCGTAGGCGGCGTTGGACAGGTGGTGATCGACGCAGCCGAGCGGGCGCAGAAACGCCGCGGCGAGACGCTTGCCCGCGCGTGCGTGGTCCGCGCAATCGACGAAGATCGCCCGCCAGCCGTCGGGCTTGCTCCCATCGGGGAGAAAGTCCGAGGCCACGCGGAAGGGCGTGTCACCGACGAGGAAGGCGAGGCGTCGCGGCACCGGGTCGACATTGACGCAGATCGCGTCCGCGCCGCGCGCGCGCAGCACGCGACAGAGCGCGACCTGCGAGCCGATGCAGTCGCCGTCGGGCCGCGCGTGGCCGACCACGGCGATGCGGTCGCCGGGGGCGATCGCGGCGAGCAGTTGTTCGAAGGCGGGACGGAGGGCGGGAAAGTGGCTCATGCTCGACGTCGATGGATTGGAATCGGGAGTCTGGTGAATCACGCTCGGCCGGAGGGCCGGGCTCCCGCCCGGCCGCGATAGCGGTGTGGCACGCTCGGCCGGGCCGGAGCCCGGCCCTCCTGGATTACAGGAGTCATGGCTGTGAGTTTCGCTTCTTCTGCTCCTCGTCGATCTGGTCGAGCAGCGTGAGGATGCGCGCGCCGCGCTCCATCGAGCTGTCGTGCTTGAAGCGGATACGCGGGATGTTGCGCAGCGTGATGGTGCGCCGGAGTTCCTGGTTGATCTCCTGCGCGCTGGCGTTGAGCCGCTGCTCCATCTCCCCGGTGGCGGCGGTGTCGCCGACCATCGAGAAGTAGACCGTCGCGCTCTTGTAGTCGCTCGAGGCCTGGACGTCGGTGATCGTCACGCCGACGACGGCGGAGCCAAGTTCGCGATGGATGAACTGGCTGACCTCGCGCTTGAGGAGCTCGTTGACGCGGAGAGTGCGATTTCCCATGGGAGGACCGGGTGGAACGGTGAACTGGACTGTCGCTGCGGCGCGAACCGGACCGGAGGCCCCGCCCGGCGCGCGATCGGTCGATCGCAGGCCGGGCGCTGTGATTCACGCGCTGCACCGAAGCCCGATCAGAGGCTCGGGCGCAGCTTCTGGAGCTCGTAACACTCGATGATGTCGCCGGGCTGGTAAGCCTCGTAGGCCTCGAGATGGATACCGCACTCGGTGCCGGCGCGGACTTCCTTCACCTCGTCCTTCACGCGGCGCAGGCCGGCGATCCTGCTCTCGACCTCGACCGCGCCCTTGCGGCGCAGGCGCGCGCTGGCCTGGGCCTGCACGCGACCTTCGGTGACGAGACAGCCCGCCACGAAACCCTTCGAAACCGGGAAAACCGCGCGGACCTCGGCGCTGCCGAGCTTGATCTCGCGGACCTCGGGCTCGAGGAGGTCGGCCATGGCTTCGCGCACCTTGTCGACGAGTTCGTAGATGATCTCGTACTTGGTGACGAGGACGCCGTGGTGCTTGGCCACGGCATCGACGCCGTTCTCGGTGCCGACATTGAAACCGACGATCGCGGCCTTGGCCGCGCTGGCCATGAGCACGTCGTTCTTCGAAATCTGGCCGACATCGGAGGCGACGATCTCGAGCGAGACCTTGTCGCTCTTGATCGTGCCGAGGGCGGCGGCGACCGCCTCGACCGAGCCAAACACGTCGGCCTTGACCACGATGCGCAGCACACGCCTGGTCTGGGACTTGATATCCTCGAGGAGCGAGGCGAGCGAGGCCTTGGGCGCGGCGGCGGCGGCGGCGTTGAGTTTCTTCAACTCGAACTCGGCCTCCTCGGCGATGCGCTTGGCTTCACGCTCGTTCTTCGCGGCGGCGACGACGCCGCCGCACTCCGGCGTGCCGGACCAGCCGATGACGCGCACGGCGGAGGACGGACCGGCCTCCTTCACGGACTTGCCCTGGTCGTCGAACATCGCGCGGACCTTGGCGTAGTGCGGGCCGCAGACCACGGAGTCGCCGGTCTTGAGCGTGCCGGACTCGACGAGCACGGTGGCCGTCGGGCCGCGACCGACCTCGATCTCGGCCTCGATGACCACGCCGTTGACCGGAGCCTTCGGGTTGGCCTTGAGCTCGAGCACGTCGGCCTGGAGCAGGATCATCTCGAGCAGGTGGGTGATGCCCTCGCCCTTGAGCGCGGAGATCGGGCAGGTGATGATCTCACCACCCCAGTCCTCGGGCATGAGGCCGCGATCCTGCATCTGCTTCTTCACGCGGTCGATGTTGGCGCCCTTGGTGTCGATCTTGTTGATCGCCACGATCGGCGTCACCTCGGCGGAGCGGATGTGCTGCAGGGCCTCGTCGGTCTGCGGCATGAAGCCGTCGTCGGCCGCGACCACGAGGATGGCCACGTCGGTGACGTTGGCGCCGCGCGCGCGCATCTTCGTGAAGGCGGCGTGGCCGGGTGTATCAAGGAACGTGATCTTGCGGTTGTTGACCGTGACCTGGTAGGCCCCGATGTGCTGCGTGATGCCGCCGGCCTCGCCGGCGACGACGTTGGCCGAGCGGATCTTGTCGAGCAGCGACGTCTTGCCGTGGTCGACGTGACCCATGATGCAGACCACGGGCGGACGCGGCTCGAGGAACTTGCTCTCGTCCTCCTTCGGCGGGGGAGCCTTCTCCTCCTTCTTCGCGGGCTGGGTGTCGCCGCGGTGTTTGATATCGAGGAGGAAGCCGTGTTTGACCGCGACCTGGCCGGCGACGTTTTCATCGATGGCCTGGTTGAGCGCGGCGAAGATGCCCATCTCCATGAGCTCGGAGATGAGCTTGAAGGGCTTGAGCCCGAGCAGCGTGGCGAAATCGCGCACGACGATCGGCGGCTTGATCTGGACGACCTTCACTTCGCCGGCGTCCCCGGGTGCGGGTGCGGCGGGAGGCGGCGTGGCTCCGGTGGCGGTCGGCGTGGCCGGTGGCGCACCGGCCGGCGGCAGACGCGGCGGGACCGACGGAGCGCTCAGGGGCCGGGGCGAGGCCGGCGCGCTGGACGCAGGCGCCGTCCGCACGGGCGGCGGAGTGCTGGCCGCAGGGCGCGCGACGACCGGCGGCGGGGTGCTCGACGCGGGAACACTGACGCGCGGCGGCGGCGTGTGAAAGACAGGGGCCGGCGCCGGCGCGGGCGCGACCTGCGGGCGCAGCGGCACGGACGGCGCGGACGACGGTGTCGGCGCGGAGCCGGGCGTGGAAACGCCGCGGGGCGGCGTGGTCGACACGGGCGACACCGGGCGCGGCGGCACGGCCGGCGCGGGGCGACCCGGCGGCGGGAGCGGGACATTGCGCGAGGGCGGCGGTGCGGGCGGCGGCGGCGCGATCACGGCGGCAGCCAGGGCCGCGGCCTTGGCCGCTTCCTTCTCGCGATGCTCCTGGTCGATCTGCTCCTTCGTTTTCACGAACACGCCTGGCGGGATGGCCGGGGACGCCGCAGGCGGCGTGCCGTCCGACGGAGACGCGGCTTCATTCGTGGCCTCGGTCGCGACCTCGGCGGCGTGGGACTCGGGCTCCCCGTCGCCCTTGCTGCCAAATTCCTGCACCAGCGACTCCGCGGAGATATTGTCGATCGTGCTCGATGGACTGGTGACCTGATAACCGCGCTGCTGGAGCAGCGTCAGCAGGTCCTTGTTGTCCATGCCGATCTTCTTCGAGAGCTGGTGAATGCGGATACTCATTTATAAGTGCTGTCGGGTCGAACGAGAGCTGGAGACTGAATCAGAAAAACGGAGACGGCGGGCCTCAGGCCTGGCCGTGGGTGCTGAGGAAGGCCTGGACCTTGTCCATGATCTCCTGGGCCTCCTCGGGTGAGAAGCCGCCGTCGGTGAGATCCCCGACGCTGGCCTCGGCGAAGGCGTCGGCCGAGATGAGGCCCAGCGGCACGAGGCGGCGGGCGATATCGTCGGTGATGCCGGGGATCTGGGTGAGCGAAGCGGCGGCGCCGGCCTTCTTCGTGTCGATGTCGGCGACGGCGGCGCGCTCCTTGACGATGTCGATCTTCCAGCCGAGCAGGCGGGAGGTGAGCCGGGCGTTCTGGCCGCGGCGGCCGATGACGATGGCGAGGTCGGCCTCGCTGACCTCGACCTCGAGGCGGTGGTTGCGATCGTCGAGGTGGATGGCGCGCGGCTGCACGGGCTTGAGGCACTCGGCGAGCATCTCGCGCGGATCGGCGCGGAATTCCATGATGTCGATCTTCTCGCCGCCGAGTTCGCGCACGATGCTCTTCACGCGGGCGCCACGCGCGCCGACGCAGGCGCCGACCGGGTCGACCTTCTTGTCGACGCTGCTGACGGCGATCTTGGTGCGATATCCGGGCTCGCGGGCAAAGGCCTCGATCTTGACGGTGCCGTCGTTGATCTCGGTCACCTCGAGTTCGAAGAGCCGGCGGACAAAACGCGGGCTCGAGCGGCTCAGAATCAACTCCGGGCCGCGGCTCGAGGACTCGATCGCGAGCAGGAGACAGCGGATACGCTCTCCGGGCGAGTACTCCTCACCGGGCACCTGCTCGCGCGCCGGCAGCATGGCCTCGGCCTTGCCGAGATCGATGATCAGGTCGCCACGCTCGCGCCGACGCACGGTGCCGGAGACGATGTCGCTGACCGTATCCTTGTACTCGTCGTAGATGCGGTCCTTCTCGAACTGGCGTACGCGCTGGCGGATCGCCTGGAGGACGACCTGGGCCACGATGCGACCGAGCAACGCCGGATCGATCTCGCGCTCGACGGTCTCGCCGAGCACGGCACCGGGCTTGAGCGCTCCGGCCTTTTCAAGATGGATTTCCTTCTTCGAATCGCTGACGGAGTCGACGACCTTGAAGAGTTGCCACGCCTTGAGGGCGCCGTTCTTGGGATTGATCTCGATCTTGAGCTCCTGGCCGGCGTTGGGACCCTTCACCGCGGCGTTCTTGATGGCCGTGACGATGGTGGAGATCATGTCGTCGCGACTGATCCCCTTCTCCTTCTCCATGTACTCAAGAACGGAAAGGATTTCGTTGCTCATATGGCGTGGTAAGTGGAAAAAAAAAGCGGGCCAAAGACCCACTTAATGGACCGGCATTAAAAGGGTTACACTAAATTTTCCGGGGATCGCGCTGTCAAGCCCGGTGCCCCACGGTCCGGAAATCGCTGTCAGCCGCGGAAAATTCCGCCGGTTTTCGCTCACCGCAACGGCGTCGCGACCCCATCGACCCACGCCGCGTCCAGCCACGCCACCACCTCGGCCGCCACTCCGTCGAGACGCATCGAGAGCGAGAAATGATCGTCCCCCGGCCTCTCGATCAGACGCGAGCCCGCCGGCGCCCGCGCGACGAGCCCCCGACTGTGGTCCGGCGGGATGACGGTGTCGGCCGCGCCGTGGATGAAGAGCACCGGCACCTGCAGCCGCGCGACCGCGGCGCCCACGTCGGCCTGTTCCCAGGAAAACCCCGCCAGCCGCGCGCCCTTGTCGGCCGCCGCGGCGATGGCGCGGTCGCTGAGGGTGCGATTGACCGTCGGCGAGAGCATGGCCCGGGCATACTGCCGGATGGCCAGTCGCGGATCCCCGAACGGCTCGAGTGCCACGACGGCGCCGACGCGCGGATCCCGCGCTGCCCAGAGCAGGCCGACCGAAGCGCCATACGAGACGCCGAGCACCCCCACCCGCCCGTCCGCGAGGCCGCGGCGCTGAAGGTCGTCGAGCACGGCCGCAAGGTCTTCGGCCTCGACCGCCCCGTAACTCACCCAGTCGCCCGTCGAGCGACCGTGGCCGCGCAAGTCGACCGGCACCGTCCGGTAGCCCGCCTGCGCCAGATGGATGGCCCAGTGGAGGACCGCTTCGCGAGACAACCAGAACCCGTGCAGCACCACGACCGTGCCCTTCGGTTCGACTTGGGGTGCATCCGCCGCGAGCGGATCCCAGCGAGTATGTACCGCGTATTTCGGCCGCGTGGGATCTTCCGTCTGCACGACGAGGGCGTGCTCCTGCCGATAGTCGCCCGGCTCGATGACACCCACCGCGATCTCCGCCGCCGGCGGACCGGGCACCGCCACCCGCCATGTCTGCGCAAAGACCTGCGCCAGCGCCACACGCGCTTCGGGGTTGTCGTTGGCCAGGGTCGCCGGCCCTCCGCCGGCGCGATTCGGCGCGGTGACGATCTTCGGAGCCAGCACCGCGCTGGCGCAACCGCCCGCCGTGAGCGCCACGACCGCCACGCACGCGACCGCCACGAGACGCCACGTCGCCCGGCCCATGGTGCTCACGCGCGCAGCCCCCACAGCGCCTCGAAGCGATGGCCCATCAGCCCCGGATGGAGCAGCTGCTTGAGCTGCGAGCGCGCCGGCGCCAGCGGACTGGCTTCGCGCCGCATGATCGCCTCGATCGCCGGCGCCGCGTGGCGGACGAAAAACGCCTCCTGGCTCTCGCGGCACACCGTCTGAAATCCCGCCGCGCGCAACGCCTCCTCCAGCCAGTCCCAGCACACATGGCAGGTCAGGTCCTGTTCGCCGGGCGTCGCGAGCAGGTCGCCCGACTGGCGGTGCCCGGCGTAGGCGCGGCCCGTGCCCTGCGGAAACTCGGTGGTGATCTGCCCCCACGTGCGGCCGTAGTCGAAGGCGAGGAACAGCCCGTTCCAACCCGGCGCCGCGATCTCCTCGAGCAGGCGCACCGCGCGCCAGGGCACATCGAGCGTGTACCCATCTTCTGCGGACACAGGCAGCCGCGGCGCTACACCGCGCAACTCGGCCGAGAGCTCCGGCAGCTCGACCCACGCCAGCGCACCATCGCTCCACGCCACGCCCAGCTCGCGCCAGGCTCCCGCACGCCACACCAGCCGGTAAAACGGCTGCGCGTCGAAGAGCTCGTTGGAAAACACCACGGCCCGCTCCGGGATGCGACGCGGCTCACCCAGGCGCACACAGGCGGTCGCGCCGAAGGGATGCGGCACGCCGTCGAGCAGCGCGCGCTCCGGCTCGGCGCCGATCTCGACAAACGCATGCTCGCGCGCGCGGTGCGCGCCGCCGACGAGGTTTTCCGCCGCCGCCGCGACGAGCGGACCGAACACGCCGGCAAAGGTCGACGCCGTGTAGAAGTCCGTGCCCCCGCCCCGCCCCACCCGCGCGCGCCGCGTCGCGTAGTAGCCGACCTCGGGATCAAAGAGCGCGACGTCCATGAACTCGGCAAACGACACCGGCCCGTCTCCGTCCGCGCGCGCGCGCAGCCGCCGCGCGACCCGCGCACCCGCGCCCTGCGAAGCGTCCGCCGAAGGATCCATTTGCAAGGGCCCTGATTCCGCCAAAGCTGGCGGGATGTTCAAACGCGTTCTGCTCACCGTCGTCGCCGCATTGCCCGCCGGGCTCGCGCTCGCCCTCGGCCTGCAGCTGGTGGCCAGCCGGATGCCCATCTTCGGCGGCGAGGCAGCCCGCCAGGCCGCGCAGGTGGAGGAGGTGCTCCGCCTCGTGAACAAGTACTACGTGCGCGACGCCGACGTGGACTATTCGCGCCTCACCGAGTCCGCGCTCGACGGCATGCTGCACTCGCTCGACCCGCATTCGGACTTCATGTCGCGGCGCGAGTATGGGGATTTCCAGGACGACACGCGCGGCGAGTTCGGCGGCATCGGCATCCACATCGAGATGCGCGACAAGCGCCTGACCGTGGTCGCGCCGATCGCCGGCACCCCCGGCGACCGCGCCGGCCTGATGCGCGGCGACCAGTTCGTGCGGGTCGACGGGCGCGAGATGGACGGGCTCTCGCTCGAAAAGTGCCTCGAGCTGCTCCGCGGCGCGCCCGGCACCTCCGTGACCGTCGCCATCCACCGGCCCCGCACGAACGAGACGCTCGAGCGCACGATCGTGCGCGAGGTCATCAAGGTGCAGAGCGTGCGCGAGGCCCGCATGGTCGCGCCCGAAATCGGCTCCGTCCGCATCCTGCACTTCGGCGAAAAGACCGCCGATGAATTCATCGCAGCACTCGCCTCGCTCGAGTCCCAGGGCATGCGCGCGCTCATCCTCGACCTGCGGGACAACCCCGGCGGCCTGCTCGACAGCGCGGTGGAGGTCGCCCAGCCGTTCTTCGAGAAGGGCGAGCTCGTGGTCTACACGCAGGGACGCATCCCCGAGAGCCGCGAGGACATCTTTGCCGAGCCCGCGGGCCCGCGACGCGCCTACCCGGTCGCGGTGTTGATCAACGGCGGCAGTGCCAGTGCCTCGGAAATCGTCGCCGGCGCGCTGCGCGACACCCGCCGCGCCATCCTCATCGGCGAAAAATCCTTCGGCAAGGGCTCGGTCCAGACCGTCATGCCCGTGCGCGGCGGCGGCGCCCTGCGCCTGACCACCGCGCTCTACTACGTGCCCTCGGGCGAAGCGATCAACGGCCGCGGCATCGAGCCGCAGATCAAGGTCGCACTCACCACCGACGAGGATCACAAGCTCGCGATCCAGCGCAACCGCCTGCCCGTGATGACACCGGAGGAGTTTCGCCAGCAATTCGGCTTCGACCCGATCGAGGACCGCCAGATGACCGCCGCCCTCGACGTGTTGCGCGGGATGATGACCTTCGACGAGCGCGAGGGCATGGCCAGGCAGTGAACCACGGATGATCCTCGCGATCGAGAGTTCATGCGATGAGAGCGCCGTGGCGCTCTTCGATCCGGCGCGCGGGCTCGCGGGTGAATGGGTGAGCAGCCAGATCGACCTGCACGGCCGCTACGGCGGCGTCGTGCCCGAGCTCGCCGTGCGCGAACACCTCACGGCCCTCCCGCTGCTCGTGGGCGAGGCCGCACGCCATGCCGGCTGGCCGGCCGTGTCGTCGCTCGCCGTCACGACCGGGCCCGGACTCGCCGGCTGCCTCGCGCTCGGCCTCGCCGCGGCCAAGTCGCTCGCCCTCGCGCGCCAGTTGCCGCTGACGGGTGTCAATCACCTGCGCGCGCACGCGTGGTCGGCCTTCATCCCGGTGCACGCCGAGGCGCCGGCGACCTATTGCGAACGCCTCGCCGCCCTGCTCCCGCACGCGGGCCTGCTCGTCTCCGGCGGCAACACCGCGCTCTTCGTCATCCACGAGGACCTGAGCCTCGAGCTGCTCGGCGCGACGATCGACGATGCGGCCGGCGAGGCGCTGGACAAGGGCGCCAAGCTCCTCGGCCTCGGCTATCCCGGCGGCCCGCAGGTGGAGCGCCACGCCGCGACCGGTGATGCGCGCGCCTTCGACTTCCCCCGCGCCCTGCCGGAGCGGGGCAACCTCGACTTCAGTTTCTCCGGCCTCAAGACGAGCCTGCGCTACCGGCTCGCCGACCTCGGACCGGACGAGACGAAGCGCCGATTCGCCGACCTGTGCGCGAGCTACCAGGCGGCCGTGATCGACGTGCTCGTGCGCAAGGCCGAGTTCGCCATCGACCGCGTCGGGGCGCGCAGCCTCGGACTCTCCGGCGGCGTGGCCAACAACAAGGCGCTGCGCGTGCGCCTCGCGGCACTCGCCGCCGAGGAGGAGGTCGCATTCCTCCCGGCCCTGCCGCGCCACACCGGTGACAACGCCGGCATGATCGCCTTCGCCGCCTGGGCCGACCCGCATCACGACAAAACGGATACGCTGGGCTGGCGCATCGAGCCCGCCCTCGCCCTCGACGCCCGCCCGGCCTCCGCCGATCCATCGTCATCCGTGAGCTGACGGTGGATCGGCGGACGCCGGGCGCTCAGCGCGCGGAGCCGATGATGCGCGCGGGATTGCCCGCGAGGATCGAGAACGGAGGCGCGGCGAAGTTCACGACCGCACCCGCACCGACGACACAGCCCTCGCCGAGATGCGTGCCGGCGAGCAGCACCGCGCCCATGCCGACCCAGCAGTTTTCCCCGAGCACGATCGCACTGTCGCTCGTCGGGATGCGGATCGCGGCCGGCGCGTTTTCCGGACCCGGCGGGATGGCGAAGGGCGTGTCCGCCAGCACCACCTCGTGGGCGAGGAACGTGAAGTCGCCGATCTGCACGCGCGCGTTCGTGCGCATGATCACACCGACGAGCGTGCAATAGTCGCCGATCACGACCTCGGCGTGCGGACCGAGGTCGAAGAACGTGCCATTGTAGATCCCGGTGTCGTGGCCGACCCGCACGGCCGAGGGCAACCGGGCCGCGTGATGGACGAAGGCAAACGAGCTGTAGACCCACGAACGCTCGCCGACTTCGAAGTTGTCGGGCAGCGGTCGCGGGTACCAGTCGTGATCGAGATGGCGCGGCGCACTCACGGTGGAGGAGAAACCACGGATGGACACGGATGAACACGGATTCCGGATACAAGACGGACAGAGGTGACCGGTTCGGACGAGGGACGATCATCCTCTTTCGAGCGCGCGGGCGCGCCTCCAGGTGCGCGCTTCGGACCGGGTCCGGCCTCGGTCCATCCGTGTTCATCCGTGTCCATCCGTGGTTTCTCCTTCAGACACCGAGGTCGCTCGCGGCGGCCGGCTTGGCGGGGTTGCCGGCGACGATGCCGCCGTCCGGCACGTCGCGCGCCACGACGGCGCCGGCGCCGACACGCGCGTTCCGCCCGATCGTCACGCCCTTGAGGATGATCGCGCCGATGCCGATCCACGCACCGTCGCCGATCACGACCGGCCGCGTCTTGATCGGCGGGCGGTCGGCGCGGTCGCCGAACGGCGCGTTGGCGACGGCGTCGAGCTTGCGCGCCTCCGGGTCGAGTGGGTGAAAGTCCGAGTCGGCGATCGTGACGTGGTAGGACACGACCACGCCGCGCCCGAGCGTGATGCGCTCGGCACACATGAAGGTCGCGCCCACGAGCACGCAGTCGTCGCCCACCTCGACCACGCCGGCGGGGTCGACATTGAACACCGTCCACGTGTGCACGCGTACCCGCGCGCCCAGGACGAGTCCGGGTTGCTGCGTGCTGCGATAGCGGGCGAAACTCTCCTTGCGCTCGATCCAGCAGCCGGGGCCCAGGCGCACGCCGGCGGGCAGCGTCGTGTAGTCCCAGTTTCCCTCGATGGCGGCGAGTTCGTCGGAGGTCATGGCGGCGAAGGTCGAAGGTTCAGGTCAGGCGCTCGGGCAGGCCGGCGACGGCGAGAATCTCGCCGAGCACGACGTCGGAGTCGAAGTGCTTCTGCGCGAGCGCGAGCGCCGCGCGGCCGTGGCCCACCGGGTCGCGCTCGACCGTCTCGAGCGCGGCCACCGCGTCGTCGCCATCGGCAAACGCGAGCAGGCCCTCGCCGCACGGGAAATGCCGCGAGAAACCCGTGTCCTGCACGACCGCGGGCCGTCCCGCCGCGAGGTAGCACACCGTGCGGCAGCTGAACCAGCCGCAGTGCGTCGCGACGTAGATGTTTTTCGCGACCGAGAACTCGCCGCGCGACCCGAGGATGTAGTCGCGGTAGACGTCGACATCCGCCGTGACCGCATGCGAGTCGCGCACGGTCCAGCCGAGCGCGCGCCAGTGCTCGCGCGGCGCCTCGTTGCCACCGACGGCGACCTCGAAGGGCGCGGCCACGCGGCCCGGCACGGACTCGATGCGGGGAAACTCAAACTCCTTCGCACCGTAGGTCCGGCCCGCGTGCTCGATGAGCCTGGGAAAGTTCTTCCATGTCATCACCGTGGTCCAGGCCGCGCCGGGCGGCCGCTCGGTGTGCCAGTCGCCAAGGACAACAGGCGGTCGCGTCGGGTGCCACGCCTTGCCGAAGTCGGGCAGCGGGCACTCGGGGCGCCCGAGATTGAGCGCGTAGGTGAAGAAGTGCGTGTGCGCGTGCCAGCCGTGCGTGCCGAGCCAGCCGCGCTCGCCGGCCGTCCAGCCGAGGTAGCTCTTGAAGTGGTTGAGACCCGGGTCCGTGTCGAGGAGCACGCGGCGCGGGCACACGAGGTACTCGTCGCGCATGAGCGCGCTGTTCGACACGTTGAGAAAGAGATCGGCCGTGCGCAGGATCTCGCGAAACGATTCGTCGTCGATGCCGTGCGCGCGACTTCGGCCCTCGGCGTCGGTATTGACGAAACGCCAGCGACGCGCGAGCCGCGGCGAGAGCCGCGCGAGCGACCGCTCGAGAAAATCGACCGCGAAGCTGCAATCATCACCGTACTCGCCGCGCCGCGGATCGTAGGTCGGTGTGCCGGTGTCCTCGAGGTAATAGACCTCGTAGCCGAGCCGCTCGAGCGCAGTGGCGTACTGGCCGTAGTCCCACGCCACGCCGCCGACCGCGTAGCTGCCGATCATGCCGGTGACGATGGCTTTCATGCAAGGGGCTCGAAAGGTAGGGCGAGGCCTCCGGCCGAGCCGCGCGTGGACGCCGTTCGCTGGCGCGGGGCGGGCCCAGGCCACGCCCCCCCCCAGGTTTCGACCATCATGGCGCGCGCTTCGAGGTGAACGACGTGAGCCGGCCGCCGTTGATCTCAATCCGCACGTCGCACAGGTCGAGCGTGGTGAGACGGTGCGCGATCATGAAAGACGTGCGGCCCTTCATCAGGCGTTCGATGCCCTCGATGATCTGGGCCTCGGTCTTCACGTCGACCGAGCTCGTCGGCTCGTCGAGGATGAGGATCGGCGCGTCCTTGAGGAACGCACGCGCGAGCGAGATGCGCTGCCGCTCGCCGCCGGAGAGCTGGAGGCCGCGCTCACCCACCTCCGTGTCGTAGCCCTTCTCGAGTTTGCTGATGAAGTCGTGGGCGTTGGCCGCGCGCGCCGCGGCCTCGATGTCGGCCTGCTTCGCACCGGGCCGGGCGTAGGCGATGTTTTCGCCGATCGAGGCGGAAAACAGCACGGGCTCCTGCAGCACGATCGAGTACTGATTGCGCAGGTCCTTGAGCGCAAACTCCCGCAGGTCCACGCCATCGAGGAGGATGCGACCCGCGGTCGGGTCGTAGAGGCGCAGGAGCAGGCTGATGATCGTGGACTTGCCCGCGCCCGTGTGGCCGGCGATCCCGACGTGCGCGCCGGCCGGGATCTCGAAGCTCACGTCGGAGATGGCCGGGCGGTCGGGCCGGTAGGCGAAGTTGACCTTGTCGAACGTCACGGCACCCCGCGCGCGGCCGATCGATTTCGGATGCGCGGACTCCTTCACCTCGGTCTCCTCGTCGAGCAGTTCGAACGCGCGCTCGGCGCTGACGAACGACCCCTGCAGGCTGCCGGCGCTGCGCGTGAGCGTCTCCAGCGGCGCGTAGAGCATGGGCAGGTAGCTCATCACGAGCACGAGGTCGCCGAGCGTGATGGTGCCGTCCTGCACGTGACGCGTGCCGACGAAGAGCACCACGGCGGTGCCGGTCGCCATCGTCAGTCCCACCGCGAGCGCGAACCGGCTGCTCAGGATCGACACGCGCAGCTGCTCGCGAAACGAGCGGCGGGCCCGCGCCTCGAAGCGCTCCTGCTCGCGGTCCTCGGCGGCGAAGGCCTTCACCACGCGCACCGCGCCCATCACCTCGGTCACGACGGAGTAGGCGGAGGTCTCGTGCTGCTTGGCCTCGCGCCAGTGGGCCTTCAGGCGCTTGCTGAAAAAGGAGGACGACGCGTAGAGCGCCGGGGCCACGACCATGGCGATGAGCGCGAGCTGCCAGTCGATGCGCAGCAGCACCACGACCATCGCCAGGAGCGTGAAGATCGAGGTGGTGAGCGGGATGAGCGCGTCGACCATGATCCACTGGATGGCGGGCGCGTCGTACTGGATGCGGTAGGTGAGCTCGCCCGAGCCCTTGGTGTCGTGGAAGGAGAGCGAGAGTCGCTGCGAGTGGCGGAAGAGCGCGGTGCGGAAGCCGAGCACGAGCTTTTCCGTCGTCCAGGTCCGCAGCACGGCGTAGCCCATGTCGAGCAGCTGCTTGAGCAGCGCGATCACGACCATCAGCCCGGCCACGATGCCGGCGGCGACGGCGCTGGTCCGCTCTGTGCCCGCGGGAAGGATACGCTGGACCAGGCCCGGCAGCTCATGGTCGCCGAGCACGCTGTCGACGATGAGCTTGAACGGGACGGGATTGAGCAGCGAGAGCGGGATCGCGAGCAGGCTCAGCGCCATGAGCGCGGCCAGGTGCGGCCAGTACGGGCGGGCCTGCAGGGCGAGGCGACGCAGTGTCGTCGTGCTCTTGGGCCGGGCGGGCGTCGACATGTGGCGCGATTACTTCGTGCCGCCCGAGGTGTCCTGCGGCGAGACGTCGCTCGTGCGCACCTGCGGCGCGGGCGCGGCGTCGAACGGCTCCTTGAGCGCGCGCTCGACGGCGGCGAGGGCGACGCTGCCTTCCTGCAGCACGCGCAGCGCGATGAGGACCGTGACCAACGAGAAGATCAGGTAGGCGATGAGCGCGTGGTTCTCCCGCGTGGCGTCGAAGAGCGCGCCGCAGGCGAGCATCGCGAGGACGACGACCGAGACGATGCCCTCGAAGGAATAGCGCGGCCAGACGATGAAGCGGAACAGCTGCTTGCCCGCTCCATGCTCCTCGCAGGTCATGAGCACGCGGGCGCCTCCGAGCAGGCCCGCGCGCACACCGAAGTCCCAGCGATCGTAATCACCGCCGGAGATGATCACGGCGCCGTCGGCGCGCAGGCGCCCGGCGACCTTGCGCAGCACGTCCTCGGGTCCCTGCCACGTCTCGCACCAGCTCGTGGAGTAGCGCGCGATCGGCCAGGTGAGTTTCATCGGCAGCCGCAGGCGACCGGCGTGCAGGCCGTGGCGCAGGCGGCCGGTGAGGCGTGCGACCGGCTGGATGAGATGCAGCCACGCGGTGACGACCTTGAGCTTGAGCAGCTCGCGGCCGCGCGCAGGCGTGCTGAAGCGCGCCTGCGAGGCCGACAACACGGCCTGCGCGACCGTGAGGCCGCAGGCGAAGGCGAAGACCGGCAGCACCCACAGCAACCGCGGCCAGAGCGGCGCGAGCGCACAGATCAACCCGAGCACCGCGACGATCAGGTACCACTCCGGCATCGTCGGCAGCACGCGCCAGAGGCTCGCATGCGTGTCGTAGCGCGCCTGGAACGAGGCCGAGCCCCACGCGCCGTGGTAGATCCGGCTCACGCGGCCGAGCACGCGCGTGAGTCCCTTGCCGTAGAGCCGGCCGTGCCAGCCGACGTGACCGACGGCGTTGTACTTTTCCGGCCACTTCAGCTCGAGCAGCGCCTCGGCCTTGCCGTAGCCGCGCTGCTGGCGCCAGTAGGTCTTGATCGTCTTGCGCCGGTGATGCCAGACCATCGCGGCCGGGTGGAAACCGATCGTCCAGCCGCGCTCCATGATGCGCCAGCAGGCGTCGACATCGTCGCCTGCGGCACGGAACTGCGGATCGAAGCCGCCGATGGCCTGAAGGCAGCTCTTCCGGAAACTCATGTTGCAGCCGGGCACGTGCTCGGCGACACGATCACTCGTGAGCACGTGGACGGGGCCGCCCGGGGCGTTGTCCACGCAATCGGCGATGTCGCCGGTGAGCGGCGGGGAGAGATTGGGACCGCCCATGGCCGCGTGGTTGGAAGACAGATACGTCTCCGCGATGTAGCGCAGCCAGTGCGGATCGGGCCAGGCGTCGTCGTCGAGGTAGACGATGATCTCGCCCTTCGCGGCCTCCATCCCGGTGTTGCGCGCGGAGCTGAGCCCGCGGTTGGGCGTGGTGATCACGGTTGCGCCGTAGCCGGCCGCGATCTCGGCGACGTTGTCCGTGGAGCCGTCGTTGACCAGCACGACGTCGAAACTCGGATACTCGACGCGCTTGAGCCCCTCGAAGGCGTCGCGCAGCGTGCGCGAGCCGTTGTAGGTGCAGATGATGACCGTGATGTGCGGCAGGTCGGCGCGCGGCGGAAACGGCGCCTGGGCGAAGGCGCGCGCGACGCTCGCGAGCGCGGGCTTGGGCTCGCGCTCGCGCGTGACCAGGCCGAAGTCCCAGTCCGGGATCTCGTGGCCGCCGCGCCACCACTCGTCGGTCCACGCGAAGATGAACGCGCCCGAACAGCCCGTCGCGAAGGTCGTCTGCACCTGCCACTCGAGCACCGAGGCCTGCTTCTCGAAACCGTTGCGCTGCGAGTCGAGGCCGATCTCGGCCATGACGAGCGGCTTGTCGCCGGCCAGGTTCTGCAGGCGGTAGAGGTAGGCCTCGAGGCGGTCCTGCTTCTCCAGATAGACGTTGAAGGTGATGAAATCGAGGAAGTGCAGGCGCAGGTACTCGGTCGACGGGAAGTTGACGTAAGTGACCAGTGCACCCGGATCCTCCTCCTTGGCTGCGTCGTAGAGCCGGCGCAGGAACCGCTCGATCGCCCGCGGGCCGTGCCAGCGGCAGATCGGCGCGGGAATCTCGTTGCCGATGGAGAAGCACAGCACCGCGGGGTGGTTGCCACAGGAGCGCACGCCCTCGCGCACGCGCTGCTCGATCGCGGAGGCCCGGCCGTACTCGCCGAGGAAGGCGATGTGCTGCTCCCAGGGAAGGCCGACCATGACCTTCAGGCCGTGGTCCTGCGCCACATCGAGCAGCCAGCGCGGCGGCACGGTGTAGACGCGCACGGAGTTGAGCCCGTTGGCCGCCATCTGCGCGAAGTCGCGCTCGACGGTCGCGCGCGGCGGGAACTGGTGACCCTCCGCATCCGGCGCGAAGGTGCCGTAGGTCACGCCCTTCACCCAGAAGCGGCGGCCGTCGACGGAGAGGAATTTGCCATCGACGCGCGGGCGCGGGGCCGCAGCGGGCCCGGCCTCCGTGGTGGAGGACGAGCCGGCGACATCCGGGCTGGCGGGAAATTTTCTCGAAGGCATCTCGGCGGTGTCCGGCGGCGGTGCGGCGACCGCATGCGAAGCGTCGAGGGCGCGGGAATCAGCGTTCATGGAGGCAGCGTGGCGGGTGTGTTGCTAAACCCGGGCACGACCGGCGTGGGCGCGCGACGAAACGGGAAAGCGCTGCGACACGGCAGGCTGTCCCTTGTTCATTCTGAAGACATGAACGTTGGTCATAAGCACCCAAGTCGCGGAGGGTGAACGGATTTGCACGGCGCGGCAATGCAGTAGGAGCCCGCCCGACGGATCCGCGTGATGCGCAAGCCCATGGCGCGTGTCGGCCTGTCGGCGCCGGGTGTGCGGCGCGCATGCGCAACCGGTTGTTGCCTTGCGCATCGGGTCGCGCAAAAAGTCCCGTCGTGGACGAACCCCGCCACCTCTACATCGACGGCTACAACGTGCTGTACGCCTGGGGCTGGCTGAAGCCGGCGCGCGCGTCGACCGCGGCACTCGATGCCGCGCGCAGCCGCCTCGCGGAGGCGGTGCAGCCGATCCACGACGTCGAAGCCTGGCACATCACGATCGTGTTCGATGGCCGCGGACCCGGCACGACCGCGCAGCACGACGCGGCTGCGAGCAGCCCGGGCGTTTCCGTGCTCTTCGCCCCCGCGGGAAAGACCGCCGACGACGTGATCGAGGCTCGCGTCGCGGCGTCGGCCGATCCGCGTCGGTGCACGGTCGCGACCGCGGACGCGCTCGAGCGCGAGACTGTCGCCGCCTCCGGCGCCGGGTGCCTCGCGCCGGAAGAGTTGCTCGCCTGGTGCGAACGGGCGCGGGCGCGCGCCAGCACGGGCGCTGCGCGACGCTTGGAAAAATCCCGGTCGGACTGGGGCAACAAGTTGCCGCTGTGAGATGATACACCAGACGCACACCGCCACGAACGCGACACCGGCCGGCACCGAACCCGTTCGCGCGCCCGAGGTCGCGGAGTTTCAAGGACTCTACGGCGCCTACCACGTGAGCGAGCTGCTCCTGCAGAAGATCTGGCTGCGCGGAGCGTTCGATCACGCGCGTGCACGCACGTCGACCGGCGAGCCGATCGAGGTCGTGCACGCGGGCACGTGGAACCGGCTCGCCGGTCCCGACTTTCGCGAGGCCCGGCTGGTGATCGGAGGTCGCGCGGTGACGGGCGACGTGGAGGTGCACTTTCACGCCGACGCCTGGAAACAACACGGGCACGACACCGATCCGGCCTACGCGCGCGTGGCGTTGCACGTCGTGCTGTTTCCTCCGCCCGAGGGCCGCGGCACGGCGCGCACGTGCGACGGGCGCGAAATCCCGCGGCTCGTCCTCGTCGACCTGCTCTGGCACGACCTCGAGGAGTATGCCACCGACGAAGCCGTCGCCGCGCTGAGCGGGCGCGATGCCCTGCCGCTCGTCGAAGCGTTGCTCGCGCTCGAGCCGGCGGCGCGCGCAGCCGCGATCCGCTCGGCCGCCGAAGCCCGCTGGCAGGAGAAACTGCACTACGCACGCCTGCGCATCGATCGTTGCGGCTGGGAGGAAGCCTGCCACCTCACCGCGCTCGAGATCCTCGGCTACCGCGCCAACCGCGAGGCGATGTTGCGCGTCGGCTCGCGTCACCCGTGGTCGGCCTGGTCGCGCGCCGTCGCCTCGGGCGAAACGGCTCCCGACGCCGACACCCTGCTCGCCGCTGGAGGCGAGAGCTGGACGCGTCGCGGCGTGCGGCCGGCCAATCAACCTCGGATCCGCCTCGGCCAATATCTACGGTGGATGGCGCGCGTCCCCGACTGGCCGCGGCGACTCCGGGAGTTTTCCCTGCCGCCGCTCGAGCCGACAGACGGCGGCGAATCGATCGCGCAGCAGCGCCGGCGTGCGGGCCAGGTGCGTCTGCGCGAGCGAATGCTGCGCGAGATCTGCGCGGACCAGCTCGGCGGCCTGCGTTTCGACACGTTGGTCATCAACCTCGTCCTGCCGTTTCTCGCCGTCGGGTCGGCCGCGGCCGGCACCGCGTCCGCCGCGGCTTGGTGGCGCCTGTGGACGCCCGGCGACGTCGCCGAGACACTGCTCCTCGCCTCGCGCCAACTCGCGGCCCCGGGCGCGCGCACCACGCGCACCAACGAGAGCGTGCAAGGCCTGCTCGGCCTGCACCTGCGACGCGCGCGACCCGAGGCGACGTCCCCTTGACGCCCCATGCCCGAGGGACGTTGGCTCTCCCTCGGATGAAGCCCCCGGTCTCGAGCACACCCACCCGGCGCGTCGCGTCGGTGACGACCCGTCCGGCCGCCTGAGTCGGATCGTGCGTGACTCGGCGCGGCCCGGACGGCCGCTCCACCCTTCCCGGCCGTTTTCGCTCAAAACGCCGTTCCGCTTCGCCGGAAAACCTGTTACGTCGCCACCCTTTCTGAAGCTTCGCACGCCCATGCCGATCCGCCTCTTCGATTCCCTCAAGCGCGAGATGCGCGAACTCCGTCCCAGCCAGCCCGACGGCGTCTATCGTTTCTACAACTGCGGCCCCACGGTCTACGCACCCGCGCACATCGGCAATTTCCGGACCTTCGTGGTCAACGACATCATCCGCCGCATGCTCGAGCTCGAGTTCGGCGCGGACAAGGTCCGCCATGTGCGCAACCTCACCGACGTCGACGACCGCACCATCACGCAGGCCAAGAAGGAAAACCGGCCGCTGGGCGAGATCACCGCGCACTGGACGAAGCTCTTCCACGAGGACTGCGACGCACTCAATCTCCTCCGCCCGCACGTCGAGCCCACCGCCACCGGCCACATCGACGAGCAGCGGGACATGATCGAGCAGCTCATGCAGCGCGGCCACGCCTACGCCGCGGCCGACGGCTCGGTCTACTTCAAGATATCCTCGTTTCCTGGATACGGAGGTCTCTCACGCATCCGCGAGCGCGAGCTCCTCGTCACCGACACCGCGGCCGACTCCGACCACAAGAACAGCGTCGGCGACTTCGCCCTCTGGAAGGCCTACAAGCCCGAGGACGACGGCGCCGTGCAGTGGCCCGGCCCGCATGGCGCCGCCGCCGGCCGTCCCGGCTGGCACATCGAGTGCAGCGCGATGAGCCGCAAGCACCTCGGCGAGACGATCGACCTGCACACCGGCGGCGTGGACCTGCTCTTCCCGCATCACGAAAACGAGATCGCGCAGAGCGAGTGCTGCACCGGCGCGCTCTTTGCCCACCATTGGTACCACAGCGAGCACCTGCTCGTGAACGGCACCACCATGAGCAAGAGCAAGGGCAACTACTTCACCGTGCGCGACCTCCTCGCCAAGGGCAGTTCGCCCGCCGCGATCCGCTACGCGCTCCTCGCCGGCCACCCGCGCAAGCAGCTGAATTTCACGCTCGATTCGCTGCACGCGGCGGAGAAGGCGATCACGACCCTCCGCAACTATCGCTCTTCGCTTCCGGCCAGCGGAGGCGATGCCGCGAACTTCGCGCCCGTCTTCGCCGCGCTCGCCGACGATCTCAACACCCCCGGCGCCCTCGGGGCGCTTTTCACGATAGTCAACAAGGGTACCGTCGGCGTCGACGCGCCCTCCTTCGACCGCGCGATGTTTGCACTCGGCTTGAACCTCACCGCGCCCGTCGCCGCCAAGGCCGAGGCTCCCGCCGAAATCGCCGCCCTTGCGGAAAAACGCTGGGCCGCGAAAGCTGCGAAGGACTGGAAGGCCGCCGACGCGCTCCGCGCCGAGCTCACCGCCGCCGGCTGGCAGATGCTCGACCGCAAGGACGGCTATTCACTCGAGCCGGTGAAGAAATGAGCCTTACGATGCCTTCCGCTCGGAGCGGATCGATACGATCTGGTCCGGGTTCACCACAACCGAGAACGGCCCATCATCCGGATAGACCACCAGATCACGCGTGTTCGGGTGGAGGTGTGCATGATCCGGATGGGGAAGGACATACTTCTCTCCGGTGGAGACGGTGATCTCCAGGGGAAAATCGACCGGACGCCCCAGCAAACGCTCAAGCGACGCACACATGCAGCCCTGATATCGATCGAGACCGACAATTCAATCGCTGATTTCCTCCTCGCTACCCGCTCCTCGCTACTCGCTACTTCTCGCCCGCCATGTCGATGACACCACTCCAGGAAATGCGTCACTCGTGCTCGCACGTGCTGGCCACGGCCCTCCTCCGCGTTTTCCCCAACGCCCAACTCGACATCGGCCCGCCCACCGACACCGGCTTCTACTACGACATCGACCTCGACCACAAACTCACGGCCGAGGATCTCGTGCGCATCGAGGCCG
>Ga0315910_10000690_pt1 | contig 32620 bp, 27 predicted proteins | sample EdamamesoilMG_FD_204470 | JGI IMG/M metagenome (GOLD analysis project Ga0315910, IMG submission 204470) | Garden soil microbial communities collected in Santa Monica, California, United States - Edamame soil | ecosystem: Environmental > Terrestrial > Soil > Garden | place: USA: California... | reverse complement strand
GGCCGCTTCGAGCGCCGTCGCGTTCATCCTTCGGCCGAGCTCGGTCTTCGCCCGGTGGAGGCCCGGCGTGTCGAGGAACGCCAGCTGAGCGTCGCCGTGGGTCGCGACCCCGAGCAGGGCGTCCCTCGTGGTTTGAGGGAGAGGCGACACGATGGCGAGCGGCTGGCCGAGCGCGGCATTGAGGAACGTCGATTTTCCGACGTTCGCCCGCCCGACGATGGCGATGGTTCCGAAGCGCATGGGTAAGGGGGGGGCCATGCTAGCCTCGGGCGGCTCTCGGAGCCGCGATCGCGCTCACTATTTTCGCATGACCGGTGGGACGAGCCCTTTTTCGCCGCCGCGCACCGCACGCGCGCTGTCTGGTGTCGCGCTCGCTCTGCTCGCGCTCCTGTCGTCCCGGGGCGTCCACGCCACGCCGGCCGAGTTGGTCGGCGTCGGCCCGAAGGGCGTGGCGCTCGCCGGGTCCGGGACGTCGCTCGACCTCGGACCCGGTGCGGCGCTGGCGAATCCCGCCGGGTTCGCGAACCAGTCGGAAAAGGAGCTGACGTTCGGCTATCGCGCCACGCGCTTCGCGCTCTCGATCGAGAGCGGCGGGAGCGAGGAGCCGTATCCGGCCGACCTTTCGAGCGGCCTCGAGGTGGGCGTCGCTGCGCCCCTCTCGCGCGGCTTCGTCCAGAGCGGGATCGGGCTGATGGCGGCAACGCCGCCGAACTTCGTCGTCCGCGCCCAGGTTCCCTTCGACGAAACGCCGTCGTTCCCGCTGATCGCCGGTCGGGCTCAGGCCCTCGATTTCGGCGCCGGCTTCGGGCTCCGCATCGGCCCCGTCTCCGCAGGGTTTGGCGTGCGGGCGCTCGCCGCGCTTTCGGGGAGCGTGGCCGTGGCCGGCGGGGCGTCGCCGGGGGGCGGCGTCGGCACGCGGCTCGTCCCGGCGTGGGCGCCGAGCTTCGGGCTGCGGCTGGACCTCGACTCGATCGGACGCGTCGGGGCGTCGTTCCGCGGCGTGCTGCGCGCCGACTTCGACGCCGACGTCGCGGCGCCGCGCCTCGGGCCGATCACCCTGGTGCCGCTCAACATCGTCGGCGTTGCCGCGTACGAGCCGCTCCGCGTCGAGCTCGAGCTCTCCCGGAACATGGGTCCGCTCGAGGTCGTGCTCGGTGCCCGCTACGAGCATTGGGCCGGTTTCGACGGCTGGGTGGGCCCGACCATCACGTGTCCGCCCCAGCGCGCGAGCTGCGGGACCCAGCCGCCGCCGGCCGCGAACTACTCCGACGTGCTCACGCCCCGCCTCGGCGCGACCTACCGGTTCGACGTCGCGCCGGTGATGCTCGAGCTGCGCGCCGGCTACACGTTCGTCCCGAGCCCCGTGCCGGAGCAGGTCGGGGTGAAGAACGAGCTCGACGCCGCTCGCCACGGTCTCGCGCTCGGGTACTCGTTGTCGCTGCCCGACGAGCTCGTCCCGCTGCGGCTCGACGCCGCGTTTCGTCTCGACCTGCTCGTTCCACGCACCCACCACAAAGCCGCAGGTCCGGCGGTCAGCACAAGCGGCAGCGCTCAAACGATCCTGTTCGGCGCGGGGGTAGAGCTATGACGCGAACCCGCAGGCTCGGGCGTCTCGCCGCTCCGCTCGTCGCGGTGCTCCTCGCGCAGTCGCCGCTCGTCGCCAGCCCCGACACGCAACGCGGCTTCGGAACCCGTTCGGGGTCGCTCGCGGGGTCCAACGGCGCCGACGTCGACGACGCATCGGCCGTGTTTGCGAATCCCGCGGGTCTCGTCGACGCTCCGGGTACCCAGGTGGCGCTCGGCTACGAGAGCCACTCGAACACCCTCACCCACGACGGCACCGAGGCGGCGCTCGACACGATCGGGACGTACGAGTTCGGTCTCGCGGTGCCTGGGGCGATCCGCGGCATCCCGATCGCGTTCGGCCTGTCGCTCGCTCTCCCGGACGGACGGCTTTCGAACCTGCGCCAGGTCGCGCCCACCGAACCTTACTTCCCGCTCGACGACGCGGTGCCCCGATTGCTCGATCTCGGGACGGCGATCGCCGTTCGTCCGATCCAAAGCCTGTCGCTCGGCGCGGGCATCGGCTTCGTCTCGTCCCTTTCGGGGGCTTTCCGCGTGCGGGGGACCGCCGTTGCCGCGGACGGCGCGGGTGCCGAGTACGATTCGAACCTCGTTCACGCGGTCGATGCCGATCTCTTGTCGAGCCGCTACCCGATCCTCGGCATCGGCTATCGGCCGTTTCACCTGCTCGAGCTCGCCCTGTCCTACCGAGGCGCCGTGCGCGTACGCCAGCAGATCGAAGGCACGCTGAAGGGGGACCTCGCCATCGGCCCGCTGATCCTTCCCGTCGAATACGCGTTCAGTACCGATGCCACGGTCGCGTACTCTCCGCCCGAGCTCACGCTGTTCGCGACCGCGCGGCCCATGACCCGGCTCCGCGTCCACGGCGCGTTCGCCTGGCAGCGCTATTCCAGCTTCGCGAGCCCCTACACGCGCACCACGACTCGCCTGCTCACGAACCTGCCCCCCGGGCTCGGCCTTCCGCCCGATGAGCCCGGAACGCCACCGCCGCCGGCTGGGTTCCACGACCGATTCGTGCCGCGTCTCGGCGTGGAACGCTCGTTCGAGGTCAACGCCGGTACCGCCATCACCGCTCGCGGCGGATACGCCTACGAGCACTCGCCCGTGCCCGCCTCTCAAGAGGGCACGCTGTTCTTCGACATGAATCGCCACGCGCTCGGTCTCGGCGTGGGGCTCACCCGTCGTGGGCTCAATGCTCCGTTTTCCGAGCTTCGCCTCGATCTCGGTCTCGAATACGTGCTCGGTACGCCGCGGAGCTTCGAGAGTCGGGGACCGCGCGGCGCGACCCAGCACCGCGCCGAGGGAAACCTGTTGTCGCTGGGGGCGACGCTCGGGGTGTTTTTCCGCGACCCGCAGGATGCGCGCGCGGGACGCGCGAATTTGGCGCGACGATGGTAGGACCCGACCCCGAGATGCCGGAAAAGAGTGCCTTTCGGCGCGTCCCCTGGCCGACGGTCGTGCTCCTCGCCGTCTTGGCCGTCACGCTCGTGCTGCCGGCGTTTCGACAAGGCCTCTGGGACCCTCACGAGCTCGGGCCGATCGAGCTCGGGCGGCGTATCGCCGTCGGGCTCTACGACGGCGAAGCGCTCGCACTCGAGGGCATGAACAACGATCTCCCGTCGCGCGGAGAGGTCGGGCGCGGTGAGCTCCCCTTCACGTCGATCGGCCTCGGCCTCAAGGTCTTCGGGCTTCATGCCTGGGCGGCGCGCGCGGCGCTCCTTTTCTGGGCGCTCCTCGGGCTCGGCGCCACGTACTTGCTCGTACGACGCCTCGTCGACAAGAGCGCGGCCCTGCTCTCGGTGCTCGTGCTCGGCACGATGCCGCTCTACTTCCTGCACGCGCGCACGCTGCTCGGCGACGGAGTCACGATGGGGGCGCTCGCCGTGAGCGTCGCGGGTCTCACGCTCGCGCTGTTCGACGCCGGAACGCAGCGGCTGCGGCTCGGATTTCTCGTGCTCGGCGTCGCCGGACTCGTCGCCGGGCTCCTGTCGCGAGGCGTTCTTCTGGGTGTCGCCGTGCCCGCTCTCGGCGTCGGTCTCGCCTACGGCTTCACCCGTCTCGCGCGCGCAAAGCCGGGTGAGCGCTTCGCCGACGTGGTCGCCGGTCTCGTCGTGGTGTCGGGCCTCGCGGCGGCATTCGTCGGGGCGGTGTCGCTCGCACGCGGGACGGCGGATCCGGGTCGCTACGAGCCACTGCTCGGCTTCGGCGTGATCTCGGGCGGGACGCCACCGACGTTCGATGTCGTGATCGGTGCGCTGGGGCACGCTCTCTTCCCGTGGAGTGCGCTCGTGCCCGTCGCCTTGGCGCGGCTCGTCGTGCCGCCCCGCGCCGCGCTCGAAGCGGCGTGGACCGGCGAGACGGGCCTACGTCTCAGCGTCGTGCTGGTGGCGGTGCTCGGCGTGGGCGCCCAGAGCTATCTCGCGCCGTTCTCCGGTGCGCTGCCGTTCGGTGCGGTTGCCGCGCTCGCCGTGGTGATTGGTCTGATGCTTCGCGACCTCGACCGCGGGGCACCTGCCTCGCCGACGCTCGGGTTGATCGCCGGGCTTCTGTTCCTGGTGTTCGCCTTCGATTTCGTCAGCGAGCCGGACCGCGTGCTGAGTGTCTTCGGGGTGGAAGGCGCGCGCTTCCCCGAAAGCGCGAAGGCCGTCGCGGTGCCGTCGCTCGTCGCCGCGGCTCTGGTCGGGGCCCTGCCGTTCGGCCTCGCCGTGCTCGAATCGGAACGCCCGGAGGCGCCCGCCTTCCAGGCGAACGACTACCTCGCGTGGCTCCGCACGGTGCGTGATCTCTGGGGCGGCAACCTACTCTTCGGTGCCTGCGTGGCCGAGGCCTCGCTGCTCGGCTTCGTCGCCTTCGATCTCGTCGGCCAGCGCGTGCCGTCGCTCCAGCGCTTCGCGGCCGGCGGTGAGATGACCCGGGCCGTCAGCCGTGTCGGCTGGCTCGTCATTCCGGCTGCGTTGGCGCTGCCGCTGCTGGTCATTGTCGCCCGGGACGTGGTCCGCTGGCTCGATCGGCAGCGCCGGGCGGGGCGTGCGCGGGCCCTGTTCCCGACGCGCGCGGCGCTCGCGGCGAGCGGCGGCGTGCTCGTGGGTTTGGCTGCGAGCCTCGGCTTCTACCCGGCACTGGCCGCACAGCTGTCGCCACAGGAGAGCTTTGCCACCTTCACGGCGCTGGCCAAGCCGGGAGAAGAGCTCGGCATGGTCGGGGCAAGCGCTGCCGTCGCGCCGTACGCCGCGGGTCGCTCCGTGTCGACGTTTGCGACGGCGGAGCGCGCGTTCGATTGGTTGGACGACGAAGACGTCGGACGTCGCTGGCTGGTGCTCCGCGCCGACGCGCTTGCCGGCATGAACTCCCGCTACCGCGGCCGCACCCGCCCGCCGCGGAACCTGCCGATCCTCGACGGGCGCTCGAGCGAGATCCTGCTCGCCTCGAATCGCCTGCTCCCGGGCGAACGCAGCGAAAATCCGCTCGATCGCTGGCTGCTTGCCGCGGAACCGAAGCCCGCGCATCCGCTCTCCGCGAACCTCGGCGATCAGCTCGACGTGCTCGGCTGGGATCTGTTCGACCGACGCGGCAAGAAGCTCGCCGCCATCGTGCCCGGTGAGACGGTGGAGCTCGTCATCTACTTCAAGGTCATCGCGCGCATCACGGGCAGCTGGGAGACGTTCGTCCACATCGACGGCTTTCAACGTCGATTCAATGCCGACCACCCGACGCTCGAAGGACGTTATCCCTTCGCACTCTGGCGGATCGGGGACGTGGTCGCCGACCGGCACGAGTTCAGGCTGGAACCGAATTTCTCGGCCGGCGAATACCGGCTGCTGTTCGGGCTCTACTCGGGCTCCCGCCGGCTCGCGCTCCGGCGCGGGCCTGGGACCGACGACCGGATCGACGCGGGGCCGGTCGTGGTGCGCTGAGGGCCCGGTCGTTCCCGTTGCTCGGGATGAGCACCCTGAACCGCGAGATCGAGGCGCGAAACGCCGCTTGCCTCGGGCCAGTGGCCGGCCGCGGGCGGGGTCGTCGGCGGCGCGGCGTGACACCGGGCGCGATCGAGGCTAAGGCCGAACCCGTGAGCGGCGAGAAGTCAGAGCGACCCATCTCCGAGCTTCCGCCCGCCGATCGGCGGAGCGCTGATCGTATCGACGTCACCTGGTCGGTCGATTGTGAGACCGAGGAGACGTTCCTTTACGCGAACATCACCAACATCTCCGAGGTCGGGATCTTCGTGCGCACCAACGATCCGCTCGAGGTGGGCACGCGCGTGACGCTGAAATTCGCCCCGCCCGGCAGCCATGAGCCGCTCGTCCTGACCGGGCAGGTCGCGTGGATCAACCCGATCCGCGTGCTGGCGAGCAACCCGAACCCCGGGATGGGCATCCGCTTCATCGACTTGACGCGCGACAACCGTGAGCGGCTCGTCGGGGTCGTCCGTACCATCGCGTACGTGAGAAGCTCCACGAATTGAGCGGTTTCGCAGGGGCGACGAGCGGATCCGGCGCCCCCGGCCGCTTGCCAAGCGGCGGAAATGCTGACAAGAAAGGGCCGGCCTTTCGCGCCCCCTCATGAAACCGCGCTTCGCTGCCGACTACCGGTCCTTGCTCTGGGTGGTGCTCACCATCGCGGTGGTTGCCGTTCAGTACGCACGGCCGGAGCTCGCGAAGTGGCTGTGGTGGGTGAGCTGCTATTTCGCGTTGGCTTGTGGGGTCATGGCCCACAACCACAACCACTGCCCGACGTTCGCCAGCAAGGGCATGAATCAGCTCTTCGCGAACACGATCTCGGTGTTCTACGGCTACCCGGTCTTCGCCTGGATCCCGACCCACAACCTGAATCACCACAAGTTCGTCAATCGCGCGGGCGATGCGACGATCACGTGGCGCTTCTCGAACAAGCACACGCTCCCCATCGCGGCGTCGTACTTTTTCGTGTCGAGCTACTACCAGGGCTACCCGATCCGGGCCTTCATCAAGAAGGCGCGTGAGCACAATCCGGCGCTCTACCGGCGCATCGTCTCGCAGTACCTCATCTTCGGGCTCGCCCACCTGGGGTTCCTCGGGCTCGCGATCTTCCTCCATGGGCCGCTCACCGGGCTCGTCACCTACGTGCTCGCGGTCGGGTTCCCGGCGCTCTTCGCGCTCTGGACGATCATGCTGTTCAACTACGAGCAGCACGTGCACACCGACCCGTTCTCCAAGCACAATCATTCGCGAAGCTGGGACGACAAGCTCCTCAACTTCATGCTGTTCAACAACGGCTACCACGCCGCGCACCACGAGAACCCGGGCACGCATTGGTCGAAGCTCGCCGAGATCCACAAGGAGCTCGCGCCGCAGATCGACCCGCGCCTCGTCGCAGGCGGTCTGTGGTGGTACTTCGCGAAGCAGTACCTGATTGCGCCGCTGTTCCCGAAGTACGGTTCGGTTCAGGTGGGCCGCGCGCCTTTCGACGACCCGAGCGGCAAGCTCGAGGTCGTCACCTCGGCGGACGTCGATCTCGGTGAAGCCGGCAGCAACGCTGCCATGATGAGTTAGCCTCGCAGGCGTTCGTCGCGCGGGACGCGCGGCTAGTGCTTCACGCTGGCCGGCGCTTGCTGGATGGTGTTCTTTTGCGGCTCCGCTGCCGGGCTCGTGTTGCCCGCCGGCGGGGCGGCTCCAGCGGCGACTCCCGGCTTGGCCTCGCCCTGGTCGTCCGACAGGGTCTTCGCGGCCGCCTTGGCCCTACGCGAGGCGACCGCGACCGGATCGGCCGAGCGCTCGAGCTGATCGAGCGCGGAGCGGGCCCGCGGGCCGTAGTTCGGCTCGTCGAGCAGGGCCTGGTAGTTTCGTCGCGCCTTCTCGACGTCGCCGAGCGATTCGTAGCAAGCAGCGGCCTGGAACGTCGCGTCGTACCCGGCGAGCGTTCCCGGGTACTGAAACGGGACTTGGTCGAAGAGCCGCGCCGCTTCCGCGCAGCCTTGCTCGCTTCGTGCGGCCTCGGCGGCATGGAACGCCGCAGCGGGGGCCTCCGACCCGCCGCGCGTCGCCACGCTCTCGAATTGTTCGCGAGCCTCCTTGTAGCGACCGTTCCGGAGCGCCGCGAGCGCGGCCTGGAAGGCCGAGTCCCCGGGACTCTCCGCCTGGTCGAGCTCGGCTGCCGGCGCGGCGGCCGGGCGGGCCCCGAGCGCCTGCTCCTTTCGCGCTTCCGGCGTGGATTCGACCGTCGGGGGTCCATGGGCGTCGTCGGCACGACCGCGGCTCGCGGCCGGCAGCACCGCCACCGAGTCGTTGTCGCTTTCCGGCACGCCGCGTTCCGTCACCGACATGCTGCTGCGGTCCCCCGGGCGCGCGCGGAAGAACATCAGGCTCGACCCGATCGCGAGGAGCAGCAGCGCCGCCATCGCGAGCTGCGGCCGCATCGCGTAGCCGGCGAGCACGGACACGCCGCGGCCGAGCCGCTGGCGAAGGGGGAGCTCGTCGCGCGCGCGGCGCTCCGCGTCGAGGATGGCGAGCTCGAGACCGGCGGGGGGGTCCACCAGCGGCAGCGATCCCACCTCGCGCGTTGCGCGGAGCCCCGCGAGGATCCCACGGCAGCGGGCGCATTGCTCCACGTGCCGTTTCGCGGAAGCGTCGGTCAGCTCGTCGAGCTCCTCGTAGAGCAGATCGAGCACGAGGCGATCGAAGCGCTCGCAGTCCATCACGAGCTCCTTTCGTTCGGGCGCGTGCGGCGTCCTGACGCCTGCCGATGTGCTCTAGCGCAGGGCACGCGCGTACTCCTCGAAATCGGAAAGCGCCGTCCGGAGGCGGTCGAGCGCGTATCTCATTCGGCTTTTTACCGTATTTTCGGCGACTCCCGTCACGACGGCGATCTCACGGAACGGAAGGTTCGCCACTTCACGCAAGAGGAACACCTCGCGCTGTTCGTCGGGCATGGTGTCGAGCAGCTGCGTCACGATGGTCATCATCTGCGACGAGGCCGCCGTCCGCTCCGCGTCGCCGACAGGGCGTGCGTCGGCGACGCGCTCGCCGAGGGCGCTCTGCTCGTCGCCTGGTCCGAGCGGTTGGTCGAGCGAAGGGTGACGACGGTGCACGGCCTTGCGCAGCTGGTCGATGCAGAGGTTTCTCGCGATCGTGTAGACCCAGGTCGAGAAGCGCGCTTCGTGCTTGAACTCGTTCGCGTTCTCGACGACGCGAAGGAAAATCTCCTGCGTCACGTCCTCGGCGGCCTGGGGCTTGCGAAGCTGACGGAGCACGTAGTTGTAGAGCGGCCGGTGATGGCGCCGCACCAGGGTGGCGAACGCCGCGCGGTCGCCGCGCTGGTAGCGGACCATCAGGGTTTCGTCAGTTGCGTCGCCCGGGGCTGCCGCCATGGGAGGACCGAGGCACCAGCGGGCGAGAGGGATCGGGAACCTCGCGGGGGCCGGTCGGTAGGACCGGGCCTCCTGAACAACCTGACGTATCAGCGCGGGGTTCGATCTCCGTCCGGGGCGCTAAGACAAGACGCTACGCCGCGCTCATTCGAGCGGCAAGACCCTTGTAAAATCACGCGGCTGCCTAGAGCAGGCCGACTAGTCGGCCTGCTATTCGGCCCGACGGTCGACCCGGTTGGGTGGGGTGGAGGAACGGTCGGAGGGCCGATCGGTCGGGCGTGAGGCACCGCGGCGAGGAGGGGGGCCGAGCCCCCAGAGCCACTCGCTCGGGTGGCCGGAAATGCATCAGATGAACGAATCGCTTCCCGAAAGACAAAGGACCAGTAAGTATTCGCTCCGCGGCGGTAACGCCGCCGTCCCTGATCGCGTGGGGATGAACTTATCCAGGCGTTCCGAGATTCAAGGACGAGGGAATGATGAAGCGCTCGACGTTGGTTCCGTGGGTTGTCACCGCTCTCTTCTTCGTGGCGGTGGTTCCCGCGCAGGGACAGACCGCAAAGCCTGCCACGCCAGCGGCGACCACTAGCGCGGCGGCTCCTGCCGCGACGACCGCACCAGCCACCACCGCTGCACCGGCCACCACTGCTGCACCCGCTACGACCGCCACGGCAGCGGCGACTGCCGCTCCGGCGCCCGGTGCCGCGCCGGCCGCCACCACCGCGACTCCGCCTGCCGCCGGTGCCGCGCCAGCGCCGGCAGCCACCGGTGCGATCGACGGCTCGACGTACGCGGTGAGGCTTCGCGATCTCGAGCAGCGTGTCGATGAGCTGAAGGAGCAGATCAGGCGGAGCCACACTCGTCTGAGCTTGCTGAGCGACACCATCCTCTCCGGCGGCGTCGGCGGCGCTCGGGCCGAAATCACCTTCAAGAACGACCTTTCGAACGCCTTCCACCTCACCGGCGCGACCTTCGTGCTGGACGGTGCGGTGCAGTACAACAAGCAGGACGACTCCGGAGCGCTCGCTCAGCAGAAGCAGATCCCGATCTTCAGCGGCTCGATCCCACCCGGTGATCACACGCTGCAGGTCGTCCTCAAGCTCCGCGGCCACGGATACGGCGTCTTCTCCTATCTCCGTGGCTACAAGTTCAACGTCCCGGGAACGCACTCCTTTACCGTCACCGAGGGGAAATCGATCAAGCTCGAGGCCATCGTGTGGGAGAAGGGCGACGTGACGACGCCGCTCGAGGAGCGTCCGTCGATCCGCTGGGCCCAGACGCTGGGCAGCTTCGGTGACGAGGGTGGTGCAGCACCCGCTGCTGCTCCCGCCAAGGCTTCGGCCTCCGGCGGCGTTTCGGTTGGAGCGGGGACGAAGTGAAAGTCAGACGGCCGCTCGCGTTCCTGGCCGCCGGGGCGCTCTACTTCGTCACGAGCGAGGCGCTCGCGGTCGATGCCGAGACGGCGCGCGGCCGTGCGGACATCGCCATCCGCGCGGTCGAGGCCGACGCGCTGAAGGGGCCGGACGCGAGCAGATTCCGCTTCCCACCGCCGACGCCGGCCCAGCGCGTCGCGGCCGGGGAAATGCTGCTCCGAACCAAGGATTACGACCGCGCGATCCTCACCTTGAGCAAGGTCCTCGAGCTTCACCGCCAGGGCCAGATGCCCGAGAACGCCTACGCCGATGCGACCTTCCTGATCGGCGAGGCGTATTTTCAGTCGTCGCAGTACCTGTCTGCTCGGCGCCACTACCGCGAGGTGCTCGACAAGGCGCAGCAGTCCCCCTACACGCCCTATGTCGGCCGTTCGCTGAGCCGTCTCGTCGACGTTGCCCTTCGAACGGGGGATCTCGACGGGCTCGATTACGTGTTCGCGCGGCTCGCTTCGCTGCCGCAGACCGACACCAGCGGTTCGCTCGGGTACGCGAGATCGAAGGCGTTCTTCGCGCGTAAGGACTTTTCGTCCGCCAAGGCCGCCGCCGCCGCCGTGCCTGCCGGTACCGAATACTCGCTCCAGGCGCAGTACCTGCTCGGGGTGATCGTCACGAAGGAGATCGGCTCGGCGCCCGCGCCCCAAGCCGCCCCGGGCGGGCTGGCGCCGCTCCGCCAGTACGGGCCTGCCATCGAGCAGTTCCGGCGCGTGACCAAGCTTTCGACCTCCACGCCGGCGGGACGTCAGGTTCTCGACCTGGCCTGGATGGCGATCGGCCGGCTCTGCTACGAGGGCGAGGCGTACGTCGAGGCCGCGGAAGCCTACGGTCACGTCGACCGCCGCTCCCCCGAGTTCCCCACCATGCTCCACGAGCTCGCGTGGGTGTACGTGAGGATGGGCGACTACCAGCGGGCGCAGCGAGCGCTCGAGGTGCTGAGCATCGCCGATCCGAACAACCTCGACATCGCGGACGGCTCGCTGCTGCGCGCCGATCTACTGCTGCGCTCCGGCGAGTTCGACAAGGCGCTCACGCTGTACCGCTCGGTGCGCGCCCGTTTCGACCCGATCCGCGACCTGGTGGATCGCTTCATCGCCAGCACCACCGATCCGGCCTCCTACTACGATCGTCTGACGGCGGACCCGGACATCCAGACCGACGACCGGCTACCGCCGCTCGCGCTCGCCTGGGCGCGCGAGTCCGCCGAGGATCAGAACGTGTTCATCGTCATCGACGACGTGAACCGTTCGCGCGACCTCATCAAGCAGAGCCGGAAGCTCGCCTCACGCCTCAACGCGGTGCTCAGCGTGTCGACCCGGGCCAAGGCGTTTCCGGAGATCCGGGCCTCGCTCGAGCACGTGATGAGCATGGCGAACAAGCTCGCGCGAGCGCGTCTGGGCCTTGCCCAGGGGCTCGACGAGGTAGCCGGTGAGGTCTCCGGGGAGATCGCGACCGTGCGCGAGGAGCGGCGGTCCCTGATGAGGCGGCTCGGCTACCTGCCGGTCACGGGGGCGGAGTTCGCGCAGCGCGACGAAGCCGGGGACCGCCAGTGGAACAAGGTGTCGCAGGCCCTCCAGCAGCTCACGATCGAGGCCGACAAGCTGCGCGCGATGGTGAACGCGCTCAAGCGGGTGATGAACGAAGCCGATCGTTTCGGCGTCCGCCCGGATCCCGCACTCCGGCAACGTTTCCAGCTCGAAATCGAAGCCAACGCCAAGGACCTCGAGGGGTATCAGGCGCGCATCGAGCAGTACCGCGACGCGATCGAGATGGGTCGCGTGCAGTCCGGGTTCGGGGACCAGCGTTACGTGGACGACGATCAGATCCGGCGCCGCTTCCGCGAGGTTTTCTCGCGCGAGGTCGCGCTGGCCGCCGGCGGGCAGGATTCCGGGGATGCCGCCGACTACGCGCGCAGCATCCAGCCTTTGCTGGCGCGCGCTGACGTGATCGATCTGAGGCTCGAGGCGATGCGCGCCGAGCTCGAGAAGAGCGCCCTCGCGCAAGCGGAGGTCTTGAAGGGCAAGATCGCGGCCGAGCTGGCCCTGGTCGAGGCGCGCGCCGCGAACCTCGATCAGGTCGATCAAGAGGCGCGCGTGGTGGTCGGGGAGGTGGCGATGAAGAGCTTCGCCGCCGTGCGCGATCGCCTGAAGGGAATCGTGCTCAGGTCCGACATCGGCATCGTTCAGGAAGCGTGGGAGGAGCGCGAGGAGCAGCGGCTCAGGGTGCGGAACCTCCAGCGAGAGCGAGCGCGCGAGGAGCAGCTGCTGAATGACGAGCTCCGAGAGGTGCTCGAGGACGCGGAGGAGGAATGAAGCTCCATCGCTTCGGCACCAGCCTCGGCCTGATGTGTGGCCTGGCGGCCCTTCTCGGGGTCGGCAGCGCGGAATCGGCACCCGACAAGGCCGCTGCGGGCACGACGCCCGCGGCCGGGACCACCGCCACCGCGAAAACGACCTCGGCTCCGGCTCCGGCCGCGAGCGCCGCCGCGACGCCGGCGACGACGAGCACGGCGGCAAGCCCAGCCGCTTCGACCGCGCCCGCCGCCGCCACGACCGCGTCGAGCAGCACGTCGTCGCCCACCACGCTGAGCTGCGGCACGGGCTCGGGCGTGAAGAGGGTGAGGACGCCGGGCGGGGTGGCCGTTCGCCCCCCTCCGACCGCCGCCCAGCTCAGGGCGTTTCAGCTCCTCACCGAGGAGGCGCGCCTCTACGAGCGCGACTCGAAAGAGTACCGGCGCCTCCTGACGACGGTCGTGCGGCATCATTACGAGAGCCGCCGCAAGCGCGTGCTCGCGAGCCTCGATCGTGAAACGCAGATCGAGAAGTACGGGCTCGAGAACGCACGCAGCGAAGCGATCAGCCGACTCGAAGAGTTCGTGGCGCGGTATAGCGGTCCGAACGCCGACAAGGAAGCAACCCCCGATGCGATGTTCCGCCTGGCCGCGCTGTACGAGGAGCGCGCGCGCGAACGCACCGAGGGTGACATCGCCACCGGGCTCGAGCCGGCGATCGCGCTCTATCGTCGCTTGATCAAGGAGTACCCCGACTACACGGAGCTCGCGGCGGTTCACTACTACCTCGGTCACGTGATGACCGATTCCGGCCGCATCGACGAAGGCCAGCAGGCCTGGCGGGTGCTCGTCTGCTCGAATCGCTTCGCCGTCGCCGATGATCCGAAGGACGCCGGCAAGATCCTGGTCCAGCCGCTGCCGCAGGATCACGACGTGAAATGGTGGGACGAGTGGAACAACCGCCACCCGATCCCGATCGATCAGGATCGGCTGATCACGCGTCGCGCCCCGCCGAAGAAGGCGGGCGCCACCGCCAAGCCCACGAAGGCGGACGCCGAGGAGCTCACCTACAACCCGCCGTACGACGACTGCACACCGCTCCCGCAGGTCGTGCTCACCGGTGAGGAGCCGCGCTACCTGGCCGAGGTCTGGTGGCAGATCGGCAACTACGCCTTCGATCAGATCGATGCTGCCGGTGGCCCCTACAACCTGAACCGGGCGGTCAGCGCCTACGAGCAATCGCTCAAGTACAAGAAGCCGCCGATCTACGGCGTGTCGCTGTACAAGCGCGCGTGGAGCTACTTCAAGCAGCAGCGCTACCACACGGCGGTCGACGAGTTCGTGAACTTGCTCCGCTACGCCGACGAGCAGGAGGCGAAGACCGGCGATCCGGGCGCCGACTTCCGGGCCGAGGCGTACACCTACATCGCCGGCTCGCTCACCTACGTGGACTTCGAGGGACCGCCGCCGGAGCACCCCTACGTCCCGCGTAGCGACGTGCTGGACACCGAGACCGATCCGCTGGCCGCAGAGCAGAAGATGGCGGTCGCCGTCGAACGCGTGCAGGACCCGAAGATCGTCCCCCAGGATCAGAAGTGGACGGTCGAGATCTACAAGTCCTTGGCCCAGGAGTTCATCGAGATCACGCAGAACCGCAACGCGGTCGCGATGCTCGAGCTCACGCTGCGAAAGTTCCCGCTGAATCGCGACGCACCGGTGATGCAGAACCGCGTCGCGGACCTGTACGACGAGCTCTCGCGCCTCGCACCCGACGGTTCGGCCGCGAAAGCCGAGTACGGGTCGAAGGCCCTCGATGCGCGCACGCGTCTCGCGGCCTACGTCGGTGCCAGCACGCCGTGGGTGGATGCCAACAAGAACGATCCGGAGGCGCTCCAGACCGCGGAGCTTCTGGTGCGCGGCGGGCTCAAGAAGGCCGCTGCCGATCACACGAATTTTGCGCGCGGCTACTACCAGCGCGCGCTCGAGCTCAGCAACGAGGGCGAGCAGCGCGCGCTGATCGAAAAAGCCATCGCCGAGTATCGTCTCGCCGACGCCGCGTGGGCCGGCTACCACGAGCAGGATCCGACCTCGCTCGACGCCTACGAGAGTCGCTTCTGGCTCGCCGACGCGCGGTACTGGGTATCCGTGCTGCAGGTTGCACTGCAACGCTCGCCCGACCCGGCGGAAGTGAACCGGGCCCGCGACGCGGCGGCGGACGTGCGTGACTCCAACGAGGACGACAAATACCTTCAGCCGTCCGCGTACTACGTGGTCACCCTCGCCGACAAAGTGCTCGAGGACGAAAATCGAAAGTTCGTCGCCTCGAACGGCGCCCAGGGCGTCGAGAAACGCGAAAAGGTCCGGCGAGAAGGCGAGGGCGATAATGCCAAGGTCATTCGCGACGAGATGCCGGGTCCCGTCTTCGCCACCATCTGCGCGCGTGACGAGTACAACGACCGCCTGACGCCCGACCGGGACCCGCAGAAGAACGGGCTCCTCTACGCCTATCAGGCTGCCGACTCGTACTTCCTCTACGGCCAGTTCGACCAGGCCCGCACGCGTTTCAAGCCGATCTACGAGCAGAACTGCGGCAAGAACGAGTGGGGCTACAAGGCCTGGGAAAAGCTGATCAGCATGGCTGCGCTCGAGAACGACGCGAACGAGAGCCGCCGATTGGCCGAAGGCAAGAGCTGCGCGGTCGACGAGGAGACGCGGCGCGCTGAAGACTCGCTGCGCAAGCCCGTGAAGCAGGGCGTCGCCTACCTCGACGCGCGCAAATTGTTCGAAGAGGCCGAGAAGATGCCGGACGGCCCCGAACGCCAGAAGAAATGGCGCGCGGCGGCTGCCGCTTACAAGGTGGCACTCGAGGCCGCGCCCGATCGCGACGAGGCGCCCGAGGCGGCGATGAACGGCGCCTACGCGTACAAGCAGGTCGGCGAGTACGACAAGGCGATCGAGATGTACGAGCTCTTCATCGCCAAGTACGGCAGCGAGGAAACGCTCGACAAGCTCCAGCGCGGCGAGTCCACGACGAGCTCGGCGCCCGCCACCCCGGCGGCGCCTGCCAAGCCAGCCGGCGGGAAGGGTCGCTGATCATGCGCGTAACCCGGTTCCTGTTCCTTTCCTGCCTGGTCCTTTCGACGATCGCCGGTACGGCCGCCGCTCAGAGCAAGAGCGAGGGGAAGTACGAGACGCGCGTCAAGTACCTGAAGAACGCCTACGACGCGCTCGCCGGCTCGTACGTGCTCTTCTTCAACTACCCGCGCGCGGCCGAGACGTTCGACAAGATCAGCGCGACCGCACGCTTCAAGCAGGACGAGCGCCGCGAAGCTTCGCGACAGGCGCTCACCCTGTACTCGAGCCTCGGCGACCGCACGGCGATGGCGCGCGCCCGCCAGAACTTCGTGGCGCTCGGGGCCTCGCCGAAGGAGGTCGCCGAAGCGGACTTCATCATCGCGACGGCCGAGCTCAAGCGCTGGGATCGCTACAGCCCGGACACCGGCGCGAACGCCACCGCCCGCCGCGCCGCCCAGCGCGCGATGGACGACTACTACACGGCCAACAAGGCGCGTGACCCGGCGGCGCAATACGCCGTGCAGGCGGCGTACTGGTCCGCCGTGACGCGCCACGTGGTCCAGCCGCGCGAAGCGGTGAAATACTGGCAGATCACGATCGAAGCCTTCGAGAAGTGGAAGCGGCTCGCACCGCTGAAGGACGGCAAGAGCAGCGCCCTGAGCTCGCTCGAGGCGAAATACGCCGCCGAGGGCGAGTTCACCCTGCTGACGCAGGAGATCGAAGACAAGTTCGACTACGAGACGGGCCACCACCGCTTCAAGGGCACCTCCGTCGAGGTCGTGAACCAGTACACGGCACAGGCCGCCATCGCCAAGGGCTGGTACGACAAGCTCCAGCACGTCAACGACGCCTACCTTTCGCCGGAGTGGACGATCGCGGCGATGTCCCGGCAGGGGTCGCTCTACGACTCGCTCCGGACCGGGCTCTACAACGTGCGGCCGCCTGCGCTGAAGATGTTCGACGCCAAGACCGAGGCGCTCCTGAAGCGCGCCGAGAATAGCGACGACGCGGATCTCCAGGCCAAGGCCGACGAGGCGCGGGTGCGCGTTCAGGAAGCGTGGCGCAACAAGCGCGATCAGGAGCTCGACAGCGCCGATCGCATCATGATCGACCGCTACGCGACCAGCGTCGTACTCGCCAAGCGCTACAACGTCTCGAACCCCGCGGTGGTGCGCGCCATCCGGCGCCTCGCGTTCGCGACCGAAGTGATCGGCGAGGCCAAGATGAAGCAGTTTGCCGGCGGCGTGAAAGAGCTCAACTACACCGAGGGCATGTTCCAGCGCATGCGCCCGGGTCAGGTGTCGACGCCGGCGCCGCAGGGCATGCCGGAGCCGCTCCCCGTGCTGGTGGGAGGTGCGCCGTGATCGCACGGGTCGTCGTGTCGCTCGCCGTGCTCGCGCTCGCGAGCGGCTGCGGTGGTGGCGCCGCTACTCCGCCCGCTCAAACACCTGGTGCTGCGACGGCCGGAGCACCGCCGCCCGCCGCCGGAGCCGAGGCCCCGCCCCCTGGCGCCGTCACCGCCATCTCCGACACGCCGACGAGCGGCGAGGCCGCGAGCCCTCGGCCCGCCATGAACGCGCAGGCAGCCCAGGCGTATTCTGCCGGGCTCGAGGCGTTCAAGCTCGGCGATCTCGCTGGGGCGAAGACCCAGCTCAGCCGCGCCACCTCCGCCGATCCCAAGGCCTACCAGGCCTTCTATTCGCTCGGCGTGGTCGAAGAGCGGCTCAACGAGGTCGGCAACGCGCAGAGCTCCTACCGCCAGGCGACCGTGATCGTTCCCGATTACGAGCCCGCCATCTTTGCCTACGCCGTGCTGATGGCGCGTCAGGGCAAAGGACACGACGCGATGGAGTTCTTGAACGCGCGCCGCGCGTCGATGCCGAAGAGTGCAGCGGTGGTGGCGGCGATGGGCGAAGTGAAGTCGATCCAGGGCGACTCCGGCGCTGCGCAGACCTACGCCCAGGAAGCGCTGAAGAAGAACCCGGACTACGCACCGGCGATGATCGCGCTCGCCCGCGATCACTACCGCGCGCGCCGCCTCGATCTCTCGCTCTACACCCTGAAGGCGATCCTCGACGGCTACGGCCCCGAGAACCCCCCCCGGGACAAGAACAACGCCGAAGCGCGGCTCCTCCGCGGCTTGATCCTGAAGGAACAAGGCAATCGTCCTGCCGCGATCGAGGAGTTCGAGAAGGCGCTCGCCATCCGCCCCGATCTCGTCGAGGCGCGCGTTCACCTCGCGGCATACCTGCTCGAGTCGGGCAACGCGACCGGTGCCACGCCGCTGCTCGAGGGCGCCGTGCGGTACGACAGCGACAACGTGCTCGCCCACCTGAACCTCGGCGACGCCTACCGCTTGCTCGGCAAAGTGGAGCAAGCCAAGCGAGAGCTCGAATGGGTGCAGAAGGCGGACCCGCAGCTCGCGCAGGTTCACTACAACCTCGGCCTTCTCTACTTGTTCTCCGAAAAGGTGCCTGGCACCACGCCGCAGCAAGCGACCGATTTTGCGATCGGCGAGTTCGAACAGTACAAGAAGTTGCGGCCGCGCCAGGCCGGTTCGAACGACGATACCGACGAGCTCATCACCAGGGCCAAGGCGAAGAAGGGCATCCTCGATGCTGCAGCGGCCGAAGCCGCTGAAGCCAAGCAGCCCGCCGCCGCACCGGCCGCGACCCCCGCGCCCGCAACGCCGGCGAAGCCTGCCGCCCCGGCGACCACCGGTACACCAGCCATCAGGAAGGACCTCTGATCATGCGCGTGCCCCGGCTCGTTTTCCTTACCTGCCTCGTGCTCTCTTCGATCGCCGGCTCGGCCGCCGCTCAAAAGAAGAGTCGTGTCATCACCATCAGTGAGGTGACGATCGTCGGTCGAGTGCAGAAGCCGATCGCCGCCGTGGACGTGAGCCGCATCCAGCCCAAGCTCACGCTCGCCGAGCTGAAGCAGCCGTTCGTCGATCGGATCGAGAAGTCGATCTCGCGCGATCCGTTCTGAGTCCCTTCGCCCTCGAGGCGACCGTGCCGATGGACCCGTCCCTACTCCGCGTGGGTTCACTCGTGGGGGTTGCGCTGCTGCTCGCCGTGGGCTGCGCCGTCGCCTCGGCGCTCCACCTCCGGCGCCTGAGGCAACACCGGTCGCCCGGCGTGGCCGAGCTCGTCGCTCAGGCGGAGCGTGCCGCCGGCAGCACCGACCCGGTGGACATGGTGCTCGGCGAGCTGTCCGAGGCGATGGCCGACGCCGACCGAGCGTTCGACCTTGCGACAATGCTGCCGCGATCGCTCTCCCGCGTGGCTCTGGCCTCCGGAACTTCACTCGGGATCCTGGTCCTGCTCGCGGGTCGAGGGGCGGAGGGGGGGATCGCCTTCGCCGGGGCGCTCGTCGCCTTCACGGCCGGCATGGTGGGCGCCGGGGTCTGCGCGGTCCTCGGCCGGGCGGCCAGGGAGGAGGCTCGTACAGCACGGGCGAAGTGGAGGCGCGACTTCCGGGGTGCCGTGGAAGCGACGGGGGTGGCGGTCGAGTGGACCGAGGGGAGGCGACCGAGATAAGCTCGGGTCTTCGGGAACGGGGCGACTCGCTCCGCTGTCGGACTCCGGAGGCCAGCCTTTTCATGACTCAAGGAATGACCCCAGGATCCCCCCAGCAGGGGACCGGTCGCACTGGCCAGATGACGGCCGTGATGCGGGCGGTCGCCGCGACCGGCCCGAAGGTGCTTCGCATCGGCGTGGTGCAAGGTGGCCGCGTCATCGAGGAGCGCATCATCAAGCAGCGCGTCCACGTGACGGTTGGTCCGAACGAGAAGAACCTGTTCGTGGTGGGTGGCGAGAGCTTGCCGACGACGTTCCGGCTCTTCGAGCTGGTCGGCAACGACTACCACTTGAATTTTCTCGACTCGATGACGGGTCGCGTCGCGCTGCCGACGGGGATCTCGGATCTCAACGTGCTGCGCGGCCAGGCGCGCAGAACTCCGCAGGGCGCCTACCAGGTGCGCTTGACCGAGGACTCGCGCGGCAAGGTCGCGGTCGGGGACATCACCTTCCTCTTCCAGTTCGTCGCGCCGCCGCCGATCCAGCCGAAGCCGCAGCTTCCCGTGGCCGTGCTTCGGGGCGCGTCGGGGATCGACTGGAACACGACGATGATCGCCGCGTTGTCGTTCCTCGTGCACTTCCTCGCGCTCGGCTCGATCTACTCGGATTGGCTCGACCCGGTGATCGACGACGAGGTCAGCGTTGCGAACCTCGTCGACTCGCTGAAGTCGCTGCCGGCGCCGCCGCCCCCCGAGGAGAAGGTCGTCGAGGAAAAGACGGACCAGAAGCAGGAAGAGAAGGTCAAGGAAGAGACCAAGACCGCCCAGCCCTCGAACCAGAAGAGCCAGGACACCGGCAAGGTGAGCGCCGCCGAGAAGGCGTCCCTGATGCAGGAGGCCGAGCGCGTGATGCTCGAGACGCTCGCCGCGCTCAGCAACACCGGTCCCGCGACGGAAGGCGTGCTGAATCGCAGCGAGGTGGCGATGGGTGCGCTCGATGCCGCGGCCGCGAGTGACAAGGCGGTCGGATCCGGCAGCGACCCACTCGGGCTCGGTCGCGCGGGAGGCGGCACGCTGCGTCCCGGTGAGCAGGGCGGCGGGCTCGGTGGCCTGGCGAGCACCGGCCGCGGTGCGGGGACCGAAGGGTCCGGTACGGGTGCCAAGGTTTCCGGCCCGAAGGCCGCGATGCCCGGCGTGAGCTCGAGCGTCGCCGGCGGCAACATCAGCAATGCCGCCAAGGTCGTGGCCGCGATGCGCGCAGCGTTCCGCGCTTGCTACCAGAAGGGGCTCGACCAGAACCCTGATTCGCAGGGCAGCATCAAGATGGCGATCAAGGTCGGTCCGGGCGGTGAGGTGAGCGGCGTCAGTGCGACTCCGTCTGGAAACCTTCCGCCGAGCGTCATCGACTGCGTGACGGCTCGCGCCCGTCGGGCTCAGTTCGACCCGCCCGAGGGCGGTGCGGCCACCGTTCAGGTGCCGGTCACCTTCGTCAAACAGTAGCCGGCCGCGCGGCCAGGTTCGAATGCCGGGTGCACCCCGCGCATCTTAGAACCGAGGCGACGTGTACCGACTCGGCTCCCCTTCCGCGTGGGGGGAAAACAGCCGTGTCACCCGGGAAATTCGCCGCGTTGACATGAACTTATCGCGTTTCTATACTCGCCGGCGCTTCCGGACGGACTATACGGAGGGTCATCATCCTATGAGAACGAACGGAAAAGTTCGGGGCCTCTGGATCGCAATTGCTGTCGTCGGCGTGCTCGGAGGTGCGCTCGCGCAGGAAGCGACGCCACCCCCTGCCGAGGATCAGACCAAGGAAGCGGCGAATCTGACGCCCGCTCAAATGGTCGATCAGGCCAAGGGGATGATGCCGCAGATGGACCGCGCGGCGGCGACCGTTCGACGGCAGCTCAGCGTCGCCCGGGAGCAGAAGGACGTCGTGAAGGCGCTCTGCTTGAACGACAAGCTGAACCAGATCGATCTCGCGATCCGGACGGCCTCCGATCGGATTGGCGGGCTTCAGGCGGCTGCGGCCGCGAACGACCAGGAACGTTCGAAGCACCAGTACACGGTCATTCTGGTCCTCAAGGATCGGGTCAGCGCCCTCGTCAGCGAAGCCAATCAGTGCATCGGTGAGGAGACGGGGTTCATCGGCGAGTCCAATGTCACCGTAACGGTCGAGGACGTGCCCGACGTCGATCCCTCCGCGTTCCCCGACGACCCTCTGGTGAGCGAACCGCCGATCACGACGGTGCCGCCCGTGCCTGAACCAGTTAGTACTAGTATGCCCGCAATGTAGTATGTAGCCGTAAGCACTTCGGGTTTTCACCTACTGCTGCACGGTTCTTTGGGGCTACCAGAATGAGACTTCGCCTTACAGTCGCGGCGACCCTGACGACGCTCACCATCGCGGGCTCTGCCGCGGCGCAGCAAGCGTGGCTTCAGGATCGGCGATACGGGCAGGGGATCGGTATTCGTGCCGGCAACATCGAGTTTCATCCGAGCCTCGCGGCGGAGATGGGATACGACACGAACTACTTCCAGCGTTCCGGCATCGGGAGCGAGGCGCCGCTCTATGACGCATGGCGTCTTCGCGTCACGCCCTCGCTCTCCCTATCCACGATTCGTGAGCGCACGCGCGACACGAACACGGAGGCGATCGGTGCTCCGCCGTCGGTGACGTTCAACCTCGGCGGCTACGTCACTTACAACGAGCTCTTCGGCTCGGAACAGGTGGCGGACGAGCGTCACCTCGACGCGGGTGTCGGTGGCCGAGTCGACCTGCTCAACAATCGTCCGGTCGGCTTCGACATCTACGGCGACTACATGCGCAGCGGCGAGCCGAGCAACGACCCGAACCTGGCGCTCGCGCCGGCCTTCGACCGTGGCTCCGCCCGCGGTGGCGCCGGGGCGACGTGGCGTCCCGGCGGCGGCCTCTTCGAATGGCGGCTCGGCTACGAGGCTGCTTACAACTACTTCGAGGATTCGCCCTACGATCGCCTGCAGAACCTTAACCACACCATCAATACCCGGGGCCGCTGGCGGTTCTTGCCGCGGACCGCTCTCGTGTATTCGGCGGGTTACACCTTCGTTCGCTACCTGAAGGACGACAGCCCGCAGCCGAACGGCGACTACGTCGAGGCGCGCGTCGGTCTGAACGGCCTCATCACCAATCGGTTCGCGTTCACGGCAAACGTCGGCTGGACCTCGACCTACTACGAGGGCGTCGAGCGGACGCTGACCCAGAACTACGACGGCTACGTGATGGCCGCTCAGCTGAAGTACTTCTTGATCCCCACCGCCAGCGCCGAAACCGCGCAGGCCGGCATCTCTTCGATCGCGCTCGGCTACCAGCGGGACTTTTCGAACAGCTACCTCGGTACCTTCTACATCCGCGACTACGGGTACTTGAAGCTCGAAACCTTCTTCGCCGGTATGTTCGTGGCTTCGCTCCAAGGCGGCGTGGGCCGCTACAGCTACCCGCAGTCGGATGCGCTCAACCCCTCGTTCGAGCAGACGCGGTTCGACGTCCAGGCCTTCGGCGAGTACCGCTTCAGCGACACGTTCGGCATCAACACCAGCATCTCCTACGACCGCACGGTGGGCGAAGGTCCCCATCCGCAAGGCGTGCTCGTCCAGCCCGGGATCCCGGACGATCCGGCCACGGCTGTAGACGAATCGAGGCCGGACGTCTTCGACAACCTCGAGTATTCCCGGTTCCAGGTCTACCTCGGCCTGCGTGCCTTCTGGTGATCCACGTGGTCGCGCGCTCCCGCTCGCTTTTGGGGAGCGCGAACGCCACGCGTCGTGAGCTCCTGCTCCTCGCTGCGGGTGCGCTCACGCTCGGTTGCGCCTCGGACCAGAAGCTGAAGACCACGAGTTTTCCGCCCCCTTCGGAGAAAACCACGGTCGGCCCGGGCGATATCTTCACGCTGCAGATTGTCGGCGAGAAGGAGCTGCCGGCGGAGTTTCAGGTCGCATCCGACGGAACGGCCGACCTTCCGTTCTTGCAGCGCGTCCACGTCGCGGGCCTGGAGCCGCAGGACATCGCGCGGGTGGTGCGGGAGCAGCTGATCGCGAAAAAGTTCCTGGTCGATCCGGTGGTGGTCGTCCAGGTGCGCGAATACCACAGCCGCACGGTGATCTTGCTCGGGCAGGTCGCCAAGCCTGGAAGCTTCCCGCTCACGCCGGGCCTCACGCTGATGCAGGCGATCTCCTTGGCCGGCGGTCTCACGGCGATTGCCGACGACGACAAGGTCACCCTGACGCGCAAGGTCGAAGGCGGCACGAAAACCGTCCGCGTCAGCGTCGACGCGATCACGGACGGCGACGCGCAGGACGTCCCGCTTCAGGCGGGTGATCGCGTCTACGTCTACGAGCGCTTGTTCTAGGACCCGCCGGGGCCCAGCTCGAACGCGTAGCGGAAAGCCGCGACCAGCCGCAGGGTCGGCGCCGTGACGCCCAGCACGGCGCCCTCCGGTGAGTCCCCGCCCAGCTCGGAAACCGGGAGCCCGGAACCGCCGCCGAGTGCCGCCGACCAGCGGGAGCTCGGCCGCGGTTGAAATCGTGCTCCGAGCAGCCATTCGGCGGGAAGATTCCGGGCGTCTTCCGGCGCGCCGACCGGGGGCGCCGCGAGTCCGGCTCGAGCGAAGGCCTCGAGCGTCAACGCGACAACGGGGGCTTGGATCAGCGTCACGCCGGCACCGAGCGCGACGACGGCCTCGCTCCCTTCGCGGACGGTGCCGAACGAAACGGCGGGTCGCAAGCGCAGGCCGAGATCGAGAGCCAACGAAAAGCGGCCGCGGGCGAGCTCGGCGGCGAACGCCGGCGCGACCGTCAGGCCCGAAGCCCCGGCAAAGGCCGCGGCTTCGCCGAACGGTAGGACGATCTCGAGCCGGCTTCCGAGCGCCAGGGGAGCATTCCGTTCCGCCCCGACGAGCGTCGTCAGAAAGCCGACTCGCGGGTCTCGGATCGTCGTCGAGCGGAGCGACGAGGCGTGCTGGGCGGTGACGCCTTCGGCTCCGGTTCCGGATTGGTAGGGGACGAGTGGAAGCGCCAGCGTGACGTCCATCCGCCGTCCGAGGCCGTAGCGTGCGGCGAGGCTCAGGGTGCTCGTCAGCTCGACCGCAGGAACTTCACGTCCTTCGGGATGCGGTGACGGCGCAACGAGCATCACGGGACGGTGAGCGATGCCTGCCCCCGCGAGGAAGTGCAGCGCGCCCTGCTCGACGGCGCGCGGCGACGCGAAGGTGAGGAACGGTGACGGGCCGGCCTGGAGCCAGGCGGGGTCGGCGTCGAAGCAAGGCGAGACGGTGGCGCGTGAGCTGCACGGGTCGGGCTCCGCCCGGACGGGCGCCGGGTGAGAAAGGACGGCAAGCGCGAGGAGCGCCGACAGGGGCGCGGCGAGCCCCTTTTTTTTGCCTGCCATCGGGCGAGCCTATAACGACTTCCTAGCGCCCACGAAGGATCGCTAAGGTGCGGACCCCGACGGCTCCATGCACCCCCGGCTCAGCTCGGACACCCCCCTCGTGCTCGGCTCGGCGTCGCCCCGCCGGCGGGACATCCTGACCGGTCTCGGTATCCCGATCACGATCCTGCCGGCGAACGTCGACGAGAGCCTCGCGGCGAACGAGGCACCGCTCGCGTACGTGGAGAGGATCGTGGCAGCGAAGCTCCGCGGCGTCGTCTCCCGCGCGCGCGCCGTTCCCGCGGCGGCCGTTCTCGTCGCGGACACCATCGTCGTCCTCGACGGCGAAGTGCTGGGCAAACCCGAGGACGTGGCGGATGCCGAGCGCCTGCTCTCGCTCCTTGCCGGACGCCAGCACCGTGTCCACACGCGCTACGCCATCGCGACGCCCGACGGAGACATTGTTGCCGCGCGGACGGTTTCGTCTGACGTGACGCTGCGCGCGGCGTCCCCGGCCGAGATCGCCGGCTATGCACGCACCGGCGAGGGGCTCGACAAGGCGGGTGCGTACGCGATCCAGGGCGTCGGGGCTTTCCTTGTCGAGCGCATCGATGGCTCGTACTCGAACGTGGTCGGCCTGCCCGCGTGCGAGGTGGTGCTCGATCTGACGCAGAGTGGGCTCCTCGAGCGGTTTCCGTGACGCTCCGCGAGCGATTCGCGTGGCTCGAGGACCGGCTCGCTTCGTCGCCGGAGGCCACGCCGCTGCCGCGACCGAAGGATGCGCTGCTCTGTTTTTGCGCAGCGCTCCTCGTTCGCGCGGCCGTCGTTGCCGTGGCCGCCTCGCATTTCCCCCCGGTCGACGACGGCAGTTTTTATCACGTCGTGGCGAAGCGTATCGCGCAAGGGCTCGGCTACACCTGGCTCTGGCCCGACGGCGCCGTCACCCATGCCGCGCACTATCCGGTCGGCTATCCGGCGCTGATCGGCCTCTTCTACGCGCTGTTCGGGCCGCACGTGGGGGTCGCGATGGCCGTGAATGCGCTGCTCGGAGCGCTCGCGGCGCCGGCGGCGCACGTGGTGGCGGCGCGCGTGGCGTCGCGCGGCGGTGCGCTCATCGCGGGGCTCCTGGTGGCGTTCGAGCCGGCGCTCGTCGCCTACACGCCGGCGCTCATGACCGAAGGCGTGGCGGGTGCGCTCCTCCTCTCGGCGGCGGCGGTGGCGGTGCTGCCGGCGGTGCGCTCACTCTGGGTGCGCGCGGGCCTCGCGGGGCTCGTCATGGGCGTGACGGTGCTGGTGCGGCCGCAGCTCGTCGTGCTCGGGCCCGTGCTCGGCCTCTTCGCCGCCGGTGCCGTCGCGCCGCGCCGTCGGCTCGCCGCCGTCGCGCTCGTGACCCTGACGAGCCTCGCCGTGTGCCTGCCCTGGACCCTCCGAAACTGCGAAAAAATAGAGCGTTGCGCGTTCGTGAGTGCCAACGGCGGCTGGAATCTCTTCATCGGAAGCTCGCCGCTCGGGCGTGGAGGCTTCACCCCGCTCGAGCGGATCGGCGTGCCCGAGGAGTGCCGGACCGTGTTCGGCGAAGGCGAAAAGGACCGCTGTTTCGGCAACGCAGCGCTTCGAACGATCGCGCGCGCTCCGGGTGCGTGGCTCGCCCTGGCGCCGAAGAAACTCGGGATGACCTTCGACTATGGCACTGCCGCCGCGTACTACCTCGGCGCCTCGAATGGGGATCTGATCGGCGAGGGAGAGAAGCGGATGATCGGGGCCGCCGAGCTCGTGGGGCAGCGCGTGCTCGTTCTGCTCGGGCTTTTCGCGCTCGCTCGTGCACCCGGCCCGAGGCGCCGAGCGCGCTTGATCCTGGCCGCAATTTCGGCGCTCCTCCTGTTTCAGCCGGCGGCGTTTCTCGCCTTCGTCGGGCTCGTTGCGACGGCGCTACTCCTCGGCGGTGACCTCTTTCGGCACGGTCCGGCGCTGATCGCGGCGAGCGTCGTTTTGGCGACCGCCCTGACGCACGCGGCCTTTTTCGGTGCTTCCCGCTACGCCCTCGTCTGTTTGCCGGCGCTTGCCGCTCTCTCCGGCTCGGCCTGGTTCGCCCGAAAGGCGAGCGGCGATTGACAGTCGAAAGGGCCGGGAGATAGCGTTTCGTTTGGAGCTCAATCACGATGCCGCTGATCGAAACCGAAGAAGCCGCCCGCCGTCTCGCTCGCGCCATCGCCAGCGACGTATCTCTCTACAACGAAGAGAAGATCGTTCGGGGGCTGGAACACGACAGTCTGTTCGACGAGCTCAATGAAGAGATCGAGGAAGGCCGTGCGCTCTACAAGAGCCGCGTGTCCCCGGAGCTCTATCACCGTAACTTCTACGACCGCGCTCTGGTCGACATCTTGATTCGATCCAAAGGGCACGTGAAGAGTAGGATCTGGTAGAGCGACTTCGCTTCGTCGTCGGCGAAGGTGGCGCCGAACGGCTCGACAAGGCGCTCGGGCGGCTGGTTCGGGACGTCTCGCGAAGCACGATCCAGCGCTGGATCGTCGAAGGCAGGGTGTGGGTCGATGGCGCGCCGGCCAGGTCGAGCGTCACGGTTCGTGCGGGCATGGCGATCGACGTGGAGCCGGGCGCGCGTCCCGCCACGAGTGCCGAGCCGGATCCCAGCGTGGTGCTGGCGGTCGTTCACGAAGACGAAGATCTCCTGGTCGTGAACAAACCTGCCGGCCTGGTGGTGCACCCTGCGCGCGGCCATTTCACCGGGACGCTCGTCAACGGCCTGCTCGCCCGCCCTGGGTTCGAGCGCGTGACGGCCGATCCGCGTGATCGGGAGGGCGCGCTCAGGCCCGGCATCGTGCAGCGGCTCGACAAGGACACGAGTGGCCTGATCGTGGTGGCAAAGACCGAGAAGGCACGTGAAAGCCTGAAGGCGGAAATCCAGGCGCATCAGACCGAGCGCGTCTATCTCGCGCTCACCGTCGGCGTTCCCCGGGCCGGGGTCATTCGCACGTTCTACGGTCGCCACCCGCGTTCACGCCTTCGTTTCACGTCGCTTTTGCGCGAGGGAAAGGCGGCCGTGACCCACGTTTCGGTCCGCGAGGTGCTCGCCTCGGGCCGCGCGGCCCTCGTCGAGTGTCGGCTCGAGACCGGTCGCACGCACCAGATCAGGGTGCACCTGAGCGAGCAGGCGAAGACGCCGATCCTCGCCGATGCCCTCTACGGCTCGGCCCGCTCCGATGCCGAGCTTTCCGCCGTGGCCGCTGCCATCGGGCGCCAGGCGCTTCACGCCGCGGTGCTTTCGTTCGTCCACCCGACGAGCGGCGTACGGCTCCGATTCGAGGCCCCGCTGCCCGCCGACATGGCGGTCGCGCTCGACGCGCTGCGTGCTCTTTCAGCCAAAATCCGCGGCTAGTGTCCTGAGTCGGTGATTGGGGCGAGCTTCTAGAACACGGCAAGATCGTCCTAGCCGCGCGCCCCCGCGGCAGGCAGATTCCCTCGCGAGGGCACCATGCTGTATTTCCGGTCGCTCACGAGCCCGCGTGTGTTCGCGCTGCTTTTTGGCGTTTTCGTCGCCGTCCTGTTGCTCTCGTGCCCGTCGACCCTTCGAGCCCAGGACGACGTCGAGTCCGTTCGCATCACCTATGACCTGATCATGAAGGGGTCGCCTGCCGCGCGAAGACTCGTGCTTGCTCCGGCGACCCAGCTGCATGTCGTCTCGCGCGACATTCAGGGCGTGTATTGGAAGCGCCATCGCGAAGCATACGGAAGCAGCCTGTCCGCGGCGCAGATCGAGGTGCTCGACGCGCACATCGCTGCGCTGGAGGGCGCAGGTGAGTTCTTCGGGATCGGGCCTCGCGGTTCCTTCGAGGACGGCGATTCGGGGGTGGCAATGCAACAGTTCGTGGCAACGAAGCCCCAGCCGAGCTTCCCTGCCGAGATGAAGCGCCTCGCTGTGGACGCCAAGAAAGCGTTCGGTGCCCGCGCAACCCAGCTGTTCACGCTGTCGGGGATCACGAGCGCGCCGTACCTGTCGGAGTCTCTGGTGACGGTCCTTGCCGACTTGAGCTCGAACGATGCCGAACGACGGGGGCGCGCTGCCGTGCGAGCGGGTCAGGAAAGGCGCGACGACGCGCTCGTGCTCGCCGCGTTGACGAGTTGTCTGACGAAGGATCCAGAATCTCCGGTGCGGCAGGTGGCCGCCTGGGCGTTGGCGGCGATCGGAGGTCCCAAAGCGGTGGCCGCGCTCACCGGCGCCTTGCAAGCGGGTGCGAACGACCGGGCCATCCCGGCCGCGCTCGCTCGGCACCCGGACCGGCGGGCCGTCCCGGCTCTCTTGAAGGCGCTCGGCAGCTCGGACAAGGACACAGTGGGCAACGCCGTCGGTGCGCTCGGAAGCATCGGTGACATCCGCGCTCGCGCGCCGTTGAGCCGCCTTCTGAAAGACGAGACGGTCTTCACGCTCGTCACGTTCGGTGACGTCGGCATCGATACCGCAACCGGCAAGGTTCGAGTTCCGATGACGTACACCGGCGTGCGCATCGGTGACGCTGCGGGGGCCGCGGTTTCGAAGCTCGGCACGAGCAAGTCCGAATAGCGCCCGGCGCGCGAAACGCTCTGCCCGCGAGCTACGTGCCGCTCAGTCCTTCGCCGGTTCGCCGCCGGCGGGAGGCGGCGGCGACGCGGCAGCAGGAAAGCCGTCCGGGATTTCGAACGTTCCGAGGTCGAGAACGGGGCCGTCGCGGAGGTGAACCACGAACGGCTTACCTCCTCGCTGCAGCATTCGAAGCGGAGGTGCGATCACGCCGAAAACGTAGGCCGTATCGAGATCTTGGGAGCCGGTCTCGATGGACAAGCTGAAAGTGCCGTCGGCTTCCAACGTCGCCTGGGGGCCCTGAATTCCTTCGGCCGTGAACGTGAGCGCGACCTGCCCGTCGTCGCCCACACGCATGGCCACGACCTTCTGGTTGGAGGGGGAAGAACCGTCGCTGGCATGGATGCTTGCCCGCACGACGATCGGCTTACAGTCCGCCGCGAACACGCGCGGTCCCGTTTGTTCAGCCTGGCTCTCCCCGCCGACCGGGACGCCGATGTGGAAGGTCTTCGGAGTCGTCTTGCACCAGGAAACGCCAGCCGTCCGGGAGCCAGCGGGCACGGCCTGTCTCGCCGACTGCTCGGAACCGCGTGGTTCGGGAAGCGTCTCCCGGGGGGGCAAGAGCTCAAAGGCTTCGCCCTCGACCGCGGTTTCGCCCGGCAGCGGCAGGAGCACGCTGACCGGAACGCGCGAGGAGTACCCGCCGGCCCGGGCAACCTTGGTGCGGATTCGTTCCGGAAGTTTCTCGAGCTCGGCGTCGAATTGGATCATGGCCGGACGCTCGAACACGTGATTGCCGGTTCCATCGTCCTTGGCGTAGGCACGAAGCACGGCATAACGCGTGACGGTCCCATACTCGGGAACGTCGACCTCGTCCTCGATGACGCAACTAGCCAAGGACACGACGAGCAGGTCCGCGCCCATCGGCTTCATCATGTACATGCGACACCCGGCGAGCTTGTCGGGGAATCTGCTGTGGGGGGGTGCGCAGCCCGCGAGAAAAGAGAGGGTCGCCGACCCACCGACGAAGAGCAGGGCTCGGGGTAGAAGCCTGGCGAGGAGCGGAGAGTTGGTCACTGTTCGAATTCCTCCCGGGATCAACCTGGGGCATCGGCTACTGGCGCACCTTGATGGATTCGAGTGCGAAGCTCTGGTTGTCGCCGAACGAAACCGCGATCTCGACCACCTTCCCGTCTGCACCGACAGGTGCGCCGTCGCCGCCAAACGTCACGCCGCTGGCTCTGAGGGCGCCCTTGTACGAGTCCGCGGCGGGACTTTCCTTGAGAAATGCGAGAAAAGTCGGTTGGCTCACGACCGCAAGTTGGAGCAGCGTCTTGGCGCGGAGCGCGCCGCCTGGTCGCGAAATTTCTGTACGCACGCGGATCGGGTTCAGTGTGAGGTCGGCCTTTTCCGGAGCCGAGATCCCCAACGCTGCCATCGCCAGGTTGCGAGCGGGTGGCGTGAGCAACGTGAGCTTTTGGACGTGAACCGTCATCGTGCCTGTGCCGTCGGTGGCCAGCAGGTTCTCGCCAGTGATGGGCTCGTTCGGATTGGAGTCCAGATCGAGTACCTTCGTCATCTCCACGAGGACAGGATTCGAATTCGCCCCGTCCCCTTCGTCGGACGAGGATTCGGTCGCCGCCGAGGAGGGCCCCGCCGCGTCCGGCTGTCCCGTCGAGGCGCAACCGAAGACGAGCGAAAGGGCCAGCAGGGCGGCGGCGCCGGAGCCCCACTGTAGATGCGGCTTGGTCAGACTCGAATGGCTCAGCATGGTGACCTCACGTTGAGTCACACGCTAGGACGAGGGCGCGGAAGGCTATAGAACGAAGTTGCGCCCGGATCTCGGAGGGTGGGTCGAGCGGCGCCCGCGCGAGCTAGAGCTTCAGCGCCTGGCCGAACCGGCGCTCGAGCGCGGCGGCACCGCTTTGCCCGAAGTCATTGCCGAAGATCTCGAGGGAGCGCAGCGAGCCGAAGCCCTTCGCTGCCGAGACGGCGGTGGCTCCCGGATCGCCGATCGCGTTGGCGCTCAGGTCGAGAACCTGGAGCCCGGAAAGCCCCGAGGACGCGGCGAGCGCCTTGGCGCCTGCGTCGCCGATGCCGTTACCGGAGAGGGCTAGGACTCCGAGCGTGGCGAAGGCTGGCGACTTCGACAGCGCGGTCGCCCCGGCCGGTCCAATGTCGCAGCCGAGAAGGAAGAGGGAACGCAGGCTGCCGAGGTGCTTGGAGCTGGCGAGTGCCTTGGCGCCCTCGGGTCCGATCGGGTTCATGCTGAGGTCGAGCGAAACGAGGCCGTTGAGCAGCGGCGAATTGGAAAGCGCACGCGCTCCCTGGGGTCCGATCGCGTTGCCGCTCAGATTGAGCACTTTGAGCGCTCCGAGCCCCTGCGCCTTGGTGAGCGCCACGGCGCCGCCGTCCCCGCTTTCGTTCCCGCCGAGGTCGAGCTGTTCGAGCTTCGCGAGATGGGTCGACGTCGAAAGATCCGCGATGCCGTCCGGCCCGAGCTCGTTGTCGCTCACGTCGAGCGCCGTGAGCTGTGCCACGCTGTCGGTCTGTGCGAGGAGCTTGCCGAGCGCAGGCCCGAGGGTACGTGCCGCCAGATCGAGTCGGGTAGCTTTCCCGAGCGCGCCGCTCTGGAGCCGTTTCTCCACCTCGTCGACGGTGGCGGCTCCCGCGAGCTCCTCGGTGTCGCCGCCCGAGCCTGGGGTGCCGGTGCCGATCGAGTCGGGAGCGTCCGCCGACGCGCTCGGGCTCTCCGGAGCTGACGGCGTACTGCCACCGGGTGAGCCCCCACAGTGCCACGCGCCGAACGACGCGAACAGCAGCGCAGCGAGTCTCTTACCGCTGCCGTGAGCGAGCATCGGCGTCATCGTACCTTGGCTCGGATCGACGATCCAGCCGCGCTCAACGCGCTTGTTCCGGCGATTCGATGAATCGCCTCGCGCGCATTCACGGCTCGGCCTTGCCGAGCTCCGCCGGGTAGCGCAGGCGGAGCACCGAAAGCGCGATGAAGCCGACGAGAACGGCCCACCACAGGGTCGCGATACGCACCAGGATCATCGCGGCCACGGCGTCGCCCTGCGACACGCCGCCGAGGCGGACGAGTTGCTCCTCCAGCATCGTTTCGGCCACGCCCAGGCCGCCCGGTACGGGAATCAGCGCACCGGCCAGGCTCGCCGTCGAATAGAAAAAAACCGCGACGCCGAGCGGTACCGCAGCGCCGAATCCGACCACGAGCACGTAGAGCGCGATGCCTTCGAAAGCCCAGGCGACGACGGAGAGGGCGGTTGGCACGAGAAGCGCGGAGGGACCCGCCACCACGCGCAGGCTGACGAAGGCGACCTCGAGTCGTGGTGCTAGCCGGCCCACGACGCCGCTGCGCCCCTTGGCCCAGCCGGTGAAAGCCTTGGC
>Ga0315910_10000689_pt1 | contig 32649 bp, 31 predicted proteins | sample EdamamesoilMG_FD_204470 | JGI IMG/M metagenome (GOLD analysis project Ga0315910, IMG submission 204470) | Garden soil microbial communities collected in Santa Monica, California, United States - Edamame soil | ecosystem: Environmental > Terrestrial > Soil > Garden | place: USA: California... | reverse complement strand
CGGGGGGGCGGCTGTGGGGGCGATTCGCCGGCCCCCCCCCGCGGCGGCCGCCCCCCCCGGGGGCGCCGCCGACGCTGGCCCAGAACAGCACATCGGCGATGTTGGAGGGCGAATAACCCAGCCCGGTGACGATGGGCGCCACCCACTTCAGGATGTAATAGAACGAGGTGATGTGCGCGAAATACGCGAACACCAGCAACAGCGTGAGCTTGCGGTACTGCGACTTGAACACGTCGGCCAGCGGCGCCTTCGGAGCCGCGGCGGTCAGCGGCGGCAGCGCCGCGATGGCGGCGTGGCCCATGCGACGCAGGCCGGCGTTGATCTTTTCAAGCGCCCCCGCGGGCTGCTTGCGGCACAGCCAGGACACCGATTCGGGCATGCAGAACCAGACCACGGGAATCATGGCGGCGGTGGCGCCCGCGCCCAGCTCGAAGACGACGCGCCAGCTGTGTGTCTTCAAGAGCGGAGACAACACCAGCGCCGCGAGGATGTTGCCCATCGGGTATCCGATGGTCATCAGCGCGACCCAGAACTTGCGCATCCGGTCGTTGGAGAATTCCGCGGCGGCGGCGTTGATCGCCGCCAGCATGCCGCCGATTCCCAGCCCCGTGAGGAAACGCCAGGCCGCGAGCACCTCGCGGCTGTCGGCGTGCGAGCACAAGTACATGCCGATCGACATGACGACCAGGAACGACAGGATGGCGCGGCGCCGGCCGATGTAGTCGGCGACACCTCCGAGGACGAACGATCCGACCGCCATGCCCAGCAGATCCATGGACAGGACCAGGCCGAGGCCGACGTCGGGCGGAATCTGGAATTCCTTCATGATGCCCGGTGTCGCGAAGCTGATCGCCAGGAGGTCGAACCCGTCGAGCGCGTTGAGGAACACCGTGATCGTGCAGACGAGGATCTGCAGGCTGCTCATCGGCGAAGTCGCAAGCAGGCTGCGTGGATCGTTGTTCGTCATCGCTGGCATCTCCCCGGCGCCTCATGTGGCGGCGCGAGAATAGCATCGCGGGAGCGGCTCACTATCGCTTGCGTGCGAGTTCGCTCACGCGCGAAAGACATTGCAGTTCAGGTGGAGAGCATGCGCGTGGCGGGCCGAAGATTGCGGCCCGGACTTTCCGTCCGGATGGATTCGGAGACGTCTGAAGAACGCCTCCCAAGTTATTGATTCAGGAGAGTATGTGACGCCTTTGATTCCGTCTCGCGCCGATCATGTCGGCAGCTTTCTGCGCCCCCGCTACCTGCTCGATGCGCGCGAGCAATTCGCGCGCAAGCAGATCGATGCGGCCCAACTGCGCAAGGTCGAAGACCGCGCGATCGGCGAAGTGATCCGCATGCAGGAAGAAGTCGGGATGCAAGCCATTACCGACGGGGAATTCCGCCGCACCTATTTCCACATCGACTTCCTCAAACAACTCGACGGTGTGCAGTCGGATGATCCGAAGATCGTCATCAAGGCCGACGGCAGCGAGGAACTCGCGCCGCCCGTCATGCGCGTGGTGGGCAAGGTGCGCCACTCGCGCGACATCCAGCGCGCCGACTTCGAATTCCTGCAGGCGAACACGGACCGCACGCCCAAGGTCACGATCCCGTCGCCCACCATGCTGCATTTTCGCGGTGGCCGCGCCGGCATCAGCCAGAAGGACTACCCGGATCTCGAGCAGTTCTACGATGACGTGGCCAAGGCCTATGGCGACGAGCTGCGCTCGCTGTCCGCCGCCGGCTGCAATTACGTGCAGATGGACGACACCAATCTCGCCTACCTGTGCGACATGAAGATGCGCGAGGCCGCGCGCGCCCGCGGCGACGATCCGAACGAGCTGCCGCATCGCTACGCGAAATTCATCAATCGGGTGGTGGCGCAGAAGCCCGCGGGCATGACCCTCGCCGTGCACCTGTGCCGCGGCAACTTCAAGAGCGCGCATGCGGCCGAAGGCGGCTACGAACCGGTGGCCGAGGCGCTGCTGTCCGAGATGAACGTGGACGCGTATTTCCTCGAATACGACGACCAGCGCAGCGGTGACTTCCGCCCGTTGCGCTTCCTGCCGAAGGGCAAGGTGGTCGTGCTCGGCCTCATCACCACCAAGCTCGGCAAGCTCGAATCCAACGACGACATCCGCCGGCGCATCGACGAGGCGGCGAAGTACGCGCCGCTCGATCAGCTGGCGCTGTCACCGCAATGCGGCTTCTCCAGCAGCTTTCATGGCAACGACATCGAGATGAGCCAGCAGACGGCGAAGCTGCGGCTGGTGGTCGAGGTGGCGCGCGAGGTGTGGGGCTGAGGTCCGCGTCGCGGACCTACTCGAACGGCAGTTCCTGCCAGATCATTTCGGAAACCGGCTTGCCATCGCGCGTGGCCGGCTCGATGCGCCAGCTTTCGGCGGCCTGGAGCGCGGCCGCCGACAAACGGTCGTCGGTGGAGATGAGGATGCGGTTGGCTCGAGCGCGGCCGTCGTCGCCGATCACCGAACCCATGAGGACGTAACCCTGGAGCGGCTTGCCGTCGACCAGCGGCGTCGCCGGGTAATCACCGGCGAGCTTCTTGCCGGGCCCGCGGTAGCCCGGAGCGCCATCCTCCAGCTCGACGATTGAATATTCGGCCAGGTAGCTGCGCGCCAGCATCAGGTCGAGGCGCCGCGTGTCGGGCGCCGATCGCAGGTACACCGGCGGCAGATTGCGCGCGGGTGACGCGGTCTTCGGGAGTGCGAATTCCGGGCAGCTTTCGAGCGGCTGGAAGTCGACCTGCCATTTCATGCCCTTGCGATTCACGCGTGCGCAGCTGCAGCCGAAGATCTGCTTGCCCTCCTGCTGGCCCGTCGTGCACGGGCGGGTGAGCCTCTCCACCCAGGTGATGAGCCCGGTCTTCGGATCGAAATCGAAGGCGTACTTGTCGGTGGCGCTCTCCGCGATCAGCAGTGGCGCATCGAGATCCCAGCCGATCCAGGCCCAGATGAGCGCCATCTCGTCGAACGTCGGCTCGCGGATATCGAGCTTGCCGCTGAAATCTCCGGCGAGGAACACGTAGTGCGCGAGAAAGCGCTTCTGGCGGGCGTCGATTCCCGCGAATGATTCGGCCACGAGGCCAGCGGTGCCTTCGATCGGGAAACGGTACCTGCCCTGGGCCAACAGCGCCTTGCCCTCGAGATTGTCGCCATTGATTTCCACGCCGAAGTACGGACCCACCATCACGCGCGCGTCGGAATCGGCCAGCCCGAACAGCGCGGCGAGCGCCGCGGGTCCCTGCGTCAACGCCTCGCGCAGCCGCTGGCTGGCCTTGTCGATGGTCGCGGCGTCGGCGGCTGCGTACACGACGCCTTGCGGAAGTTGCGTGTTCGTCGGTGCGGGTGCGGCGGCGAGCGCGGGTGAGGCCAGGCAAAGCAACCACAGGCGCAGTTTCATGCGGCGAGCCTAACGAGATTCGCGCGGCCAGTCGACGCGCTCGCCGCGTTTCGTCATCATCGCGGCATGCCGATCACCGAAATGCAGCACTACATGGTGCTCTCCAGGGACCTGGAGAAGACGCGCGCCTTCTACTGCGACGTGCTGGGACTGCGCGTCGGGCCGCGGCCGCCGTTCGATTTCGAGGGCCTGTGGATCTACGTCGGCAACGTGGCCGTGGTGCACGTGGCCGGGCAGGCCAGCTACGAGGAGACCGGCCGGACCGAGGCGAATGAAGAACGACATGGCAGCGGCAGTGTCGATCACATCGCGTTCGCCGCCAACAATTACGACGAGCTGGTCGCGAGTTTCCAGAAGCATGGGGTGAAGTACCGTGCCACCCGGGTGCCGGCCAGCGACCTGCGCCAGTTGTTCGTATTCGATCCCGATGGAATTCAGATCGAAATCAATATCCGCGCCAGCGCCTCGGGCTGAGACAGGAACGGCGAGTGATCGCTGTCGAGCGTGAACACCGGCGCGCAGGGTAGTTTGGCCAGCATGCGCCGCTGGGCGGACAGCGACACCGCACGGTCGCGCATGGTTTCGACATAGGCGCGCGGCACGGTTCCGAAACGCGCCGTGCTCACCTCGAGGGGAGTGACCAGCGGCTTCAGCGGTTGCGGGCTGATGCGCTCCACGGCGAATTCCCGATCCTCGCGGGTGCAGGCACCGAAGAAGGTGTCGCCGACCACCTCGTCGCGCAGCGCGCAGGTCACCCCGCGCAGCACGGGGACCATGTTGGGCGCGATGAGTGATTCCGCGTCACCGCGTGCGCTCTCGGCGACCGTTGCGCCGGCGGGCAGCAGGTAGGCCGAGACGTAGACCAGCGTGCGGATCCGTTCGGGGATGAGCTCCGCGACACGGCTGATCACCGCGCCGCCGAGGCTGTGGCCCACCAGCACGCAGGGAGAGTCGGCGGGCGCAAGGCTGACGATGAAGTTCGCCCAGGACTCGAGCGTGACTTCGGAGGCCGGCGTGGCATCGGCGCCCATCGAAGGCAGGTCGGGTGCGAGGACCCGAGCGCTCCGCGATTCCAGCAGGGGAGTCAGCTTGTGCCAGCACCAGGCGCCATGCCAGGCGCCGTGAACAAGGATGAAGGTTTGCGTCACGCGCGCGAATTTATCAGGCGCTTGCGCGCCACGCCGGACAACACCGCCGAAGCGGCGGTGTCCGTGGAGTCAGTCGCGGAACATTCCGCGGGTGGTGGCGAAGGCTCGGGTGGTGAGTTCGTCGAGGGGCCAGGCGCGCTGGGCCTTGTTCAGGGCTTCGATGCCCCAGGGCCCGTCGTACACCTTGCGCAGCATGTCGACGAAACCGCGCACGTCGAATTCGCCTTCACCACAGAAGAAGCGGTGGCCGGTGGTTTCGGTGACCAGGTCCATGCCCGGCGGCGTTTCGAGATAGCCGTCGTTGAGCTCGATCGACATGAGATAGGGCTTCGGGATGGCGGCGACCGCTTCGTAGGGAATGCCGAGCTTCACCACGTGCCACAGATCCACGCAGATTCCGCCATTCGGTTGGGCGGCGCCCGTGGCCAACTCGATCATTTCGGGCAGCGACTCGATGCGCGAGAAGGGCATGAACTCGAACACGATCCTGGTGCCGTGTTCGCGCGCTTCCGCGCAGAGTTTCGCGAACTCGTCGATGAGCTTCGACATGGGCGCGGGCGTCTTGAAGAAGTCGCCCACCTTGATGTGCCGCGCGCCGACGGCCGCGGCGGTCTCGAGCAGCATGCGGCGCGTGGCATCCGACGCCTTGCGCCGCTCACCATCGGTGAACCAGTCGACCAGGAACTCGAGCTCGATGTGACGGATCCCGTGATCGCCGAGGATCCGTTTCATCTCCGGCAGCGAATGTTGCGTGCGCAGGTGCGCGACGTCGGCATGCCAGAAACCCATGCCGGTGAATCCCGCCCGCGACGCGGACGCGGCGCGGTCGCGCAACGAGAACGGGCTGTACTCGCGTTCGGAATGTGGCTCGGCGGCACCGCAGATCGTCCAGTAGGACGCCAGCAGTTCGGGGGCGTTCATGAGTCAGGCCACGTAGCCGTAGCGCAGATTGCTGGGATTGCCCGACCAGTGCGCCCGCATGGCCGAGATCGCGTCGAGGTCGAGCGTGGTCTGAGCGGTCTTCGGGTCGAGCTTGTACTGCTTCGCGGCGTTGCCCGCGAAGATGGCGCTCTTCACCGGGCCGTCGGCGGCGCCCAGTGGCTTGAAGCCGTGCTTCTTCTGCATGTCCTCGGGGATTTCCAGGCGGCGCATGGCTTCGATCTGCCATTGCGGCGAGCCGTACCACACCGAGTCCGTGCCCCAGACCACCTTGTCGACGCCCAATCCCTTGATGAGCGTGCCGACCATGGCCGCGGCCAGGCGCGGATGGGTGACGCAGGTGTTGGCGAAACAGGTGCCGAGCTCGGCGTGCACGTTCTTCACGCCGAACTTCTGCGGGATCTCCGCCAGGTCCGTCACCCAGTCGATGCGGCCGGTGTCCTCGAACTGCTTCAGCGAGGCGTCGGGTAGTTCGATGAACGGCCGCAGTGCCGAGTGATAGATGATGAAGCTGATCTGCGGCCAGTCCTTCGCGGCCTTGCCGAGATCCCACACCGTGGCGTTCTTCCAGATTTCCGGCCAGCTCTTTTCGTAGTCCGCCGGCATCAGGCCCTTGTGGATGCAGACGGTGTTGATGCCCGACTTCACGCACTTCTCGTAGAAGGGATAGACACGCTTCTCGTCGTCCAGCCGCCAGTTCGAACCCTTCTTCGTGAGGAAGATCGGGTCACCAATCGTGTAACCCTTCCAGCTGTCGGGTTTGACGTTTTCGATGCAGCGGTCCACCTCGTCCAGCCATCCTTCCTTCATGGGCTGGATGATGGAATGCGCCAGCATGCGGCGGGAGCGCGCGACGGTGTTGACCGAGGTGCGTGCCGCCGCGATCTGGTCGTTCGTGAGAAACAGGTTGAACTCGTCATCGACCGGCGAGCCCGACAGCAGCGCCACCTTGGTGTCGCTGTCGACGTAGATCTCCTTCACGTAGTTCGCGAACTTCATCCGGTCGACGGACTTCTCGTTCTGCAGCCCCGGGTTCCAGAACTGCTTGGCGAACTGTGCGAGTCCGGTGATGGCCACCTGGCCGTAGTCGTCGCGTACGAAATGGGTCTGGCAGTCGAAGATGAACTGGCCCGCGAGCTTTCGCGCGCGGTCCTCGGCCACGCCGGGCGTCGCGGCTTCGGCCTTCGACGCGGTGAACAGCGGGCCGAATACCGAATTCAGCGCCACGAAAGCCGCCGACATGCCGGCGCTCGAAGCGAGGAACTGGCGCCGATTCATGCCGTGCCGTGGCGCGAGCTCCTCGGCGAGGCGGCTGATCTCCAGTTCCACGCGCCGTTGATCCGGCGTCTGCGGCAGCGGCGTGAATTCGCCGTTGGAAATCATCTGCGTCGGGATGGGCGTATCGAGCGTGGCCGTTTCGGCGGGCGCAAGGCTGCGCAGGTCGTCGTCGCTGAGGTAACGCATGGTGTCGCGGTGTCATCAGGATGAAGGGCGGAAATGAGGCGCCCGGGGCACCGGGCACACTCAACTGATAGGGGCCACGGACTGAACCAAGAGTGCAATGCGGGACGCAGGGCGTCGGCTAGGATGCCGCGACCTCAGGCGCACTGGAGACGTCCATGCAGTTCCGTTACGCGTTGATTGCTTCCCTGGCCGTTGCGCTTGGCGGCGTGTCAGCCCACGCCGGCATCAGCAAGAAGGCGAACGCGCAAAAGGTCGTCGCCTTCATGGACACGGTGTTCAACCAGAAGAAAGTGAAGGAAGGTTTCGACAAGTACGTGGGCGACAAGTACATCCAGCACAACCCGATCGCGGCGGATGGCAAGGAAGCCGCGGTGGAAGTGCTCGGCAAGGCGCTGCAGGCGCTGCCGGGATGGAACTACGAGTTCAAGCACGCCTACGTCGACGGCAACATCGTCGTGCTGCATTCACACGTGCGCTTCAACGCGGACGATCGCGGCATGGCCGTGGTGGACATCTTCCGCTTCGAGAAGGGAAAGATCGTCGAGCACTGGGACGTGGTGCAACCGATTCCCGAGAAGTCGGCTAACAACAATACGATGTTCTAGTGCTGCGTCGCCGAGTCGTGCCACGCGAGCAGCGCGCGTGTGACTTCGGCGGGGCGTTCCAGCGTGCACATGTGGCCGCATTCGGGCACCAGCACCAGCGTGGCGTCCGGAATCTGCGCGGCCATGTCGATATGGCGGGTCGGCGGTGCCCAGCTGTCTTCCTGGCCGCAGAGCACCAGCGTCGGGCACTGGATCGCTTCCAGCAAGGAACTGGCATCGGGGCGGCCGAGCAGGGCGCGGATCTGCGCGGCGAATACGTCGGCATTGCTGCGCGCCATCATCTCGACCACCGCGGCGATCAACGGCGCATCGGTGAGTCGCGGCTTCCACACCATGCCCTGGACCCAGCGGGACGCCATGGCCGCCATGCCGTCGCGCCGCGCGATTTCGAGTAGTTCGTAACGGCCGGTGGCTTCACGCTCACCCGCTTCACCCGCGGGCAGCGCGGTGACCCCGGTGTCGAGCAGCGCCAGCGCCGCGACGCGTTCGGGAGCGCGGCGCCAGATCTCGAGGGCCACGCGACCCCCCATGGAATGTCCCGCCAGCGCGAACTGCGGTGGCGCCTCGCGCAGCACCTTTTCCGCCATCGCGACCAGCGAATCGAGCTCGGCATGTTGCGCAATCTGGACCGGTGCACGGGCACCGAGCGCCGCGGCGGCGTGCTTCCAGGCCGCGGCGTCGCAGACCAGCCCGGGTACCAGGACGACGGGAACACTCATCCCCATCGGGAAGGTTCGACTCCCGGGACGAAGTGTTGCTGAGGTTTGCCGCTGCGGCTGGTGGCCAGCGCCGCGCGCACCGCTGCACGCGCCTCGATGCGCGCGATGAAATCGAGGATGCGCGGCGTCGCGGATTCGTTCACGACGTCCGGCGCGAGATCCGGCAGTACCCGCAACATCGCAAAGGCGTCGATGTCCGCGATGGAATACTCCGGTCCCGCCAGCCATGGGCCGGAATTCAACGTCGCTTCCACCCGCGAGACGGGGAACTTGAGGCGCTCGCGCGCGGTGGCCAGGATCTCGGGCGTATAGGTGCCATCGAGCAGCGACAGCCAGTTCAGTCGCCGCTCCTGGGGCTCGACTTTCTTCAGGCAATCGTCGACGCGCGCGCGATCACGCTGCAGTCGCGGCACCGTGTACTTCACGCAACCGAGGATGGGCACCAGCGAGCCGAGATGTGCGCCGAGGAATTGTCCGGAGGCATGCGCGCGATACAGGTCATGGGCCGACTTCGGAAGCAGCCGCACGCCGGGCAAGGCCTCGGCGATGTATTCGAGCATGAAGAACGAGCTCGAGATCAGCGTGCCGTCGTGCCGCAGCAGGGGACCCTCGCGCTCGAGGTTCAGGTGCGCCTCGACTTCACCGTCGAGTCCCAGGCCAAACTGCTCGAGCTGGTCGGCATCGAACCAGCGGCTCTGGAAATCGGCCTGCTTCTCGTGCAGGGCGATGAGCGGCTTGAGGAAGAAGGTGTTCGGTTCGGAGTGGTAGAGCTCAAGCATGGGCGGCGCGCTCCAGGAATTTCACGCGCTGCGCCATGGCCGTGCGCCCCAGTGCCCAGATCTTCTTCGCCGCGGGCCGTTCATAGATCCGGCGCAACCACTCCATGATGCGCGGCGTCTTCGCGTCATTGCAGTAGTCGGGTTGTGCCAGCGGCATGGCGTAACCGAGGTTGAAGCCGTTCATGTCGCCCAGCGAATAGGTTCGGCCCGCGATCCATTCGTGGCGCGTCAGGTGTTGCTCGAGGATGCCGAGGCAGAAGATCACGCGGCGCTTCGATTCCGCGAGTTCCGCCTCGCTGAACTGGTTGAACATGGCCTTGCGCCAGGCGATGCGCCGTGACTCGAGCGGAATGCGGGCGATCGCGGCTTCGAGTTCTTCTTTCGGGCGTTGCCGCACGGCGGGTCCGACGAAAATGCTCCAGCCGATCATGCTGGCCGAGGGCGCGAAGTAGCTGTCGAAGAAGCGCATCCACCAGCGCATGCGCCAACGCTCCTTCGGGTCGGCGGGCTTGAGCGGCGGACCATCGAAGGCGTCGTCGGCGTATTCCATCATCGGCGTGGACTCGGTGAGCACGTGGTCGCCGTGCACCATCGCCGGAATCGTGCCGTCGGGATTGATCTTCAGGTAGTCGGGCTGGTGCTGGTCGAACTTCAGCAGGTCGATGTAGTGACTCTCGAAGTCGACACCTTTCTCCGCCAGCGCGAGCATGGGTTTGCCGGAGTTGGCGTTCGGCTCCCAGTGATAAAGACGCACGGTCATCGAACCCCCTCGCCAAATCCATGAAAGAATATTTTCAGAATGACAGCAGCGCTTGCACCTCGATGCCGGCTTCGCGCAAACGCTTCGCGCCGCCGAGATCCGGAAGGTCGATGACGAAGCAGGCGGCGACCATCTCGGCCCCGGCTTGCTTCAGCAATTGCGCCGCGGCGGTTGCCGTACCGCCGGTCGCAATCAGGTCATCGAGCAGCAGTACCTTCTCGCCACGGCGGATCGCGTCCTTGTGCATTTCCATTTCGTCGACGCCGTATTCGAGCGAGTACGCCACGCGCACGGTCTCGTGTGGCAGCTTGCCGCGCTTGCGGATCGGGACGAATCCTGCCTTGAGGCCGTAAGCCACGGCTCCACCTAGAATGAAACCGCGTGCCTCGATCCCGGCAACCTTGTCGATTCCGCGGCCCCGCCACGGCTCGATCAGCGCCTCGATGGTGATTTCGAATGCGCGGCGGTCGCGCAACAAGGTCGTGATGTCGCGGAACTGGATGCCCGCCTTGGGGTAATCCGCGATCGTGCGGACCGACTCCCGGAGATATTCGCGTTGCGTTTCAATCACGGCGGCCGAGTGTAGAGATTTGTGCAAGACTGTGTCCACCAAAGGAAATTCAGGATTTCTGGAGATGGGTTCGAGGGTGAAGTTTGCGGCGCTGTTAGTCGGCGTTGCGAGCGGGGTCAATGCCACGCAGTACCCGCTGGACAGTGCCGATGCGCTGATGTTCGGCGATATCGAGACGATCACTTCGTTTGCCGAGGACACGCTGCCGGATCTCGCGCGGCGCTACAGCCTCGGCTACGAAGAGATCCAGCGCGCCAATCCGGCGGTGGACGTATGGCTGCCGGGAGAGGGCACGACCGTCGTGATTCCCGGGCAGCGGTTGCTGCCGCCCGGTGCGCACGAAGGCATCGTGGTCAATCTTCCCGAGCACCGTCTCTACTACTACCCGAAGGTCAAGAAGGGCGAGACGCCGTACGTCATCACCTACCCGGTGAGCATCGGCAAGATGGACTGGAATACGCCGCTCGGAAAGACCCGCATCGTCGACAAGCGCAAGAACCCGCTGTGGTACCCGCCGGAATCGGTGCTGAAGGAACACGCGGAACGCGGCGATCCGCTGCCGAAAGTGGTGAAGGCCGGTCCCGACAATCCACTCGGGGCGTACGCGATGCGGCTCGACATCCGTCCGGGTGCCTATCTCATCCATGGCACCAACAATCCGATCGCCGTGGGCATGGCCATCACGCATGGCTGCATCCGCATGTACCCGGAAGACATCGAGGCGCTGTTCCCGCTGGTGCCGGTGAATACACCGGTGTGGCTGGTCAACGAGCCGGTCAAGGTGGCGCGCATCAATGGCCAGGTATGGCTCGAGGTGCATCCACCGGTGGACGCCGAGGGACAGCGCGCGGCGGTGGACCTGGAAGGTTTCTACGCGCTGGCCAATGCCGCGCTGGGCGAGACGCCGGCGGCCATCCACTGGGATTTCGTGCTCGCGACGCTGCAACAGGCTTCGGGCCTGCCGCAGATGGTGGGACTGGAGGTCGACGCGGACGTGGTGCCCACGCCGCCGCCGCCGCTACCGGCGGAGTCGCCGGCCATGGCCCCCGATCCCGCGTCGACGCTGCCCGCCGAACCCGCAACACCCGCTGAACCGGCGCCGCCCGCCGAATCCGCTCCGCCCGCGGCCGCGCCGCCGCCGGCGAACTAACTACCAGGAATCAGCGTCGCGAGCTCGGTGCGCACCTCGGCGATGCGCGCCGCATCCGCCTGCGGCAGGCGCGCGGCATCGTCGAGGATGGCGCCCAGTGCCCTGCGGTCCTGGCGCAGGGAGTCGGTCGACACGACCCCGGCGCGCGCCATGCCGGCGGCGAGCCGTGTGTAGCTCGACACCGACTCCACCACCACGGCGGGACGCTGTGCGGCGAAGCCCGCACGGGCGCGCATGCCGTACAACGACAGCGTGGGATTCATCAGGACCAGGCGGTCGATCATCGGAATGGCTTCTTCACCGAAGCGTTTCTGCTGAGCGGCGCTGGTCACGCGGGTACGCCAGTTGACGCGCAATTCCAGTGCCTCCGGGTACCACGGATCGCTCCACGGGATTTCCGCGAGCTGCGCATCCGCGGCGGCCACATCGCCCCAACGGGAGGCGCCGGCCTGACGCGCGGCGGCGAGCAGCGCCGCGGCGGGACCTGACAGCGGCGCGGCGACTTCCAGCACTTCCGGGGTGGCTTCGCCGCGCGCGAGCTCCGCGAAGAAGGTGCGCAGGTATTCCTGCCGCAGCGTGACATCCTGCGGGAACTGGTCGATCGCGAGCCGCAGCAGTTCCGAGGAACGCTGCGTCTGGCGGCGCATGCGGTAATAGAAGGCGCGCGCGTACTCGCCGTCCGGCGTCGGCCCGAGAATCTGCGCGACGCGCGCGGCGCGATCCGCGAGGCTGGGATCGAGCAGCAGGAAAATGCCGTTGCGGCGGACCAGGTAAGGGAAGGAGAGAGCCTCGCGCAGGCTGCCGTACACCATCGAATCGGCGCGCTGCATCGGGTCATAGGCCGCGAGCAGGCGGCCGCTGCTGTCACCGCTCATGCCGCGTCCTTTTTCGTAGAGCACGGAGGTGGCGAGCCGGTTGTCATCGTCGCTGATCAGCCGGGCGCCGGCGGAAAGTCGTCGCGCGCCCTCGGTGTCGAGCATCAGCGCCGCGACCAGGTCCTCGGTGTTGTTGATGCCGATACGCGCGTAGTGCAGCGGCGCGTTGCGCAGCGGCAATCCGCTTGCCGCCAGGCGAAGTTCGAGCTCGAGCGGCGCGTCGCTCGCCAGGAACACCAGCGTGTTCGGGTCGGGCCGATACACGCGCAGCTCGGAGTACACGTTCAGCAGCGTCGCGGTCATCGAACGCAACAGGTCCTCGTCCATGAAGATGACGTTCATCCACTGCACGAATACGCCGTCGGGCGTCAGGTGATCCTTGGCGAGCTGCATGAATTCGCGCGTATACAGGTGCGATGCGCCCGCGGTCCACGGATGCGAGGGCTGCGAGATGATGGCCTGGTAGCGATGATTCGTGAGACGCAGCGCGCCGCGCGCGTCATTGAGGATCACGTTGACGCGCGGATCGTCGAGCGGATTGCGTCGTCGCAGCGTGGCCGTCGCGCGATTCGCCTCGATCACCTTGGGTTCGAGTTCGATGACATCGACGTGCCGCACGTCCGGCGGCACGCCCTCGAGCACCGATCCACCGCCGTAGCCGACCACCAGCAGGTCGCGCAATTCGGGGCGCGCGATGCTCGCGAGCGGTGACAACCAGAACTCACCGCTGAAACGCGGCACCGAACCGGGGCTGTCCATGAGCGCTTCGGGGAGGCCGTTGGTGCGCAACGCGAGTCCGCCGTCCTGCGAGAGCACGATGACGCTCGCGCTGCGGCCGACGTCGTAATAGAGCACGCGACCCTGGTTGGCGATGTTGAGCGGCGAGGTCTTCAGCAGGTCCATCGGTGCGTGCGGCGAGAACAGCGCGCATCCGCTGACCGCCAGCACGCTCACCGCGATCGCGATGCCGCGACGGAGCGGAGCAAGCACCCAGAGCGCCAGGATGCCGAGCGCGGCGCTGGCGAGCACCGCCACGCGGATGGCGCCTTCGTAACGCAGCATCGGGATCAGCACGAAGCCGGCGGCGAGTGAGCCGAGGATGGCGCCCACGGTGTTCCAGGCATACACGCGCGCGCTCGCGGGCGCGGCGTCTGCGGCGTCGCGAGCCAGCACGCGCACCGCCAACGGGTAGGTCATGCCGATGGCCACGGTCATGGGCAACAACAGCAGGCCCGAGAACAGCACGTTCAAGGGCACGTCCATGAATCCGAGCGGCACCACGTTGCGCAGCAGGCCGGTCTGCGCCGGCAGCAGCCGCTCGATCAGTAGATAGGCCGCGGCGGCGGCGATCGCGGCGACCAGCAGGGCGGCGGCCAGCGCCTGCACGGCGCGCTCGCGACTGCGGGCCAGCGCCGCGCCGAGCGCGCCGCCGAGCGCGATGCCGGTGAGGAAACTCGCCACCATCACGCCGAACGCGTGGATGCTGCTGCCGACGATGTGCGTCAGCATGCGCGTCCACAACACTTCCTGGAAAAAGGCCACCGCCCCCGCGAGCAACATCAGTGGCAGCACCCAGCCGGGCGCGGGGAAGCCGTTGAAGACGGGTGCGCGGTCACGCTTCGGAGCGGCCCTCGCGGGCGCGTCCAGTGAATAGCCCCCATTCGTCTTCCGCGATATCGCGCGCTGCGAGAGGGCGGCGGCCATCAGGAATACCAGGCCATTGACCGCCGCGGCGAACCCGATGGTGTTTCGCAGCCCGAGCTCGGGCAGCAACACGAATGCGGTGAGCAATGCGCCGAATACCGCGCCCACGGTGTTCATCGCGTACAAGAGGCCGATGCGTCGCCCGATCTGCCGTTCCTCGACGATGGCGTAGCGCGCCAGCATCGGCAGCGTCGCGCCCATGAGCGTGGTCGGCAGCGCGAGCGCGACGAACGCACCCAGCAGGTAGAAGGCGGTGGTGCCCGCGTGGTCGCTGTCGGGCGGGGAGGACTGTCCGCCGAACATCGCGGCGAGTGCCAGGTCGGCAAGGCGCAGCAGCAGTGGCACGGCAAACAACGCGCTCGCGGCGATGCCGATCTCGAGCAGCGCGTAAGTGAGCACCGGCCGCGTCACGCGCGGCAGGAAGCGTTCCGCCAGCAGAGCGCCGGCGGCGAGGCCCCCCATGTATGCGGCGAGCACCGTGGCCACCGCGAGCTCGGAGGTGCCGAACACGATGGCGAACTGGCGAGTCCATGCCGTCTGGTAGATGAGCGCCGCGATGCCGCTCAGCAGGAAGCAGGCGTACAGCAGCAGCAGTGACGCACCCGAGGCGCGTTCGTGATTGACAGTTTCGGAGGATGGCGACATGGTCGCGAGAGTTTACGGATGCGGGGGAACACGTGGCAGCCTTTCGCGCCAATGGAATCGTGACTCTCACGACGGACTTCGGACTGCGTGAGCCCTTCGTCGGCATCATGAAAGGAGTGATGCTGGCGCATGCCGCGCATTTGCGCTTCATTGACATGGCGCACGACGTGAGCGCCTTTCAACCCGTCGAGGCCGGGTTCTGGCTCGCGGGCGCGCTGCGTTATTTTCCCGCCGGCACTCTGCACATGGCGGTGGTGGATCCGGGAGTGGGCACACCGCGCTCGATACTCGTTGCGATCGCCAGTGAGCAGGCACTGCTCGCGCCGGACAACGGGTTGCTGGCGCCACTCGCGGCGCGCGGCAAGATCGATCGCGCCATCCGCGTCGACAACACGCGCCTGGTGCAGTTCGGTGTCAGCGACGTGAGCGCCACCTTTCATGGTCGCGACGTGTTCGCGCCCATCGCGGCGGCGATCGCCGCGGGACGCTGCGATCCGGCGGATCTCGGCGAGGAAGTGAGCCAGATCGACCAGAGTGGCTGGCCGAAGACCACGGATCGCGCCGATGGCGGCGTGTCGGGGGTCATCGTCGCCGTGGATCGCTTCGGCAATCTCATTTCGAACATCGCCGCCGCCCGGGTGGTGGCCCTGGCCAGCCCCACCATCCACATTGGCGGGCTGCGGCTGCCGCTGAGACGGACTTATGGTGAAGCCGGGGCGGGGGATTACCTCGGGCTCATCAATTCCTTCGAGGTCCTGGAAGTCGCCCGGTCCCGGGGAAACGCCGCCGCGGGCTTGAACCTGGCCGTTGGGGCGCCCATTTCGGCCGTTCCTGCGATCCCTGGAGCCCAATTTCGGCGCAGTTGATAAGTGGCGCGATTCGGCTATAGTTCGCAGCCTCATCGCACGGCCCAATGGCGTGCAACTCACTGTTTTGAAATGGTTTTTACGATGTCCGAACGGGATAACGAAAGCTTCGATTTAGACGAAGAGTTCCTGGCCGAAGCGGAAGACAACACCGATTACGACCGCATCCTCGACAAAGTGGACCGGCGCGTTCGCCCGCAACCGGGAACACCCAAACGTGGCAAAGCCGCGTGGAGCCGACTCGAGGAAGTCCTGGCGGATCGTCAGCTCGAGAAAGACCTGAAAGATTCTTTCGAAGACGACGAGCACTGAGACGTCTCAGTCGCCCGATCCCTTTAATCAGTGAGTTGTCGCCCGAGGGGCGACGGAGTTGAGCATGTCCGCGCGTTCTGCATCGCGCTGGGTGGTCGTCAAGTTCGGCGGCACCAGCGTTTCCACGCTTGCGAATTGGCGAAACATCGCCCTGGTCGTGCATCGCCGCCAGCAGTCCGGCTTCAAAGTCCTGGTAGTGCACTCGGCGATCACCAAGATCACCGACATGCTGGAAAAACTGCTGGCCGCCGCGCAGGCCGGCAATCCTGAAGAAGCGCTCAAGGCCATAGAAGATCGCCACCGGCAGCTCACCACCGATCTCGGCGTGGGCGTGAGCCCGCAGCTGCAGGGTTACTTCGACGAGTTGCGCCAGATGGCCAACGGCATCGCGCTGGTGCGCGAGCTGTCCGATCGCACGCGCGCGCGCGTCATGGCGAATGGCGAGCTGATGGCCACCGAAATCGGTGCGCGCTTCCTCAAGTCGCAGGGCATCGACGTCACCTGGATGGATGCGCGCGACATGCTGACCGCGGAGGATCGCGGCGCATCGGCCAAGGCCTCGGTGCTGTCCGCTACCTGTTCGTTCGCGCCCGACGCAGCGCTCGAAGCGAAGCTCGATGCGTCGACGCCGGTGGTCATCACGCAGGGATTCATCGCCCGCGACAGCGAAGGCAACACCTGCCTGCTGGGGCGTGGTGGCTCGGATACCTCGGCGTCGTACCTCGGCGCCAAGATCCGCGCCAGGCAGATCGAGATCTGGACCGACGTGCCCGGCATGTTCAGCGCGAACCCGCGCGCCACGCCGACCGCGCGCCTGATCCGCGCGCTGCATTACGACGAAGCGCAGGAGATCGCGACCAGCGGCGCGAAGGTGCTGCACCCGCGCTGCCTGCTGCCGGCGCGCCAGCACCAGATACCTTTATATGTGCTCGCCACCCAGACCCCGGACGTCGAGGGCACCCTGATCACGGGTGAATCCGCCTCGAGCGCCCAGGTGAAGGCGGTGTGCAACCGCAAGGGCATCACGCTCATCTCGCTCGACAGCCCGGGCATGTGGCACCAGGTCGGCTTCATGGCCGACGTGTTCACGGTGTTCAAGGAACACGGCATGTCGGTCGACCTCGTGTCGACGTCGGAGACCAACGTCACCGTGTCGCTGGATCCGGCCGCCAACACGCTCGACGGCGAGTTGTTAGGCAAGCTGCAGCGCGACCTGTCGAAGCTCTCGGCCGTGCGCGTCATCGGACCCTGCGCGTCGGTCTCGCTGGTCGGCCGCAACATCCGCGCCATCCTGCACAAGCTGGGCGACGCCTTCGCGTTGTTCGAGGAACAGAAGGTCTACCTGGTCAGCCAGGCTGCCAACGACCTGAACTTCACCTTCGTGGTGGACGAGAACCAGGGCGATCGCCTGGTCGAGCAGCTGCACGACCTGCTGATCCGTCCCTTGCCGGGTGATCTCGTCATGGGGCCGACCTGGGAACAGTTGTTCAACCAGCCGGCGGTCAAGGGCACGCGCGCGTTGCCGTGGTGGGCCCAGAAGCGTGAAGCCCTGCTCACCGCGCTCGCGCAACGCGACAGCGCCTACGTGTACGACCTCTCGCAGGTCGAGGCTTCCGCCAAGTCCATAACCGCCCTCAAGTCCGTGGGTCGCGCGTTGTACGCGCTCAAGGCGAATCCGAATCCCGACATCCTGCGCAAGGTCGCGGCCGCGGGCGTGGGCTTCGACTGCGTGTCGCTGGCTGAAATCCAGCGCGTGTTCGAGGCCGTGCCCGGCATCAGCCCGGATCGCATCCTGTTCACGCCCAATTTCGCGCCGCGCGGCGAATACGAGAAGGCGCTGTCGCTGGGCGTGCACGTGACCATCGACAACCTGTTCGTGCTGCAGAACTGGCTGGAGGCGTTCAAGGGCAAGAACGTGTTCCTGCGCATCGACACCGGCATCGGCCGCGGTCATCACCACCACGTGAAAACCGCCGGTGCGCAATCCAAGTTCGGCATTCCGGTCGAGGAACTCGATGAAGTCGCGCGCCTCGCGCAGCAGGGCGGTGTGAACATCCGCGGATTGCATGCGCACGCCGGCAGCGGCGTGTTCGACGTGGAGAACTGGACCCAGGTGGGTTCGGTGCTGGTCGGCCTGGTGAAGCGTTTCCCCGAGGTGAAGTACATCGACGTCGGCGGCGGACTCGGCGTGCCGGACCGTATCGACGGACGCGAGCTCGATCTCACGCGACTCGACGAGGCGCTGGCGAAGGTCAGGAGCGCGCTGCCCGGCGTCGAGCTGTGGCTCGAGCCCGGACGCTACTTCGTCGCGAACGCCGGCGTGTTGCTGGCACGGGTCACCCAGACCAAGGTCAAGAGCGGTATCCGCTACGTGGGCGTCGCCACCGGCATGAATTCGCTGATTCGTCCGGCGCTGTACGGCGCGCATCACGACATCGTGAATCTCACGCGTTACGGCGAGCCGGCGAACCTGTCGGCGAACGTGGTCGGGCCGATCTGCGAGAGCTCGGACTTCCTCGGGCACGACCGGCTGCTGCCGGAATGCCATTCGGGTGACGTGTTGCTGATCGCGACCGCGGGTGCCTACGGCCGCGCGATGGCGTCCAGCTACAACCTGCGTGCGCCGGCGGAAGAAATCCTGATCTGAGGCGAATGCCCGGACTGCGCCTGCATGAGCGGCATCATTTGCGATGCCGCCGTTCCAGCACGCGCACCACCTGCTCGAGCGGCAGGCCGCGGGCACGCAGCAGCACCAGCAGGTGGAACAGCAGGTCCGCGGATTCCTCGAGCACCTTTTCGTCGCTGTCGGCCACGCCCGCGAGAGCGAGCTCGACGCCTTCCTCGCCGACCTTCTGCGCCACGCGCGACATGCCCTTGCCCAGTAGTTTGGCGGTGTAGCTCGCGTCCGGCTTCTCGGTGGCGCGTTGCGCGATGACGGACTCGAGCTTCGCCAGGAAACCGATGTCCGTCGCGGCGGCGCGGGATTCGTCACCGAAGCAGGTGACGGTGCCGTTGTGGCAGGCCGGTCCCTGCGGGCGCGCGGTCACCAGCAGCGTGTCGCCGTCGCAGTCGGCGACCACGTCGACGAGTTCGAGCGTGTGGCCCGACGTTTCGCCTTTCTCCCACAACCGCTGCTTGCTGCGGCTGTAGAACACGGCGCGCTTGCGCTTCAGCGTTTCGCCGAGCGCTTCGCGGTTCATGTACGCCAGCATCAGCACCGCACCGGTGTCGGCATCCTGCACGATGGCCGGTACCAGGCCATCGGCCTTGTCGAAGTCGACCTTGCCGATATCGAGGCTCACAGCCGCACCTCGATGCCGGAGGCGGCGAGCGTGGTCTTGAGATCTGGAATCGCGATGGCGCCCGAGTGGAACACGCTGGCTGCGAGCGCCGCGTCCACCTGCGCCTTCTCGAATACATCGACAAAGTGGTCGGGCGTGCCCGCACCGCCGGAGGCGACCAGCGGCACACTGCAGATGTCGCGCACCGCGGTGAGCTGCGCCACGTCGTAGCCGCGGCGCACGCCGTCGCTGGTCATGCAATTGAGCACGACCTCGCCCGCGCCGCGATCCTGGACTTCACGCACCCAGTCGAGCGTGTCGCGCCCGGTATTACGCGAGCGGTTCGGGTCGCCGGTGTACTGGAACACGCGATATCCCTCGCCGACGTTGGCGCTGTCGATGCCGATCACCACGCACTGCGAGCCGAAGCGCGAGGCGAGTTCCCCGATGAGATCGGGATTGGAGATCGCCGGCGAATTGATGGAAATCTTCTCGGCGCCGGCATTGAGCACGGCCTCGGCGTCTTCCACTGAACGGATGCCGCCGGCCACGCAGAACGGAATGTCCAATACCTGGGCGACGCGAGCCACCCAGTTACGGTCGACACTTCGACCCTCGGGGCTGGCGGTGATGTCGTAGAACACGACCTCGTCCGCGCCCTCGTTGCGATAGCGCTCGGCGAGCACCAGGATGTCGCCCACGATCTGGTGATCGCGGAAGCGAATGCCTTTTACGACCTGGCCGTCGCGGACGTCGAGGCAGGGGATGATGCGTTTGGCAAGAATGGGCGTAACTCCGAAGGACTGATCAATTCTTCCAGCAAGGCCTTGCCGCTGATCGCGGCCGCCGCTCCCAGTGAAGCCAGCGCCGCGAGATCGGCGGCCGAACGTACACCGCCCGAGGCCTGCCAGGCGATCTGTGGATAACGCCTGACGGCTTCCGTGTACAAGCCGATTGCCGGGCCCTGCAGGGCGCCGTCGAGCTCGACGTCGGTGCACAACACGTGTTCGAGCCCATGCGGCAGGTACGATTCGATGGCATCCCAAAGTGAAAGCCCGGACTCCTGGGTCCAGCCGCGCGTGAGCACACGCGGTACTCCCTGGGCGTCGTGCCGGATGTCGAAAGCCAGGCCAATCTTCCCGGCGCCATACTTCTTGAGCCAGGACTGAACTTCGGCCGGCTTCTCCACCGCGGCGCTGCCGACGATCACGCGGTCGATGCCATTACGCAGCAGGTCGTCGACCACCGCCACCGAACGCACACCGCCGCCCACCTGGATCAGCAGCGCCTTTTGCGAGGCGAGGCGCACGATGACGCTGCGATTGGCGAGCAGGCCGTCCTTGGCGCCGTCGAGATCCACGACGTGCAGCCAGCTCGCGCCGAGCGCGCGGTAACGCTGCAGCAGTTCGTGCGGTTCCAGGTCGTAACGCGTCTCGGCGTCGAAATTGCCCTTGAGCAACCGCACGCAGCGCCCGTTTCGCAGATCGATGGAAGGAATCAGGATCATGGGTTCAGGTCGACTCTTTCAGAAAATTCGCCAGGATGCGCGCGCCCACCACGCCCGAACGCTCGGGATGGAATTGAGTGCCGCAGAAGTTGTCGCGCCGCGCGACGGCGGTGAACGCCGCGCCGTAGTCGGTGATGGCCACCGTGGCAGGCGAGGTCGGCGCCGAAAAGCTGTGCACGAAGTACACGTGATCGAGACTGCCGATGCCGTTCATCAAGGGATCGGGGCGCACCTGGGTCATCTGGTTCCAGCCCATGTGCGGGACCGGCCGGCCGCGCTCCGCCTTCAGCTTGCCGATCGCCCCGGGGATCACGCCCAGGCAACGGGCCGGCCCTTCCTCGGAGCTTTCGTACAGCAGCTGCATGCCGAGGCAGATGCCTAACAAGGGTTGTTTGAGCTGCGGGATCAGCTGGTCGAGCCCGGCGATGCGCAGTCGCGACATCGCGTCGTGCGCCGAACCCACCCCTGGCAGCAGCACGCGCGGTGCGCGGCGGATGACCTCGTGATCGCTGCTGACCACGGACTCCGCGCCGAGGCGCGCCAGCGCCGCGCGCAGGCTCGCGATGTTCGCCCCGCCGCTGTCGATGATGACGACGCTCACAGGACGCCCTTGGTGGAAGGCAGTTCGCCGCCTTCGCGCCGGAAGGCCTCGCGCAGCGCGCGGCCCGTGCCCTTGAAGCAGGCTTCGATCATGTGGTGGGTATTCTCACCGGTGATGGTGACATGAATGGCGGCCTTCAGGCTTTCGGCCAGCGACTTGAAGAAGTGCGGCACGAGTTCGGTGGGCAGCCCGCCGACCGCCTCGCGCGAGAACCTGCCCTCGAAGACACCGTAGGCGCGGCCCGAGAGGTCGATGGCCACGCGCACCTGCGCTTCGTCCATGGGCAGCACGAACCCGTAACGCGCGATGCCGAGCTTGTCGCCGAGCGCATTGCGCAGCGCCTCGCCCAAGGCCAGCGCGCAGTCTTCGACGGTGTGGTGCTCGTCGATCTGCAGGTCGCCATTGCAATTGAGGTTGAGCGCGAAGCCCCCGTGCTTGGCGATCTGCTCCAGCATGTGATCGAAGAACCCGATGCCGGTCACCACCTTGATCGGCGCGGTCGCATCCAGGTTCACCGCCACGTCGATGTCGGTTTCCTTGGTCTTGCGTTTGAGGCTCGAGCGACGCTCGGTCAGCGTGCGCAGGATGGCCGGCCAGGTCTCGACGGGTTCGCCGTGACGGCGCACGCGCAGGCCCCGCACGCCCAGGTTGCGGGCGAATTCGAGATCGGTGTCGCGATCGCCGATCATCGCGCTGCCGGCGAGGTCCACGGCCTGCTCGCGCACGTAGCCTTCCACCAGCTTGATCTTCGGCTTGCGGCAATCGCAGCCGTCACCCTTGCGATGCGGGCAGACGAACACCGCGTCGAACTCGATGCCCTGCGAGCTGAAAGCATCGAGCATGAACTGGTGCGGCATGTCGAAGCGGGCCTGCGGAAAACTCGCGCTGCCCAGGCCATCCTGGTTGGTGACCATGGCGAGCTTGAAGCCCGCGGCGCGCGCCTGGCGCAGCGCATCGAACACGCCGGGCATGAAGCGGATCTTCTCGATGGCGTCGACCTGCTCATCGGGCGGCTCCTCGATGAGAGTGCCGTCACGGTCGACGAAAAGGACACGGGTGCCTGTCACGCGAAACTCCGGATGAGTCGGTCGTTCTGCTCGATGCTGCCCACCGAGATGCGCAGTGACTGCGGTGAGACGTTGCGCATGTCGCGGATGATGAGTCTTGCATTTCGCGCGGCCTCGAGCGCGCCTTCCGGGTCGCGGAAGTCGGCCAGCAGGAAGTTCGCCACGCTGGGCCACACCTTGACGATGCGCGGGCTGGCGGCGAGCGCGGCAGCCAGCCGATCGCGCTCGGCGCGCACCTGCGCGACGCGCTCACGCTGGATGGCGAGTTGCGGGGTCGACAAGGTCGCGAACACGGCCTCGATGGTGAGCTGCGGGATGGAATAGGGCGGGATCACCTTGGCCAGCAGGGCGACGATGGCCGGACTCGCGATCAGCGAACCGACGCGCGCGCCCGCGAGGCCAAAGGCCTTGGACAGCGTGCGCAACACCACCAGGTTCGGGAACCTTCCAAGCGACGCGGTCAGCGACGCATCGCCCGAGAATTCGATGTAGGCCTCGTCGACCACCACCAGCGCCTTGTCCGCGAGCGCGGTCAGCACCCGGGTGATTGCGTCGGGTGCGATCGCATTGCCCGTCGGGTTGTTGGGCGAACACAGGAACACCACGCGGGTGCGGGCGTCGCAGGCGGCGAGCACGCCGTCGACGTCGAGCGCGTAACCACGCTCGCGCAGCAACGGCACCTCACGCACCTCGGCGCCCTGGACGCGCGCGGCCACCGCATACATGCCGAAGGTCGGCGGGCAGATGATGACGTTGTCGACGCCGGCGCGGCAGAAGCCGCGCACCACGAGATCGATCGATTCGTCGCTGCCGCGGCCCGGAAGCAACTGCGCGGGTTCGACGCCGTAGAGCGTTGCCAGCCGCGCGGCGAGCTCGTAGGGGTGCGGCTCGGGGTAACGATTGAGGCCGGCACGCGAGCGGTCGGTCTCGGCGCGCCAGGGCAGTTCGTTGGCATGCAGCCGTTCGAGCGCCGGGTCCCAGCTCGCGTGTGAATACGGCTTGAGCGCGACGATTTCCGGGCGGGCCAGCGAGAGGATGTCGTTCATGGCGTGGCCTTGGCGGCCAGTGCTTCGAGCCGGATGCGCACCGCGTTGCCGTGCGCGTCCAGACCTTCGAGGCTCGAAAGCGCGATCGCCGTCGGGCCGAGATCGCGCAGGCCGGATTCACTCAGCTCCTGCACGGTGATGCGTTTCTGGAAGTCGTGCAGCGACACGCCGCTGTAGCTGCGCGCGAAGCCGAAGGTCGGCAACACGTGGTTGGTGCCCGAGCAGTAGTCGCCCATGGATTCCGGCGACCAGGCGCCGATGAATACCGAGCCCGCGCACTCGACGCGCGGCAGCAGCGCGCGCGCATCGCGAGTCTGGATGATCAGGTGCTCGGGCGCGTATTCGTTCGAGACCGCGAGCGCCGTGTCGAGATCGGCTACCACGATCGCCCGGCTATGGCGCATCGACTCCGTGACGATGTCGAGGCGCGTCAGCACTTTCGCCTGCGACGCGGCTTCGCGTTCCACGGCGCGCGCCAGGTCGGCCGAGGTGGTCACGAGGATCACCTGCGCGATGGTGTCGTGTTCGGCCTGTGCCAGCAGGTCGGCGGCGACGAAGCGCGGATCGGCGGACTCATCCGCGATCACCAGCACCTCGGAGGGACCCGCGGGCAGGTCGATGGCCGCGCCGCCCGGATCCGCGGCGACAATCTGCTTGGCGGCCGTGACCCAGGCACTGCCGGGCCCGAAGATCTTGTCGACTTTGCGCACGCTGTCGGTGCCGAAGGCGAGGGCCGCGATGGCCTGCGCGCCTCCCATCTTGTAGACGGTGTCGACGCCACAGAGTTGGGCCGCGACCAGCACCGCCGCGTGCACGCGTCCTTCACGATCCGGCGAGCTCGCGATGGCGCGCGCGGTACAACCGGCCACCATCGCGGGCACCGCCAGCATGATGGCCGTCGAGGGCAGCGGTGCGGAACCGGCGGGCACATAGAGGCCGACACTGGCCACGGGGCGCGTGATGCGCTCGCAAACCACCCCGGGCATGGTCTCCACGCGGAGCGGCGCGGATTTCTGCGCTTCGTGGAAGCGCGTGACGTTGGCCACCGCGCGCTCGAGCGCGGCCATCTGCGTGCTCGTGAGGCTGGCACGCGCCGCCTGGAACTCGGCCGGGCTGACGCGCAGATCGTCGACGACGGCGCCGCCGAACTGCCGGGTGTACTGGCGCACCACGGCGTCGCCGCCGGCGCGCACCTTCGAAATGATTTCGGTCACCTGCGCATGCACTTCCGCGCGCGTCTCCGCGGCCGGGCGTGCCAGGGCCGCGCGCCGCGCCGCGGGAGTCGAGTTCTTCCAGTCGAGCAGTTGCATCAGACGAGCATCTTTTCCACGGGCAATACCAGCAGGGCGCTCGCGCCCGCCTTCTTGAGGCTTTCGAGCGTTTCCCAGAACACGTTCTCGCGGCACACCGCGTGGATCGCGACCTTGTCGTTGGAGCCTTCGAGCGGAATGATGGTGGGCGATTCGCTGCCCGGCAGCAGCCGCCGGATCTCCGGCAACGCGGAGCGCGGCGCGTGCAGCATGATGTACTTGCTCTCCCGCACCTGTTGCACGCCATCGATGCGCAGCAGCAGCCGGTCCACCCATTCCTGCTTGGCCGCGGGTAGTTCGACCGGCGTGCGGATCAGCAGCGACTGGCTCTCGAGCACGGTCTCCACTTCGCGCAGGTGGTTGGCGCTCAGCGTCGAGCCGGTGGACACGAGATCGCAGATGAGGTCGGCGCGACCCAGCCGCGGCGCGATCTCGACGGCGCCGGACAGCGTGACGATCTCGGCGGTGATTTCGCGCTCCTTGAGGAAGCGCTCCAGCGTGTACGGGTAGGTGGTCGCGATGCGTTTGCCGCGCAATGACGACGGGCTTTCGTACGTGAAGCCCTCGGGCACGGCCAGCGACAGCCGGCAGCGCCCGAAGTCGAGCGTGCGCAGCTCGGTGAAGCTCGGCGTGTGGCCGCGGGCGGTCAGCTCCAGGCGCTTCTCCTCGATCACGTTGCGGCCCACGAGGCCGAGATCGCAGACATCTTCCTGGACGAGATCGGGGATGTCGTCATCACGCACGAACAACACGTCGAGCGGCATGTTCTCGCCGAAGCCCATGAGCTGGTCGCGGCCGCGCGAGAGCTTCAGGCCGCAGTTCTTGAGCAGGTCGAGCGAGGGATCCGTGAGCCGGCCGGATTTCTGCACGGCGAGCTTGAGGCGCTGGTCTTTGTCGTTGGGTTTCATGTTCGGACGGGATCCAGTCAGGTATGGCGTTGCTGGCGATTGACGGCGAGTGCGTAACCGCCATTGCCGTCGGCGAGGTAACGCGCCACGCGCCCGATGGTGGTGACGCTGACACCGGTGAGCCGGTGGATTTCGCGATAGGGCAGGCCCTTCTGCAGCCATTCGACCACCGCCCACCGGTCGGCGATGGCCTGCAGCTCCGCGGGAGTGCACAGGTCGCGGAAGAACGCGCGGCATTCGTCGACGTTTTTGAGGGTCAACACGGCGGCGAACAGGCTGCGCTCCGAGAGCGCCTCCTGCCTGGCGGTGATGTTGCGGTGCTGCTTCATGGCGTAATGTACTAACGCGTTAATACAGTGGCGCATTAGACGTGTCTGGCCGCGGAAAAGCAAGCCCAAGTGCTTGCAGTCGCGTGACCCGCCTCATAGAATCCGCGCACTCATCGAGACCGGCTGAGGGATAGGCCCGAAGAAGCCGGGGCAACCGCCGCCAAGCGGAAAGGTGCCAACTCCTGCGGAGTCGACGCGAGCCTTCGGGCACTTGTCAGATTCCGGCAGATGAGCCAGCCGACGCGCCCGTACCCGGGTCGCGTGGGTGCCGTGCAGACGCACGGCGGCTCATATCGAGTGCCCGCTGAGCGTGGAACGGAGCATTCGATGAGCAACGATCAAAAGGTTTCCCGTAGCGAAGAGGCCGCTGGCGCCACGACGCATCCTCATTCCCAGGTGCGCGAAGGTGTTCTCGCGGTTCCCGGCGAGCTCAAGCTGCACTTCGGCGGCACGCTCGAAGGCGTCTCGCTGGCCTGGCGCCTCACGGGACCTGCCGGTGCGCCGGTGGTCGTGGCGATGGGCGGCATCTCGGCGTCGCGCCGCGTCTGGCTGCCGGACGAACCGCGCGGCGGCTGGTGGCACGAAGTCGTGGGGCCTGGCCTGGCACTCGATACCCAACGTTTCCGCATCCTGAGCTTTGACTATCTCGGCGCCAGCGCCGATTCCACCGGCCCGCGCAACGGTGCGTCGTTCCCCACGGTGTCGGCTTATGACCAGGCGGAACTGCTGCTGCGCCTGATCAATCACCTGGGCATCTCCTCACTGCGGGCCATTGCAGGTGCGTCGTACGGCGGCATGGTGGCGCTGGCGTTCGGGGAGCGATATCCCGACCGAGTCGCGCGCCTGCTGGTGATCAGCGCTGCAGATCGCGCGCATCCGATGGCTTCGGCCTGGCGCGTGGTGCAGCGGCGCATCGTCAAGTTCGCGCTGGAATCGGGCAAGGCCGCTCAGGGCCTGGAACTCGCGCGCGCACTCGCGATGGCGACCTACCGCAGTCCCGAGGAATTCGCGGCGCGCTTCGGCGGCGCCGCGCGTCGCCAGGACGACGACAGCTTCACGCTGCCGGTCGAGGAATACCTGTTCGCGCGTGGCGCGGAGTACGCCAAGAGCTATCGGCCGGAATCTTTCGTGTGCCTGTCCGAATCGATCGACCTGCATCGCGTGGATGCGGCGCGCATCTTCGCGCCGGTCACCGCGGTCGCGGTGCGCGAGGATCAGCTCGTGCCGCTCGCCGACATGCGTGCCATGGTCGCGCGGCTGCCGAATGCCGAGCTGCACGAAATCTCCTCGGTGTACGGCCACGACGCCTTTTTGAAAGAGAACCGGCGCCTCGCGCCGATCTTTTCCACTGTCTTGAACGAACAAATCTGAACGAACTCTTGTCTTGAAAGAAATTTGGGGAATTCCAGGATGACGAAGTTGAGCCAGGACACCCGCGCGGTGCGCGCGGGCCTCGAAAGTTGTGACGTCACGGGGGCCGTGGTGCCGCCGCTGCACCTGTCGTCGACCTACGCGTTTCGCGGCTTCGGCGACAAGCGCAAGTACGACTACAGCCGCTCGGGAAATCCGACGCGCGACCTGCTGGCCGAGGCGCTGGCGGATCTCGAAGGCGGCGTGGGCGCCGTCATCACGGGTTCGGGCATGGGCGCGATCACCCTGGTCGGCCACCTGCTGCCGGTGGGCGCGCGCGTGGTCGCGCCGCACGATTGTTATGGCGGCACGTTCCGCCTGCTGACCGCGTGGAACAAGCGCGGCGAGCTGAAGGTCGACTTCGTCGATTTCGGCAATGCGGCCGCGGTGGATGCGGCGTTGTCGAAGCCGGCGGCGCTGGTGTGGATCGAGACGCCCAGCAATCCCCTGTTACGCATCACGGACATCGCCGACATCGCCAAGCGCTCCCACGCGCAGGGCGCCATCGTCGTCGCCGACAACACCTTCCTGTCGCCGGGCTGGCAGCGGCCGCTGGAGCTCGGCGCGGACATCGTCGTCCACTCGACCACCAAGTACATCAACGGTCACAGCGACGTGGTGGGCGGCGCGGTGATCGCGAAGACGAAGGAACTGGCCGAGCAGCTGGGCTGGTGGGGCAACTGCCTGGGGCTCACGGGGTCGGCCTTCGACAGCTTCCTCACGCTGCGCGGACTGCGCACCTTGCACGTGCGCCTGCGCGAGCACGGCCGCAATGCGCAGGCCGTGGCCGAATACCTGGCGAAGCAGAAGAACGTGAAGCGTGTGTACTTCCCGGGGCTGCCCGGTCATCCGGGACACGAGGTCGCGAAGCGGCAGCAGAGCGGCTTCGGTGCGATCGTCACGCTCGAAGTGGCGGGTGGCGTCGAAGGCGCGAAGCGCTTTTCCGAGGCGCTCGAGTTGTTCTCGCTGGCCGAATCGCTGGGTGGCGTCGAGAGCCTGATCGCGCATCCGGCGACGATGACCCATGCCGCCATGGCGCCGGAAGCGCGCGCGGCCGCGGGCCTGGTCGACGGACTGCTGCGCCTGTCCATCGGCATCGAGTCCACGGATGACCTGCTGGCGGACCTGTCGAACGGCGTGAAGTCGCTCGGCTAGTTAGTCGGCAATCTCGCCGCAGGTGGCGTTGAGCACCGCCGCGGTGACCGAGCTCGCCCGATCCGACGCCATGAGCACCGCGGCATTGGCGATTTCAGCCATGCGTGGCATGCGCCTGAGCATGGTCTTCTCGGCGATGCGCGCCTCGAAGGCCTCGCGGGTGACACCCGCGCTGCGTGCGTGCTGCGCAATGGCCTCGGAGACGCCAGGCGCATCCGGCGAGCCCGAGGAGCGCAGCACCACGACGCGAACACCTCGCGGGCCGAGCTCGATCGCGAGCTGGCGCCACAATCCCTCGATGGCCGCGCATGCGACGCCGAAGCCGCCGCTGCCCACGTAGGGTTTGCGCGCGACCTGCGCGGTGAGCGCGAGGATCACGCCCGAGCCGCGCGCTTCCATGTGGCGGGCCGCGGCGGTTGCGGTCAGGAAGTGCGTGTGCACCGCGTTCTCCACGGGAAGCGCCACGGCTTCGCGCGTCATGGCCGTCAGCGGCTGTCCTTGCTCGCCACCCAGGCCGATCAGGTTGAAGGAAACATCGACGCCGCCGGCAGCACGCACCACCTCGTCGAGGTGTTTCCCGACCGCGTCGCGATCCAGCGCGTCGACCTGGGCGGCCTGCGCCTGGGCGCCGCCGCGCGCGAGCTCCTGCGCCAGGCTGTCGACTTTCTGCAGGGTTCGACCGGCGAGAAACAGCCGCGCACCCTCGAGCGCGAACGCGCGCGACACGGCACCCCCGATGGCGCCGGCCGCGCCGTAGATCACCGCTACCTTCCCGGCCAACAACCCGGCGCGCGCTTGCGGGCCCGGATCACTCGCGGTATGTGCGGCAAAGGGCAGGGAGACCGCCGAGGCGGCGATGAAATCACGACGGGTGGCCGCTTCCATGAAGCATCCTCCAGCGATGGCATTACTACCTTGTCGAAGGGGAGATTCCGCAATCGACAGGCCGGAGGAAGGAGTCGGCTAGCCGAGCGCTGCCAGCACCGCATCACCCATGGCGCGGGTGGCCAGCGGCGTACGGCCCTTCTCGACGAAGTCCGCGGTACGCGCGCCGCCGTCGATGGCGGCCGACACGGCGGCCTCGACGGCCGCAGCCTCGCGGTCGAGACCCAGCGAATGCCGCAGCAACAGCGCCACGCTCAGGAGGGTGCCCAGCGGGTTGGCGATGCCCTTGCCGGCGATGTCCGGCGCCGAGCCGTGAATGGGCTCGTACAGGCCGCGCCGCCCGTCACCGATCGAGGCGGAAGGCAGCAGGCCCAGCGAACTGGCGAGCATGGCGCCTTCGTCGGTCAGGATGTCGCCGAACATGTTTTCGGTAAGCAACACGTCGAAGTCACGCGGCCGGCGAATGAGGTGCATCGCAGTCGAGTCGACCAGCATGTGCTCGATGCCCACACCGGGAAATTCTGTCTTGATGACGCGTTCGGCGACCTCTCGCCACAGCCGCGACGTCTCGAGCACGTTGGCCTTGTCGACGGAGACGACCTTCCTGCCACGCGCAGCCGCGAGGCGGCCGGCGACCCGGGTAATGCGCTCGATTTCCGGCACCGAGTAGCTGCACAAGTCGGTGGCATGGGTTGCGGTACGGGTCTTTTCGCCGAAGTAGATGCCGCCGGTGAGCTCGCGCACGAATACCAGGTCGACGCCGTCGAGAATTTCGGGTTTGAGCGTCGAGGTGTCGCGCAATGCGGGATGCAGCTTGATGGGACGCAGGTTGGCGTAAAGACCCAGCTCGCGGCGGATGCGCAGCAGTCCCTGTTCGGGTCGCACGGGCGCCGAAGGCCCCCACTTGGGGCCACCGATCGCGCCCAACAACACGGCATCGGCCGCGAGACAGGTGTCGAGCGTGGCCTTCGGCAACGGATCGCCCGTGAGGTCGATGGCGGCGCCGCCAAACGGCGCGGCGTCGAGCGTGAATTCGTGCTTGAACTTCGCGGCGACGCGTTCGAGCACGCGTACGCCTTCCGCGACCACTTCCGGGCCGATGCCATCGCCCGCGATGACCGCAATCCTTGCCTTCATCGGTGGCGCTGTTCGTAGGTGGAGATGGCATTGCCCTGCGAGAGCAGGTAGCCGAGTTCATCCACGCCATTCAGCAGGCAGTAGCGCGCGAAACCTTCCAGCGGAAAGTTGACCCGGGTGCCGTCGGGCAGCGTGAGCGTGCTGCTTTCCACGTCGATGTTCAGCTCGGCGCCGGGATGAGAGATCAGCCAGCCGTGCGTCGTCTCGTCGACCAGCACCGGCACCAGGCCGTTCTTGAGGCTGTTGGTGCGGAAGATGTCGGCGAACTCGGTGCTGATGACCGCGGCGAAGCCGAAATCCTGCAGCGCCCACGCCGCATGTTCGCGCGACGAGCCGCAGCCGATGTTGCGACCGGCGACCAGGATTTGCGCGCCCTGGGCCTCGGGCTTGTTCAGAGCGAAGTCCGCGCGCGGATTGCCGGCCGAGTCATAACGCCAGTCGGCGAACAGGTTCTTGCCGAAGCCGGCGCGCGAGGTCGAGGTGAGGAATCGCGCCGGGATGATCTGGTCGGTGTCGATGTTGCTCGTCGGCATGACGACGGTGCGGGAACGGATGGTTTTTACGGCGGGCATGTTTAGTTAGGCGTGAATTCGCGCGGATCGGTGACGCGGCCGCGAATCGCCGAAGCGGCCGCGGTCTCGGGGCTGGCGAGCAGCGTGCGTGCGCCCACGCCCTGGCGGCCTTCGAAGTTGCGATTGCTGGTGCTGATGGAATAGTGGCCGGACGGCACGAGGTCGCCGTTCATGCCGAGACACATCGAGCAGCCGCTCTCGCGCCATTCGGCTCCGGCGTCGAGGAATACGCGGTCGAGGCCTTCCGCCTCGGCGGCGCGCTTGACGCTCTGCGAGCCGGGCACCACCAGCATTTTCACGCCAGCGGCGAGCTTGTGACCGCGCAGTACGCGGGCGGCGTTGCGCAGGTCGGAGAGGCGGCCATTGGTGCAGCTGCCGACGAACACGTTCTGCACGGGTACTTCGGAAATGATTTGCCCGGCGGCGAGACCCATGTAGGCGAGCGCCTTTTCGAACACCGCATCACCCTGCGCAGGGACGCTGCCGGTGACGGGCGCGACCATGCCGGGATGCGTACCGTAGGTGACCATGGGCACGAGGGTCGCGGCGTCGATCTCGACACTGCGGTCGAAGCGTGCGCCAGGTTCAGTTGGCAGCTGCTTCCAACGCTCGAGCGCGGCGGCCCACGCGTCGCCCTTGGGTGCGCGTGGCGCGGTTTGCAGGTAGGCGATGGTGGTCGCGTCGGGCGCGATCATGCCGGCGCGCGCGCCGGCCTCGATGGACATGTTGCAGATGGTCATGCGCTCGTCCATCGACATTGCGGAGATGCAGTCGCCGCGAAATTCGAGCACGTGGCCCGTGCCGCCGGAGACGCCGATCTTTCCGATGATGGCGAGGATCAGGTCCTTGGCGGTCACCCCGCGCGGCAGCTTGTTGATGACGTTGATCGCGAATGTCTTCGGCTTGCGCTGCAACAGACATTGCGTCGCCAGCACGTGACCGACCTCGGTGGTGCCGATGCCGAAGGCGAGGGCACCGAAGGCGCCGTGCGTCGAGGTGTGCGAGTCGCCACAGACGATGGTCTTGCCGGGCTGGGTGAGTCCGAGCTCGGGTCCGATGATATGCACGATGCCGCGGCGGCTGTCCTGCAGGTTGAACAGCTCCACGCCGAACTCGCGCGCGTTCTCTTCCAGCTGCTGGACTTGCCGGGCGGCCGAATCGACCGCGATGGGCACGCCACCGAACACCTGCTCGGTGCGCGTGGGCGTGGAGTGATCCATGGTGGCCAGTGTCAGGTCGGGCCGGCGAAGCTTGAGGCCGCGCTTGCGAAGTTCGGTGTATGCCTGCGGCGTGGTCACCTCGTGCGTGAGGTGCAGGTCGATGAACAGGACGGCGGGAGTTTCAGGGGTCTCGGGAACGACGACGTGGTCGTCCCAGACCTTCTCGAACATGGTTTTCGGTGCGGTACTCATCTAACTCTTCATGTGGGAGGGTGCCGGGGAGGGGGGTGTGGGGGGGGGGGGGGGGGGGGGTGGGGGGGGAACCACAACACCCACCCC
>Ga0315910_10000688_pt1 | contig 32655 bp, 27 predicted proteins | sample EdamamesoilMG_FD_204470 | JGI IMG/M metagenome (GOLD analysis project Ga0315910, IMG submission 204470) | Garden soil microbial communities collected in Santa Monica, California, United States - Edamame soil | ecosystem: Environmental > Terrestrial > Soil > Garden | place: USA: California... | reverse complement strand
GCGCGGAATGCGCGGCGTCGGCCGGAGGTGATGCAATCGAGCCTGGTACCGTACAGTCAGCCCTTCCGAAGCCCTCAGCGACCCTGGAGCACCGCCATGACCTCGACCACTGTCACGAAAAGCCTCGACGACCGCCAAGCCTTCGACTTCGTCAACCAGGTCTGGACCGAAAGCATCGTCCCGGCGCTGGTCGAGTACGTGAAGATCCCGAACAAGTCGCCGATGTTCGACGCGAAGTGGCGCGAGAACGGGCACATGGCGAAGGCGGTCGCGCTGATCGAAGCGTGGTGCCGCGCGCGACCGATCCCTGGGCTCACGGTCGAGGTCGTCTCGATCGAGAACCGCACGCCGGTGATCCTGATGGAGATCCCGGGCAGCATCGACGACACCGTGCTGCTCTACGGCCACCTCGACAAGCAGCCCGAGATGGTCGGCTGGAGCGAAGGCCTGGGGCCGTGGACGCCGGTGATCCGCGGCGAGCGGCTCTTTGGCCGCGGCGGCGCGGACGACGGCTACGCGGCCTTCGCCTCGCTGACCGCGATCGAAGTGCTCGAGCGCCAGAAGATCCCGCACGCGCGCTGCGTCGTCCTGATCGAAGCCTGCGAGGAGTCCGGCAGCTTCGACCTGCCCTTCTACGTCGACAAGCTCGCCGCGCGCATCGGCACGCCGAGCCTGGTGGTGTGCCTGGACTCGGGTTGCGGCAACTACGAGCAACTCTGGGGCACGACTTCGCTGCGCGGGATCCTGACCGGCGACCTGACGGTCGAAGTGCTCTCCGAGGGCGTGCACTCCGGCGACGCCTCGGGCATCGTGCCTTCCAGTTTCCGCATCGCGCGCATGCTGCTCTCGCGCCTCGAGGACGAGAACACCGGCCGCATCCTGCCCAAGGAATTCCACGCGGAGGTCCCCGCGGATCGCATGGAGCAGGTGCGCGCCGTCGCCACCGCGCTGGGCAAGGACGTGTACGCGAAGTTTCCGCTGATGCCGGGCATGAAGACCATGCACGAGGACCTGGTCGAGCTGGTGCTCAACCGCACCTGGCGGCCGGCGCTGTCGATCACGGGCGCGGCGGGGCTGCCGGCGATCGAGAACGCGGGCAACGTGCTGCGGCCGAAGACCAGCCTGAAGATCTCGCTGCGCCTGCCGCCGACGCGCGATGCGAAGCAGGCCAACGAGGACTTGAAGCGCATCCTGGAGAAGGACCCGCCCTACGGCGCGAAGGTCACGTTCAAGTCCGACGGCGCGGGCGCGGGCTGGAATGCACCGCCGATGGCCGCATGGCTGACGAAGTCCGTCGAGCGCGCGTCCAAGGCCTATTTCGGCAAGCCTTCGCTGTACATGGGCGAGGGCGGCTCGATCCCCTTCATGGGCATGCTCGGCGCGCGCTTCCCCAAGGCGCAGTTCCTGATCACCGGCGTGCTCGGGCCGAACTCGAACGCGCACGGGCCCAACGAGTTCCTCGATTTGCCGACGGGCAAGAAGCTCACGGCGAGCGTCGCGTCGGTGCTCGCGGATCACGCGCGCCGCGCGTAGCGCGTCGGGAAGCCGCTGCGCTGGCGCGACGTCGCGACCGCGCAGCGGTGTCGCGCGAGATAAATCCCTGGTCGCGTGCGAATCAGGCGGGAGATCTCGTCCGTTGCGGCTAGGTTGCCCGCGACGTGCGTTCCATCCTTCGCCGGCCTACTGGGTTCTGGGTACACGGCCTGCGGACCTGCGTGCTGCTGTTGCTGCTTCTCGCCACCAGCTGCAGCTATACGGTGCGCCGCCGGGACTGGAGCCAGTACACCGGCCCGGGCGCGGAATACTTCCACAAGGAAGAGCTGCCGTTCCCGCACGTCGACGATCCGCTGGAGCCGATGAACCGCGTGACGTCGATCGTCAACTACGTCGGCCAGCGCTACGTTTTCGCGCCCATCGCCTGGTTCTACCGCATGTTCGTGCCGCCGCCGGTGCGCACGCACTTGGCCTTGCTCGGCGTCAACTTCCAGTATCCCGGGCGCGTGATCAACAACCTGCTGCAGGGCAAGCTCAGCCAGGCGAAGGAGGAGACGCAGCGCTTTGCCGTCAACACCACGATCGGCGTGCTCGGACTCTTCGATCCCGCGACGAAAATGGGCCTGCATCCGCACCCGGAGGACTTCGGTCAGACCTTCGCCAAGTGGGGCTGGAAGGACAGCCTGTACCTGTACATTCCGGTGGTCGGGCCCAGCAGTCTTCGCGACGCCATCGGCCTGGTGCCGGACACCTACGGCGACATCGCGATCATCGATTGGCGCGTCAGCGTCGGCCGCGAGGTCAACCAGCGCAGCGATGAGATCGAGCCCTTGCTGCGCCTCGTGGAGTCGAGCTTCGATCCCTACGAGCCGGCGCGAATCCTGTGGTCGCTGGAGCGCGAGGTCCAGGTCAGCGATTTCGCCTGGGAGAGCGACGAGAGCGCACCCACGCAGACCCTGGAGACGATCTTCCTCAAGGCCCAGGACCCCAGCTTCCCCGAGCGCGGCCGCACCGAGCGCGTGCGCATCTCCAAGCGCCAGAACCTGCCCTACACGCTCTGGCTGCAGCCCGAGCCGGCGCCGCTGGTCTACGTGGTTTCCGGGCTGGGCGGCCACCGCCTCGGCGACACCAGCCTGGGTCTGGCGGAGCTGTTCTTCGCGGGCGGCAACTCGGTGATCGCGGTCTCCAACCCGACCAACTGGGAGTTCATCGAGCACGGTTCGAGCGTCGACCTGCCGGGTTATGCGCCGGTCGACGCGCTCGACCTGCAGCGCGCCTTGACCGCGATCGATCGACAGGTCGACGCGAGCTATCCCGGTCGCATGCAATCGAGAGGACTGGCCGGCGTGTCGATGGGGGCGTTCCAGGCGCTGTACATCGCCGCGAACGAGTCCAAGGCGCGCGAGCAGGGACTGCTGGTCTTCGACCTCTACCTCGCGCTCAATCCGCCGGTGAACCTGCGCCACGCGATGCTGCAGCTCGATCGCTTCTACAATGCGCCGCTCGAGATCCCGGAGGCCGAGCGCGCGCAGCGCATCGAGGACATCTTCGGCAAGGTCTTGTACCTGAGCAACGGCGAGCTGCAGCCCGGCATGGAACTGCCGTTCACGCGCCTGGAATCGGAGTTCCTGATCGGACTGGCGTTCCGCATGGACCTGCAGTCCACGATCCTGCAATCGCAGATGCGCAACGATCGCGGCGTGCTGCTGACGCCGCGCTGGACTCTGCGCCGCGCGCCCGCGTTCCGCGAGGCCTCCGAGTACTCGTTCATGGAGTACATGTACGCGTTCGTGTTGCCCTACTACTCCGAGCACGATGCGACGCTCAGTTTCGACGACGCCGGCGCGCAGCGGCTGTTCGAGAATTGCGACTTGCGCTCCGTCGCCGCCGGGTTGGTGGCCAACGACAAAGTGCGCCTGTTCGCCAACGAGAACGACTTTCTGCTGCGGCCCGAGGACCTGGAGTGGCTGCGCGCGAACCTCGGCGAGCGCGCGACGATCTATCCGGCGGGCGGACACCTCGGCAACCTGCACCGCAAGGCCATCCAGCAGGCGATCCAGTCGACCATGGCCGCTGTCGACGACCAAGCCGCGGCGCCTTCCGCGCCTTGATGCGCGAATGATCGGGTGCGCGCTCAGCGCGGCCCGGCAACCAGCCCGTCGCCCGAGAGCGGGCTGACGCGCTTGCCGTGCTCGTACAGTCCGCTGTGCCGCGGATCGAGGCTTCCGTCGCGCTGCCAGTAGCGGAACAGGCCCTCGCGAACGCCCAGTTCGTAGTTGCCTTCCCACCACGGCTTGCCATCGCTGTACCAGGCGCGGAACGCGCCGTGGCGCTGGCCGGCGACGCTAGCGCCCTCGAAGCTCAGCGCGCCGTTGGGGTACCAGGCGCGCTCGACGCCGTCGACGAGATCGTCGCGGTAGCTGCCCTCCCAGCGCGTGCGACCCTGCTCGTACCAGAAGGTCCACACGCCCTGCCTGAGGCCGTGGTCGAAGCGTCCCTCGCCGCGCTTGGCACCGCTCTCGAACCAGAGCGTCTTCATGCCGTCGAGCGTGCCGTCCCAATCCGGCGTGGGCGTGACGCGCGAGCTGTGCGCGACCAGCGGCTCCCAGCCCAGGCCGACCTCGGTGTCGAAGGCCAACGGTTCGACGGTCGGCGTGGACTCGGGCTGCGCCGCGCCTGCGTCGACCTGCGGTGAGCACGCGCTGGAGAATCCGAGCACGCAAGCAACGGCCAGTGCCATGAGCGTGCGCGGCACGAACCCAGGGGGGCGAACGCGAGCGGTGGGGAACATGCTGCAGGCCTGCGACGCAGGGGGTTGCGTCGCTGCGCCCAGGGAAGCGCGGGGGGGTACCTGGAGATCCGTAGTGAGCCTAGCACGGATCCGGTACTCGGGCGCCCTATCCGGTTCGTTAGACCCGGCGCAACCTGAGCCTCAGGGCCTGCGCAGCGCGTCGGCCCCCAGGCCAGGCCCCAGCACGATGGCATTGGCGAGCATTCGCGCGCCGCTTGCCCAGAAGCTGCGGAAGTTGGGCGTGGTCGCGAAGAGGATCACCTGACCGCGCGAAACGCGCTCGACCGTCAGCCACGCGCCGCGCGACAGGCGTTCGCGCGCCTCGGGCCACACCAGCCCGGACAGTCGCAAGGAATCGGCGCCGGCCAGTCGCACGGCCGCGCGCACCGGCGGCTTCGACAGCAGCACCTGCGAGCCCGAGTAGAAGACGGGCAACTCGTCGCCCGCACCCGCGGTGATCCAGGCGTTCGGATCCACACGCGCGCGAAGCACGGCACCGCTGGGGCCGAAGCGGCGGTTGAAGGCGTCGGCGCGTTCGAGTTCCTCCTTCGAGGGATCCGGCGTTTCAGGTTTCTTCTCCGCGGCGGGCGCTTCCGCGGCAGCGACCGGAGGTACGGGATCGCCATACACGCGCGCCTCGTCGATCTCGATCTTGCGCGCGTCTTCCTCGCGGCGCGCGGCCTCGGCATAGGCGTCGAGCTTTTCGAGCACGTCGGAACGCTCGCGCACCTGGCTCAGGCCGAGGCTCTCGCGGCAGACCGCCAGCGCAGAATCCTCGATCGCGATCAGGGTGCCCCCCGAGCGCACCCAGGCCTTCAAGTCGTCCGCCGCATCGGCGAGGTCGAAGTTGCCCGGCGGCAGCACGAGCACGTCGTAACGACGCAGGTCGTGCCGCGCCAGACTCGCGCCGTCGATCAGCGTCACCGGCAGACCCAGCTCGCGGTCGATCAGGTGCCAGACGTGGCCGAAGCCGTCGGCGCTCGCACCCGGACCGCCGGCAAGCGCGATGCGCGGTGCGAGCAGCGCGCGAAAATGCTGTCCGCCCAGGTCGGCGCTGTCGTCGGGCGAACGCGCGGTGGTCAGCGCGAAGGCCTGCGCGCCCGCGTCGCGTGCAGCGCGCTCGACGCGGGCCGCGAGATCCTCGGTGGGGTTCTCGTGCGCGCGCACCAGCAGCGAGCCGCGCGAGAAGCGCCGGCCGCCGGCGCTGAAGGCCTCGTCGCTGGCCTGCACGGCGAGGCCCGCGGCCAGCGCGCGCGCCGCGAACTTCACGCAGGAGTCGTCAAGGCCTTCGATCGCCCAGCCGTAGACGTGCTGCTGCGCGTCAGCGGCGGGCACGATCCCCGCGGCGAGCGCCTCGAGCGCCTTCACCTGCGCCGCGCCCTCGATGCTGACGACGCCCCAGCTGCAATCCAGCCCCAGCGCGTGGCCCAGGTTCCAGGCGGTCACGTCGTACATCTTCGAGTTGCCCTTGGTCTCCAGCTCGGTGCGTTCCGCCAGCAGCACCGACTTGTCCAGGCGCGGGTCGAAGTTGAGGAAGGCGCGCACCAGCGCGCCCTGAGGCTGCGCCGCCGGGATGATCCAGGTGCCTGCGGGAAAGTTCTGCGACTCGGACTTCGCGCCGAGCGCGTGCTGGCAGTCGCGCGCGCCGACTTCCGCGCTGCTGCGGTAGACCTCGACGCCCTGCGCGAGCAGGTTCTCGATCAGCCAGCGTTCGCGCGTCGGCTGCACGCCCGCGCGCACGAGGAAAGCGCGCTCGCGGCCCGGCAGGCTCGCGTCGCAGTTTGCGCGGCGCGTGGCAACGTAGTCGGCGAGCACCTCCTTGCGGTGCTGCTGCAGCGAGCGCAGGTTCGAGAGGCTCGAGACCAGTTGGTGCTGCACCGCCTCGCGGTAGGTCGCGATCTCGCCGGTCTCGCGCCGCACCGCGGTGCCCGCGTAGCGCGCCTGCTCATAAAGGATGCCGATCGCGCCGTTGAGCGAGCCCCAGGCGTCGGAATAGAAGGGACCGAGCGCATCCGCCCATTCGCGCGTGTAGTAGCTCCACCCGAAGGCGTCGAAGGCGCGCCCGGCCTCGTCGCCGAAGACTTTCTGCCAGGCCAGCAGCTTCGCCGGCAGATCGGGGTGGTAGGGCGGAGCCTGCGGGTAGAACAGGAAGGAGTCCATCGAGCCCATCTCGTGCGCGTCGACGAACAGCTGCGGCACGTACTTGCGCACCGCAGCCCAGCGCGCGCGCGTTTCAGGCGCGATGCCGGCCATCCAATCGCGGTTCATGTCGAAGAGGTAGTGGTTGCCGCGGCCATAGGGCCAGCGGCCGCGCGTGAAGCCCTCGGCGCTCAGGTCGAGCACCGCGCTGGCGCTGGACTCGATCTGCGCCAGGTAGCGCTCGCGCCCGTCGGGATTCTGCATCGGATCGAAGACGATCACGAGCGAGTCGAGCATCGCCGTGGTCTCGGCGCCCCGGTCGGCGATCAGCTGGTAAGCCAGCGCGAGCCCCGCGTCGACACCCGACATCTCGTCGCCGTGGATCGAATACGCCATCCAAGCCACCGCCGGCGTGTTGTCGACGATCGCCTGCGCGTCGGCGTCGGACAAGCCGCGCGGGTCGGCGAGTCGCCGCACGTCGGCGAGGATCGCGTCGAGGCGCGCGATGTTGGCCTGCGAGCTCACCACGCCGGCGAGCAGCTCGCGGCCCTCGTGCGTGCGGCCGATGACTTCGAGCTTCACGCGCGGGCTCGAGCGCGCCCACTCGCGCCACAGGCGCACCACCTCGTCGTGGTGCGCGGGCCGCCGACCCACGGGAACCTGCAGCACGCTCTGCGGAGTCGCGATCGCGGCGTCCTTCACTCCCGCGGGGAAGAAGTCCGCGCCGTCGTCGAGCTCGGCGGGCACGCCGAAGGGGTTGACGCGCGCCGTGGTTCCGTCGGCCGCTCGCGCCAACTCGGCGGCGCTCGGCGCGGGAAGCTCGGGTGCGGCGACCGGCGCAGCGGGCGCGGGCTTGGCAGCGGACGGAACGGCTGCCGGCGCAGGCTGCGCCCGCGGTGTCGCACACGAAACGAAGAGCAGCAGCGACGCGGCAAGGAAGCTTTTCATGGGGCGGCAGGATACGCATTGGCCCGTGCTCGCGTGGTAACTTGAGCCCGCGTTCCGACCTCCCCGGCCGGCGCGACGCGGGCCCTTAGCTCAGTCGGTTAGAGCGGGCGACTCATAATCGCTTGGTCGCAGGTTCGAGTCCTGCAGGGCCCACCCTCGCCAGGTCGTCACCCCAGAGAAAGCCCATGCGGAAGCTCGCCTCCGTCCTGATTGCCCCTGTTGCCCTGCTCGCCCTCGCCGCCTGTTCGACGCCGCCCGTCCAGCAGCGCGCCGGAGTGCTCGACTACCTCTACCCCGCCGGCATGCCGGCCGCGCCGCCGAGCGACGTGCAGCTGAAGCTGCCGCTGCGCGTCGGTCTCGCCTTCGCGCCGGGGTCGGCGACGCGGCCGGCCGAGAGCGCGGGCAGCTTCTGGACCGGAGGCGAGCTCGGCATGTATCGCCCGATGCTCGACGCGAGCGAGCAGCAGCGCCTGCTCGACCGCGTGGTCGCCGCCTTCAAGGACACCGAGGGCGTGCACTCGATCCAGATCGTGCCCTCCAGCCTGCTGACGCCCGGCGGAGGCTTCGCGAACGTCGACCAGCTGCGCAGCCTGCTCGGCGTGGACGTGATCGCGCTGCTCTCCTACGAGCAGACGCAGTTCCAGGACTACAAGAAGTCCTCGCTGAGCTACTTGACGCTGGTGGGCGCGTATTTCATCGAAGGCAACCGGAACGAGACGCACACCTTCGTCGACACTTCGGTCTTCGACATCGCCTCGCGCGCGCTCTTGTTCAACGCCGGTGGCCGCAACGTCGTGCAGCAGAGTTCCACGGCCGTCGAGGCCAGCGAAAACCTGCGCAAGGACAGCATCACGGGCTTCGAGGGCGCGGTCAGCGCGATGATCGAGGAGCTCAAGCTCGCGCTGGCCAAGTTCCGCGAACAAGCGAGCAGCGGAACGGTGCGCGGAGCGGGCACGCCCGCGCTGGCGGTCAGCGGCGGCCAGGGAGCCGGAGCGGCCGGTGCGCTCGAAGCCTGCCTCGGCCTGCTGCTCGCAGCAAGTTGCCTGCTGGGGCGGCGCGCGAAGCAGGCGTGAGCAGGGCGGCGCGCACGCGCGGCCTGCCGTGGCTGACGCTTTCGCTGCTGGCGCTCGCGGCGCTCTTGCTGCTCGCGCCGACGCTCGCTGCGCATCTGCGCTTCGAACGCGAGCCGCTGCTGGCGGGGGAGTGCTGGCGCGCGCTCGGCGGCCATCTCGTGCACGAGCAGGCGGCGCTTGCCGCGGTCGACTTGGCTGTGTTCGTCGCGCTGGGCGCATGGTGGGAGATGCGCTCGCGCGGCGCGTACGTCGCGATCCTGCTCGGCAGCGCCGGCCTGGCTTCGATCGCCCTGCTCGCCTTCAGTTCCTTCGCGAGCTACGTCGGTTCTTCGGCGTTGAGCAGCGGGTTGTTCGTCGCCGCGCTGCTCGAGCTGATGCGTGCGCCCGGCGCCGCGCGACGCTGGATGCTCTCGTCGGCGCTGGGCTTGTTCGTCGCCAAGTGCGTCCTGGAATCGCTCGGCCACGACGCGCTCCGTCTCGCGCCACTGGAACCTGGAACGCGCGTCGCCGCCTGCGCGCACTGGGCCGGAGGTGTGGCCGGCGCAGTCGTCGTTGCCTGGCGTCACTGCCGCTCTTGACAGCCGAGATCGACCAGCGGCGGAGTGCCGCTGCCGGTGTCGGGGATCGCCTGCATTCCACTCGCACCGGAGCTGTCTCTGCGGGGAAGACGCTCCGCGGCTCGAATGGAAGGATCCTGCGTGGCGTTGCATTCGGCGATTCGTCGATGGCAACGAGCGACCCCTCGAACCCAGCCATGCGGTGCGGCCCGTCTCGCGCAACCCGCGCGGATTCGCACGCATCTCGGCGCAGCGGCAATGCCGTGGGTGCCCTCGGGCTCGCGCACACCGCACAGTCGTCGGGTGTCCCGTTATCCCTCCCGGCTTGACGTAGCCGAGCTGCGGACGAGCAGGCCGTCTCAGCGTCCCAGCTCGCGGTAGAAGTACGTCGTCGAGCACAAACCGCCGCGCGGGAACAGCGCGTAGCCGGGGATTTCGCCGACGCGCCGCCAGCCAAGCTTCGTGTACAGCCGCTCGGCATCGCTGCCGGTGACCGTGTCCAGGACCAGCAAGGTCTTGCCGCAGTCGCGTCCAAGCTGCTCGGCGGCGCGCATCAACGCGGCTCCCAGTCCGCGGCGCCGTGCTCTCGTGTGCACGAGCATCTTCGCCAGGTCGGCGCGGTGCGGCTGGTTGTCCGGCTGGGCGAGGATCAGCTGCACCGTGCCGACGAGGCCCTGCGCGTCCTCGGCGATCAGCAGCGCGCGCTCGCCCTGTTCCACGCCGATCGCGACGCGCCGCCAGAAGTCCGCCGCTTTGGACAGCGGCAGCGGGAGCATGAAACTCACCGAGGCCCCGCCTTCGACGACGTTCACGAGCAGCTCGGCGAGCGCCTGCACCTGCGCTTCGCTCACGCGCGGCAGACGGCGGATCTGGATCGAATCGGCGGAGTCGGCTGGAGACATGTCGGTCCGTAGATGTGGGGTCGGTGAAGCTCGCGGCGATCGCCGCCGGTTAATAAATACGTAGCGAGCGCAAAAGAACAGGTTCGGAGTCGGGGCGGTTTCGATTGCCGCGCCCGCGGATCGCCAGTACGGTCGCTCGCCCGCTCGCGCCGCCTGCGCATGGCGGATCGCTCTCACCCTCATCACGACCTGCCCCCACGATCCGATGCCCCACGCCCTGCTGACTCCCTACGGCGAGTTGCTCGCCTCGACCGCGGAGACCGCACCCGCACTCTACGGGATCCGGATCGAGTTCTTCCTGTTCGCGCTCACCTTGCTGGGAGTCGCGCTGTTCCACCATCACACGCTCAAGGTGGCGGCGGCGGGCTTCGTCACGATCCTGGCCTACAAGCTGCTGGTGGTCGGCGACCTGCACCTGATGGAGCACTTCGTCACCGGCCACACGCTGGCGGGTGGCCATCACGTCGAGGGCGAGTGGAAACTCCTGGTGAACTTGCTCGGCCTGTTGTTGGGCTTCGCGATCCTGGCCAAGCACTTCGAGGACAGCCGCCTGCCTGATCTGCTGCCCAAGTACCTGCCCGACGGCGTCTTGGGCGGGGCCGCGCTGCTCGGACTGGTGTTCGTGATGTCCGCGTTCCTCGACAACATCGCGGCGGCGATGATCGGCGGGACGATCGCCAAGGTGGTCTACCGCGGCAAGGTGCACATCGGCTTCCTGGCGGCGCTGGTGGCGGCCTCGAACGCGGGCGGAGCAGGTTCGGTGGTGGGGGACACGACCACGACGATGCTGTGGATCTCGGGCGTCGGCGCGCTGCAGGTCATGCCGGCCTTCCTGGCAGCCTTCGTCGCCTGGCTGGTCATGGCCGTCTTCGCAGCCCCATTGCAGCACGGCTACCAGCCGATCACGCGCGACGCGCCCGCCGGCGTACGGGTCGACGGGGGGCGCCTGATCATCGTTGCCCTGATCCTGGCCGGGGCGATCAGCACCAACGTTTTCCTCGACTTCCCCGCGCTCGGCGTTTGGGTGGCGATCCTGCTCGGTGCAGGGATCCGAAAGACGGGCTGGCACGAACTGCCGGCGGCCTTCAAGGGCGCCATGTTCCTGATCTGCTTGGTCATGTCCGCCTCGATGATGCCGGTCAACGATCTGCCGACGGCGAGCTGGCAGACGACCTTCGGCCTGGGCTTCGTGTCCTCGGTCTTCGACAACATCCCGCTGACCAAGCTGGCGATCCAGCAGGGCGGCTACGATTGGGCGCTGCTCGCCTACGCGGTCGGCTTCGGCGGCTCGATGATCTGGTTCGGCTCCAGTGCGGGTGTGGCGATCTCCAACACGTTCCCGGAAGCGCGCTCGGTCCTGCTCTGGCTGCGCCAGGGTTGGTTCGTGGCCCTGGCCTATGTCGTGGGTTTCTTCGCCTTCTACCTCGTCCTTGGATGGAATCCGGAAGCGCCAGCGGCGAAGTTTGGCCCCGGAGCGGCGCCGAGCGGGCAGGTCGCGCCCGCACAGGATCACTGAGCGGCCCAGGAGTGGGAGCCTAGGCGGCGGCGACGCCGTGGCTGGAATCGTGGGTCGTTACCGAAGGCGCGACGCGGATAGATCCGCAGCGCCGAGCGGGCGAGTCGGATTGCGCGTTCCTTGGCGCGCCGTCAGACTCTTCCGCCCTCCGCCCCACCCGACCGCGCGCTCCCCGGCAAGCCTGGCCCCCCGACCAGCTTTGCTGCGCCAACCCACGCTCTCGCCAACCCACACGCATGTTCGAGTCCCACCTGGCGGCGGTCGCTCCCGTCGTCCGTGCGCTCCAGGATGCCGCTGCGGCCGCACCCCTGGCCCCCTTCGGCATCCGCATCGAGTTCTACTTTTTCGCGCTGACTCTGCTCGGGGTGGCGCTGTTCCACCACCACACGCTGCGCGTGGCGCTCGCCGGCGCGGTCGTGATCACCGGCTACAAGCTGGCGTTCACCGACTTCGACGTCGCGGGGCACCTGCTCGGCGGGCACGGCCACGAGGGAGAGTGGGGGCTGATCCTCAATCTGCTGGGGCTCTTGGTCGGCTTCGCCCTGTTGGCCAAGCACTTCGAGGACTCGCAGCTCCCTGAACTGCTGCCGCGCTGGCTCGCCAACGACTGGAAGGGCGGCTTCATGCTGCTCTGCCTGGTGTTCGTGCTCTCGAGCTTCCTGGACAACATCGCGGCCGCGATGATCGGCGGCACGGTCGCCAAGGTGGTCTTCAAGAGCCGGGTGCACATCGGCTACCTCGCGGCGATCGTCGCGGCTTCCAACGCCGGCGGCTCGGGCTCGGTGGTCGGCGACACGACCACGACCATGATGTGGCTCGATGGCGTATCGCCTTTCGACGTCACGCACGCCTACGCAGGCGCGGTCGTGGCCCTGCTGTTCTTCGGCGTGATCGCCGCCCGCCAGCAGGACAAGCACCAGCGCATCGAGGCCGATCCGGCGGGCGCGGTGAAGGTCGACGCCGGCCGGCTGGTCGTCGTGGCCCTGATCCTCGCGGGCGCGATCACCACCAACGTCATGCCGGTGGGCGGCGAGCAGTTCGGATTTCCCGCGGTCGGCGTGTGGGTGGCGATCCTGGCCTGTGCGCTCTTCCGCGCGCCCGCCTGGCACGAGATCGTGCCCGCGGGAAAGGGCGCGGTCTTCCTGCTCTCGCTGGTGTGGTGCGCCTCGATGATGCCCGTCGAGGAACTGCCCACGGCCTCGTGGCAGACCACGCTGGGTCTTGGGTTCGTGTCCGCGGTCTTCGACAACATCCCGCTGACCAAGCTGGCGATCGATCAGGGCGGCTACGACTGGGGCTTCCTGGCCTACGCCGTCGGATTCGGCGGATCGATGATCTGGTTCGGCTCCAGCGCGGGCGTCGCCTTGTGCAACAACTTCCCCGAAGGCAAGAGCGTGTTCCAGTGGGTTCGCCACGGCTGGCACGTCGCCGTCGGCTACGTGCTGGGCTTCTTCGCCCTCTATTTCCTGGTGGGCTGGCACCCGCACGAGCCGCACAAAGTGGAGCGCGCGCAGCAGCCCGTAGGCGAGGCAGGGCAGCAGGCAGGCGGACACTAGGTATTTTGCTGCCGGGGCTGGAGTCAGCGCGACGGTCGGACCGATGACCGCCCCTCCCCTGCCTTCTCCGACAAGGTCCCCACATCGTGAGCACTCCCCAAGTCCAGCCCGAGCAGATCGCACCCAAGCCCGGGATCCTGCGCCGGCTCTACGCCTGGGTGCTGGGTTGGGCGAACACCCCCTACGGCACGCCGGCGTTGTTCCTGATCGCCTTCGCGGAAAGCTCCTTCTTCCCGATCCCGCCCGACGTGCTGCAGATCGCGCTGTCGGTCTCGCGGCCGCGGCGCGCGCTGTTCTACGCGGCGGTAGCCACGGTCGCGTCGGTGCTGGGCGGCATCGTCGGCTGGACCATCGGCTTCGCGCTGTGGGACGCGATCGGCGAGTGGTTCTTCGCTCACGTGCCGGGTTTCACGCGCGAGACCTTCGCACTCGTGGAATCGAAGTACCACGCGCACGCCTTCCTGGCGCTGTTCACCGCGGCCTTCACGCCGATCCCGTACAAGGTGTTCACGGTGGCCGCCGGCGTGTTCCACGTGGCGCTGCCGACGCTGATCGTTGCTTCGATCCTGGGCCGCGGCGCACGCTTCTTCCTGGTCGGCAGCCTGATCTTCTTCTTCGGGCCGAAGGTCAAGGAGTTCCTCGACAAGTACTTCGAGCTGGCGACCGTCGCGCTGCTCGTGCTGGGCACCGCCGGGTTCGTGGCGATCAAGTACGTGCTCTGATCAGGCGCACAGGATCAGGCGCACGTGGCTGCCCAGCCGGCGCGTCAGACCGGCGACCACGTGCCCGCGCAGCAGGTGGTAGACCGCGCTGCGCTGGCTGATGCCCAGGACCAGTCCGCTGACCCTCAGCGCCTCGGCCGCGCGCGCGATGCCGTCGACGGCGTTGTGCGACACGCTCCAGATCGGGATCAGGGTGAAACCTTCGCGCTCCACCCGTTGCGCGGCCTGGCGCAGCGCCACGATTCCATCGTCCTCGTCGTCGACGAGCTGCGACGCGCGCACGAACAGACCGGTGCGCTCCTCGACGTAGATCGCGTAGATCGTCGTGCCGCCCAGGCCGCGCTCGCGCGCCAGGGCTTCGCCGATCACCGCCGGGTTCGCGGAACGCAGCGCCACCAGCGTCTTCGACGGGAAGAGATCGAGGATCGCCACGGCCTGGCTCAGGCTGAGGATCTCCTTGCGCTCCGCCTGCTCGAGATCGCGTTCCGAGAGTCCGCGCAGGCGCTCGGCGCGGCGCTTGACCAGTGGATTGGCGTAGAACAGGTCGGAGAACCACTTCTGCTGCGTGCCCAGGGCGATCAGCAATCCCAGGCAGACGAAGATCGTGCCGAAGATCGTCGCCTCGGTCTTGTAGAGCAGATTGGTGACCCAGGCGAGCGCGACCACGGCGCTGGTGAAGATGCCGACGTTGAAGCGCCAGCCGCGCTGAGCTTCGCGCCAACGCACCACGTCCAGGCCGCAGGACGAGAGCAGGAAGGCGCCCAAGAGCCCGAAGGCATACAGTTCGCCCAACAGCGCCAGGTCGCCGTGCGAGAAGTAGATCACCAGGCAGGGCGACAGCGTGGCCACCACGATGGCGACGTGCGGCGTGTGGAAGCGACGGCTGCGCTCGGCGAGCTTGCGCGGCAGGTAGCCCAGCTCCACCAGCGCCAGGAACACGTGGTAGCTGCCGATGATCGCCGTGTTGGCCGCGAACAAGAGCAGCGCGGAGGCCGTGGCGACGACCGCGAGCTTGAGCGGCAGGCCGCCGGCGAGCGCGCCGAGTTCGGAGATGAAGCGCTCGCTGTCGGCCGACTTGGTGGCTTCGTCGAGCAGCGAGATCGCGAACAGCGTCAGCAAGGGCGACGTGATCAGGACGGTGATCACCACCAGCCACATGCCCTTCTTCGCCGTGGCGCGGATCGGCAGGCGCATCGCCGGGCTGAGTTGGCTGATCGACTCCAGACCCGAGAAGGCCAGCCACGCTCCTGCGAATCCGATCACGAAGGTCTTGGCCGAGACCTCAGAGGCGGCGCTGAAGGCGCGGCCCATGTGCTCCCAGGCCGCCGGGTCGTCGCGGATCCCGATCAACGTGAGGCTGATCACGATCACGTCGATGCCCAGCGCGCACAGCGCCATCAGGAACGAGATCGAGGCGCTCTCGCGCACGCCGATGACGTTCAAGACGGCTAGCACGGACAGCGCCGCGACCGACAGCGCCACCACGTGGCCGTCGAGCGCCGGCCAGGCGCTGGCCAGGTAGTGGATGCCCGAGACCGACGAGACCGCGGATGTCAGGAAGTAGTCGAGCGTGATGAGCAGCCCGCCGATCAGCCCCCAGCGCGGGCTGAAGGCCTGCGTGGCGACCGTGACCACGCCGCCGCCCTCGGGGTTGCGCCAGCAGATCTCGACGTACTTCCAGGCCAGCAGCAGGAAACCCAGCATCGAAGCGCTGACGAACAGCGGCGCGAGGTCGCCGATGCCGCGCATGTCGTGCAGCATCCCGGGCACGTAGTAGATGCTCGTGCCGATGTCGCAGAACACGACCGCCCAGACCAGGAGCGGCGAGAGTTGACGCAGATGGGACTCGCCCGAGCCGGGGGCGGCCGCGTCGGGAGCTGGTTCTGGCATGGAAGCCGAAAATGATCGCGGTGGTGCGCGGAGAAGTCCAGCGGCGGGCGCGCGACGCGTCGCGGGAGCGGAAAAGCGCTCGCTGGAGCAGCGCGCCCTGGCGCGGGGCTGCTCCCGACTTCAGGATCTGCGGCGACTCCATGACCGATCCCGTCGCCGAGCCCCATGACCGCCCTGCCGCTGCAGTGCAAGCCGGGGCCGGCGACCGCCTGCGGCAGCTCTCGCCGCTGCTGGTCTGGGCCGTGGTCTTCGCCGACATCGGCACCAGCGTCTACTACGTTCCCGGCATCCTCTACAAGCAGGTCGGCGAGTACGCGCCGCTGTTCGTCGCGCTGGGACTGATCGGCTTCGCGCTGCTGGCGCACAAGTACGTCGAGATCTGCTGGCGCAAGCCCGCGGGAGGCGGCGTGGTCTCGATCGCCAGCGAGGCCTTCTCGCCGCGCATCGGCCTGCTCGGCGGCCTGTTGATCTCGGTCAGCTACTTCCTGACCTCGGCGATCTCGACCGTCTCGGGCATCCTGTACATCGGCAGCGTCGTGCCCTTCGTCGACGAGCACGTGGTCTCGCTGGCGGTGACGGCGCTGGTGGTGCTGGCGACGATCAACATCATCGGCCTGCGCGAGAGCGCCACGCTGTCGCTGCTGATCGCGCTGTGCGCCTTGGGCGTCAACTTGATCGTGATCGCCGCGACGGTCTGGCTGGCGCAGCCCGCGGACTTCGCGCAGATGCGCGAGCACCTCGCGCTGATCGACGACCTGGACACGAAGACCTTCCTGATCGGATTCGCGGGCGCCTGGCTGGCCTTCTCGGGGCTCGAGTCGATCAGCCAGCTAAGCCCGGCGATGAAGCTGCCGATCAAGCGCAGCGCCCAGCGCGGCATGCTCTACGTGGTCGCGACGATCGTGATCACCTCGCCGTTCCTGACGCTGTTCGCGATCTCGATGCTGCCGCCGGAGGTCAAGTCGGATGCCATGAGTTCCGACCGGTTCATCTCCGAGCTGGGCGCCCTCGTCGGCGGCTGGCCGCTGAAGCTGGCGGTGGTCGGCACCGGAGCCTCGTTGCTGCTGTTCGCCTCGAACACCGCGATCATCGGCAGCTACCACGTGTTCCTGGCGCTGGTCGGCGAGGGATTCCTGCCCGACGGCGTCGCCGCGCGTAACCGCCGCTTCCGCACGCCGCACGTCGCGGTGATCACCGCCACCGTGCTGCCGATCGTGGTGATCTGGCTGCTCGGCAGCAACCTGGTGGAGCTCGGTCACCTGTACGCCTTCGGCCTGCTGGGCGCCTTCCTGCTCTCCTCGGCCGGCGTGGATGCGATCCGCTGGCGCGAGGGCGTGCGCGGCTGGCGATTCGTCGTCGGATTGTTCACCACGCTGCTGCTGCTCACCGCCTGGATGGTGAACATGTTCGTGCAGAAGGAATCGACCGTGCTCGGCATGGTGCTGATCGGCCTGGGCTTGCTGCTTGCCCTGGGAACGCAGCAGCGCTGGTTCTCCGACCTGTTCTACATGCACCCGGCGGTCAAGCGCCGTGCGGAGCGCATGATCGCCGAGTCGGAGCACGGCCTGGAGACCGAGAGCACGGCCGAGCTGCTCAGCCTGCAGCAGGCCGAAGCGATCATCGACCTGTACCCCTCGCACACGCTGGTCGCGATCCGCGCGCCGAGCCCGGCCGTGATCGAGGAGGCCATGGCGCGCGAGCGCGGTTTCGGCGGCAAGACCCTGTACGCCATCTACGTCGAGGAACGCGCCGGCCTGTTCGTCGGCGCCAGCGAGTACGAGCCCGACGAGGAAGGCGTGGCGGCCTTGCGCTCGGCGGCCGCGGTCGCCGAGCGCGCCGGCTTCGAGCTGATCCCGATCTGGACCGTGTCGCACAACGCGGTCGAGGGGCTTGCGCGCGCCGCGGAAAGCCTGGGCGTCAATGCCCTGGTTATCGGTGCGAGTCAGCGCAGCGCCATCTACCATGTGCTGCGCGGGCACGTCGTCGCGGGACTGACCCGCCAACTGCCCAGCCACATCCGGCTGGTGCTGTGCACCTGAGAGAAGTCCTCGAAAGCGATGAATCACTGGGCACTGTGGACCGTCTTCGGCATCGTCGTGCTGACGATGATGGCGCTCGATCTCGGCCTTCACCGCAAGGAGGCCAAGCCGATCGGCGTGCGCGAGGCGCTGCTGCGCACGGCGCTGTGGGCGGCGCTGGCGCTGGGTTTCAACGGCCTGGTGCTGGTGAACGACGGCCGCGAGAAGGCCGCCGAGTTCCTGCTCTGCTACCTGACCGAGCAGGCGCTCTCGGTCGACAACATCTTCGTCTTCATCGTCATCTTCCGCTACTTCGCCATCTCCAGCGCCAACCAGCATCGCGTGCTGCTCTGGGGCATCTGCGGCGCGGTGATCTTCCGCGCGATCTTCATCCTCGCCGGCGTCGAACTCGTCTCGCACTTCGAGTGGTCGATGTACGTGCTCGGCGCCTTCCTGGTGTTCACCGGCATCAAGCTGTTCTTCGCCAGCGACGACGACGAGATCGATCCGGAGAAGAACGTGGTGCTCCGGCTGACCAAGCGCTTCCTGCCGGTGACGCCCGTGCTGCCCGGCAAACGCTTCTTCATCCGCGAGAACGGCCGGCGCGTCGCCACGCCGCTGTTCGTGGCGCTCCTGGTGGTGGAGACCACCGACGTCATGTTCGCCGTGGACTCGGTGCCGGCGGCGCTGGCGATCACGCAGGACCGTTTCATCCTCTACACCTCGAACGTGTTCGCGATCCTGGGCCTGCGCTCGCTGTACTTCGCGGTCGCGGGCATCATCCAGTACCTGCACTACCTGCAGCACGGCCTGTCGATGATCCTGGTGTTCATCGGGGTCAAGATGCTCCTGGCACACCACTACCCGATCCCGATCAAGTTCTCGCTCGGCGTGGTCGGCGGCGTGCTGGCGGTGTCGATCTTGGCCAGCATCGTGCGCGCGAAGTACAACGGTGGAAGCCTCGTGCAGCCGCAGGACGAGCCCGCGAAGAAGGGCGACGAAGCCGCGCAGAAGGACGGCGAGTCGGATGCCGACGGCAAGCAGTCCTGAACTCCGCGCAGCGGGCGTGGGGGGGCCTCGTCCGTGAAGCTGACCCTGATCGCGCTGGGATTCCTGGTCCTGCTCAGCCTGGGCTATCGCATCTACGGCCGCTGGATCGCGCGCCAGCTGCGCCTGGACGACACGCGTCAGACTCCGGCGCACGCGCGCGAAGACGGCGTCGACTACGTGCCCACGCCGCCGTTCTACCTGTTCGCGCAGCACTTCTCGGCGATCGCGGCGGCCGGGCCGATCGCCGGGCCGATCCTCGCTTGCCAGCATTTCGGCTGGCTGCCGTGCCTGTTGTGGATCGGAATCGGCGTCGTGTTCATCGGCGCGGTGCACGACTTCGCCAGCCTCGCGGCCTCGGTGCGCCACGGCGCGACCTCGATCGCCGAGATCGCGCGCGAACGCCTGGGCTCGCCCGCGGGGCGGGCGATGATGGCCTTCATCTGGATCGCGCTGGTCTACGTGATCGTGGCCTTCACCGACATCACCGCCGGCTCGTTCACCAGCGGGACCGAGGAGCTGGTCGCGGGCACGCACAGCTTCAATCCCGGCGGCGCGGTGGCGATGGCCAGCGTGCTCTACCTGCTGCTGTCGCTGCTCATGGGCCTGGTGCAGCGTTGGCTCGCGCCGCCGCTGTGGCTGTTGACGCTGATCTTCGTGCCGGCGACCTTCGCCCTGGCCTGGGCGGGCACGCTGCTCTCGCACCAGTTGGTCTTCGGTCGCGGGACCTGGGCCGTGATCATCCTGGCTTACTGCGCGCTGGCCTCGGTGATGCCGGTTTGGGCGCTGTTGCAGCCGCGCGGCTACCTGGGCGGCTTCGTGCTCTACAGCGCGCTGGCGCTGGGCATCCTCGGCGTGCTCTTCGGTGGCTACGAGATCCAGCAGCCGGCGTTCCGCGAGCCGTCCGCGAACGGCCCGAGCTTGTTCCCGTTCCTGTTCGTGACCATCGCCTGCGGCGCCTGCTCGGGTTTCCACGGCCTGGTGTGCTCGGGCACGACGTCGAAGCAGGTGAGCCGCGAGTCGCACATGCACTTCGTCGGCTACGGCGCGATGCTGGCCGAGGGATTCGTCGCGCTGATCGCGCTGGTCACGGTGATGATCGTGCTGCCCGCGGACACGCAGGGCCTGCAGCCGGGCACGATCTACGGCAACGGCATCGGGCACTTCTTGACGCTGATCATCGGGCCGGAGAACTTGAACTTCGCGATCACCTTCGGCGCGATGGCGTTCTCGACCTTCGTGTTCGACACGCTCGACGTGTGCACGCGACTGGGCCGCTACGTGCTCGAGGAACTCAGCGGAGTGCGCACGCGCGTCGGCGCGGTCGTTGCCACGCTGATCACGGTCGTTCCGCCGCTTTTGTTCCTGACCCAGTCCAAGAGCGGCTCGTGGGCGGACTATTGGACGCTGTTCGGCGCCTCGAACCAGCTGCTCGCGGGCCTGACGCTGATCGCGGTCAGCGTCTGGCTGCACCAGACCGGCAGGCGCACGCTGTTCACGCTGTTGCCGGCGGCCTTCGTGCTCGCGATCACGCTCTGGGCGCTGACGCGCATCGCGCTCAACAATTTCGCGCAGTCCTCGGGCCTGGACGCCAAGCTCGCCAACGGCGTGGCCTCGATCGCGCTGGTCGGGCTAGCGCTGTGCGTGATCGTGTCCGCGGCGCGGCGTTGGAGCCAGCCGATCGTCGCGAGCTAGTGTCCTGTCTCAGAAGTACGCTGCATCAGTCGACCCGCCTGCGCCTCCCTGGCGGCGTTGCCGCCAGGGAGGCGCAGGCGGGTCGAATGGTGCAGCGAACACGCGGCGTCGCGGCGCCTTGCCAGGAAGACGCATTCGGGACGCCTTGTGCAGCGTACCTCTGAGACAGGACACTAGAGCAGCGGCACGACGCGCCGACGCAGGTCGGGAGGCAAACGCTCGTCGAGCAAGCGCACGACCTCCTGCGCCGTGTAGCGCGCGGAAAAGTGCGTCAGCACGATGCGCTCGTTCGTGAGCAGCTGCGCGCGCTCGATCAGGTGATCGAGGTGCACGTGGCCCTTGCGGTGCGCGTCGCGCGCGCTGACGCGATCGTCCAGGAAGGTGCACTCGATGACCAGCACGCGCGCGCCGCGCAGCAGCTCCTCGCGCTCGAGGATCTCGGGCCGCGTGTCGCCGGTGAAGGCCAGCTCGACGCTGCGCACGATCTCGGTGACTTCCACGCCGCGCGAAACGCTGAGCTCGCGCACCTGCTCCTGGGCGAGCCCGCGGAACTCCTCGCGCAAGCGCTTGCGCTCGAAGATCAGCGCGTAGCCCTGGCAGGGCGCGGTGTGCGGCGCATGGAACGCGCGCGCGACCAGTCCCGCGTGGATGCGGTGCTCCTCGCCGGGCGAGAGCGGCACCAGGCGATGCGGCAATTCGGAGCGATCGAGATCGCGCCAGGCCGCGAACAGTGCCTCGATGCCCGCCTGCGCGCCGCGCGGGATCACGTAGACCGGCGCGGCCATGCCGCGCAAGGCGCGCGTGGCGCAGTGCCAGGCGATGCCGCCGAGGTGGTCCATGTGCGCGTGCGTGAACAGGACCAGTCCGCGGGTCACGGCCACATCGGGCACGCGGCCCAGGTCGAAGCACAGTTTCAGCGCGGGCACGTCGATCGAAGTCTCGATGCCGCCGACCGAGATCCCGCCGACTTCCAGCAGCGCACCGGGCTCACGCGGCTGGCTCATCGCTGCTGCGGGCTCCACGGCGGCGCATTCAGGCGCCGCTTGCCGTCCGAGCTGCGCAGCGCCGCGGTCGCGGATTCGCGCGCGGCTTCGCCCAGCGCGAAATCGCGGTCCCACAGCTGGCAGGTGACCTGCTTGTGCATCTGGTCCAGGCCCTCGCAGTAGTTGGTGAACTTGCAGCGGCGGATCTGCTCGCCGAGGCCCAGCTCGAGCTTGAGGAACCAGTCGGGATCGGCGAGCGACTGGCGCGCCGCGGCAACGAAGTCGCAGGCGCCGCTCGCCAGCGCCGCCTCCGCCCGCTCGAAAGTCGCGATGCCGCCGGCGGCGACCACCGGCGTGTCGAAGCCCGCCGCGCGCAGCGCCTCGCGCACGCTGCGCGCCAGATGCAGGTTGCGGCCGAAAGGACCGCGCGAGTCGGCGCGCCGCGGATCGTCGATGCGCACGGTCGGCATGCACTCGTGCCCGCTGGGGCCGGTGTACGGGTAGGCGGCGTGGCCGACCTTGGGCTGCTTCGCGTCGTCGAACTTGCCGCCCTTGGAGAGCGAAAGGAAATCCAGGCCCGCGCGAGCGAAGGCGAGGCCGTGGCGGCAGGCGTCGTCGACGCGGCCGCCGCCGGCGATCACTTCGTCGCCCAGGAAGCGCGCGCCGACGACGAAGGCGGGTCCGACGCGCTCGCGCACGGCCGCGACCACCTCCAGCGGCAGGCGCAGCCGGCCCTCGGGCGTGCTGCCATAGCCGTCCTCGCGCGTGTTGGTCGGCGAGAGGAACGAGGCCAGGGTGTAGGCGTGCGCGCAATGCAGCTCGACGCCGTCGAATCCGGCGCGCCGCGCGCGCTCCGCGGCCGCCGCGAACAAGCCCGGCAGCGAGCGCGGCAACTCGGCGATGTGCGCGAGCTGCGTGTCGGTGATGCGCTCGCGCGCGCCGCGCTCGAGCGCCTCGCGCTCGCGTTCGTCGAGCAAGGCCAACAGCTCCTCGTGCGGGAGCGCGAGCAGGGCCGCGCGCACTTCGGTCTCGGGTGCCTCGCTCAGGTGCTGCGAGCCCGGCCGCTGCGCCAGCCGCTGGCGGTGCTGCGGGCGCAACTCCAGGTAGCGCTGCAGGTACACGTCCTTGGGCGGCCGGCGGCGGATGGCCAGGAAGTCGAGGACCTGGATCAGCAGCCTGGTCCGGCCGCGCGAGCGGCGGCGCACTTCCTCGACCACGCGCGCGAGCCCCGGGATGAATCGCTCGTCGCCGATGCGCAGCAGGGGACCGCTGGGAACGTCGCGGATGCCCGTGGCTTCGAGCACGAGCACGCCCGGGGCGCCGTCGGCGAAGCGGCCGTACCAGTCGACGACCTCAGGCGTCACGTGTCCGTCCTCGCTCGCGCGCCAGGGCACCATCGCCGGCACCCAGGTGCGCGTGCGCGTCTCCAACGCTCCCAGCCGTCCCGCGGAAAACAACAAGCTGGCCCGCGCGGTTTCGCGCGTGGGCCAGCGCGCCAGCGGCACGCGGTGCGGCGGCGCGGGAGTGGAAGGCGGGTACTCTTCGCTCAAGCAGCGTAGGATACGCGCCCTCGTTCATGGAATCGAAGAGCGCAGAGCCCACGACGCCGTCAGGCCGCCTGTTAGCCGCGCTCGCGCTCTTGCTGCTGGTCCCCGCGCCCAGCCTGGGGGTCGCCAGCGAGATGCTCTGGTTCCCCGGCACGATCGGACTCTCGATCCTGGCAGCTTCGAAGTTCTGGATCCTGCTGCTGCCCCTGGTCTGGACCGCACGGGTGGAGCGCCGGCCCCTGACGCGACCGCGGCCCGTCGCGCGCGGCCTGGGCCTGGGTCTGGCCAGCGGGATCCTCGGCGCAGTGGTCGTCGCCGCGAGCTACCACTTCGTGCTCGCGGCGCGCATCGACCCGGCGCTGGTGCGCGAGATGGCGCGCGCAAATCATCTGCTGGTGCCGCAGAACTACCTGCTCGCCGCGGTCTACTTCTGCACGCTCAATTCCTTGCTCGAGGAGTTCGTCTGGCGCTGGTTCGTGTTTTCGAAGTTCGAGCAGCTGGTGCCTCGCGGCGCGGCGCTGGTGCTGGCTTCGCTGGGTTTCACCGCGCACCACACGCTGCTCCTGGCCACGCAGTTCGGCACGGAGCTGGCGCTGATCGGCTCGATCGGCGTGTTCGTCGCCGGCGTCGCCTGGTCCTGGATCTTCGCGCGCACGCGCTCGATCTGGAGCGCCTGGCTCAGCCACGCGCTGATCGACGTCGCCGTCTTCTGGGCCGGCTGGCGGATCCTGTTCGTGCAATGAAGCCCGCTGCGGATGATCGACTCGCTACGGTCCGACCGTGACGCCGAGCAGGCTTCCGATCCCGTAGGTCACCGCGGCCGCGGCCGAGCCGATCAGCGCCAGGCGCAGGCCGCTCCACAGCGCGTTGCGGCCGGTGAACAACGAGAGGCTTGCTCCGGTGGCGAACAGGGCTGCCAGCGCGATCGAGGCGGAGAGCATGACCGCATGCTGCGGCCCGGCGAAGGCCAGCGGCAGCAGCGGCAGCGCGGCGCCGATCGCGAAGGCCAGGAACGAGTACAACGCAGCGCCCCATGGCGAGCTGAGCGCATCGGGATCCAGGCCCAGCTCCTCGCGCGCGAGCGTGTCCAGCGCGCGCTGCGGGTCGGCCATCACGCTCTGCGCCAGGCGCCCGGCCTCGGCTTCCGACAGCCCGCGCGCCTGGTAGATCAGCGCGATCTCCGCCTGCTCCTCGTCGGGATACTGCGCCAGCTCGGCGCGCTCCATCCCGATCTGGTGCTCGAACAACTCGCGCTGCGAGCGCACCGACACGTATTCGCCGGCCGCCATCGACGAGGCGCCCGCGATCAGACCGGCGATGCCGGTGACCAGCAGGGCGTGCTGGTCGGCGAGCGCGCCGCTGACGCCCAGGATCAGGCTGGCGTTGGAGACGATGCCGTCGCTGACCCCGAACACCGCGGCGCGCAGGTTCGAGCCTTGGTTTGCGCCGCGGTGGCGCGCGCCGATGTGCTCGACGCTGGTCGGCATCGGGTGCCCGCCGACCAGCGGCGCCGACCAGACCGAGAGGCCGCGCACCTTCTTCGCGGCCAGAACCGGGCGCAGCGCCTTGCCGCCGAAGCGCCGGATCAGGCGCGCGATCAGACGCGCGCGGGCCGAAGGCACGAAGGGCGCGGCTTCGCGGCCCGGCGCCTCGCCGGCGGCGCGCGCCCAGATCTTCGCTTGCTGCTCGGCGGCGACGGCCAGACCGGCGAACATCTCGCGCACGCGCGCTTCCTTTTCGCTGGTGGCGAGCACCCGGTAGAGGTACGCGGACTCCAGCTCCTCGTCGCGTTGCCGGGAGATCTCCTTGGCGGAGCTTGCGGGAGCGGGATCTGCGCTCATCGCGGCAGTCTATCGGCCGGTCCCGGGAATCGAATGGCACTGCGGACCCCGGGTGATGCAAACTCACGCCGCCATGCAGCAGTCGGCGATCCTGATCACGGGCGCGAGCAGCGGAATCGGCGCGATGGTCGCGCTCCGGGCCGCGCGCGAGGGCTGGTTCGCGCTGGTCGCCGGGCGCGACCGCGCGCGCATGCAGGCCGTGGTCGACGCGGCGCGTTCGGGCGGCGGCATGGCCGCCAGCCTGGAGGTCGAGCTGGAGCAGCCGGGGGCGATCGCCCGCGCCGCCCTGCAGGCCGGCCGCCTGTGCGCGGAAGTCGGGCCGATCGTCGGCCTGGTCAACGCCGCGGGCATCGCCGTCAGCGCGCCGCTGCTCTCCGGCGGCGAGGGCGCGAGCGATCTCTACGAGCGGCACATGAGCGTGAATTTCCACGCCGCCCGCCGCTGGGTCGAGGCGCTCGCGCCGGCGATGCGCGCGCAGGGCCGCGGTCGCATCGTCAACGTCGCCTCCTCGGCGGGGCTGCGCGGCTACGCCTACACCGCGGCCTACTGCGCCTCGAAGCACGCGCTGCTGGGCTACACGCGCGCCGCGGCGCGCGAACTCGCGGGCAGCGGCGTGTCGATCGCCGCGGTCTGCCCGCACTTCGTCGACTCGCCGCTGACCGATGCTTCGGTGCAGCGTCTGGTGGAGAAAACGCGCATGAGCGCGGCCGAGGCACGCGAGTTCTTCGCGAAGCAGAACCCCGGAGGACGACTGCTCAGCACGACTGAGGTCGCCGATGCGATCTGGTCTTTGATCGAGGGCGAGGAGAACGGCACGATCCTCGAACTGGACGGGGCCCGCGTGCTGCGCCTGGAAGGTCCGGTCCGGGAGAAGGCCTGAAGTGAGCGATTTCGAGATCATCCAACCCGCGGGCTGGAAGGCGCCGCGCGGCTACTCCAACGCGATCCTGGCGCCGGCGGGGGCGCGTACGCTGTACATCGCGGGCCAAGTCGCCTGGGACGAGCAGCAGCGCCTGGTCGGCGGCGCCGATTTCGCGCCGCAGTTCCGCCAGGCCCTGTCCAACGTCGTGCGCATCGTGCGCCAGGCCGGAGGCAACAGCGCGCATCTGGTGCGACTGACCGTCTACGTGACCGACAAGCGCGCCTACCTGGCATCGACGCGGGAACTCGGCGCGATCTGGCGCGAGCTCGTCGGTTCCTGGTACCCGGCGATGGCGCTGGTCGAGGTCGCCGGGCTCCTGGAGCCGGGAGCGCAGGTGGAAATCGAGGCCACGGCGGTGATTCCTCCGCCGCAGTGACGCGCCCGCGCAGCGCGAGCCGGCGCAGTTCCTTAGAATCCTGGACCCCTCAACCCGGCTCCACGATGAATTACCTCGACCGACTGTTTTCCAGCACGCTCGACCAGCGCAGCGTGCACAAGCTGCGACTGCTGCTCGAAGCCGACCGCGTCGAACGCGCCAACCGGATGCGCAAGGCCCAGGCCCGCGTGCTGCAGCTGGAGGAGGATCTGGCGCGCGTCGCGCTGCTCTCGCGCACGCTGGCCGAGCTGTGCCTGTCCAAGGGCGTGATCAGCAAGCAGGAGCTCGCCGAGCAGCTGGTGGCCACCGACATCGTCGACGGCGCGCTGGATTTCGGCCTGGATCCTTCGCTGACCCTGCCCGGCGAGGAGCGCCTGCGCGACGACCTGCCCAAGCCGAGCAAGCGCGCGAAGCAGCGTCCGGTCGCAGCCGCGGCGGCAAGGCCCAAGACGCAGGCGCCCGCGAAACCCCAGCGCGCGACGGCCAGGAAGAAGCGCTGAGCGCAGCCTTGGTTGAAGGCATGAACCCGCGCCACTTCCGCTACAGCGAGCAGGCCGGCGTGGCGACGATCCGCCTCGACCGGCCCGAGCGGCTCAACGCCCTGACCTTCGACTCCTACGCCGAGCTGCGCGACACCTTCGCGGCGCTGCGCTCGCGCGAGAGCGTGCGCGCCGTCGTGATCACGGGCACCGGCCGCGCCTTCTGCTCGGGCGGCGACGTGCGCGACATCATCGGCAGGCTCTTCGGCGTCTCCGCCGCGCAGCTGCTGGCCTTCACGCGCATGACCTGCGACCTGATCGGCAACATGCGCGCGCTTGAAAAACCGATCGTCGCAGCGCTGAACGGCACGGTCTGCGGCGCGGGCGCCGTGATCGCCGCCGCCAGCGACGTGCGCGTGGCCAGCGAGGACGCGCGCATCGCCTTCCTGTTCACCAAGGTCGGACTGTGCGGTGCCGACATGGGCGCGGCCTGGCTGCTGCCGCGTCTCGTCGGCCAGGGTCGCGCGAGCGAACTCCTGATGCTCGGCGATTTCATCGACGCGGCGCGCGCGGAGCAGATCGGCCTGTACAACAAGGTCGTGCCCAAGGAGCAGCTCGAGGCCGAAGGCCAGGCCTGGGCGGCGCGGCTCGCGGCCGGGCCTTCGTTCGGCCTGGCGATGACCAAGCGCATGCTCAACCAGGAAGCGCACATGGCGCTGGAGCCGGCGCTGCAGCTCGAGGGCTGGATCCAGGCCGAGTGCATGCGCCATCCCGACTACCGCGAGGCCTACGAGGCTTCGATGGCCAAGCGTTCGCCGGACTTCGGGCGCAACGCCGTCGACTCCGCGCGGCCATGAACGCCGCGGACGCCACGCTCGCGCGGCTCGCGAAGGAAGCGCACGCGCTGGGTCGCGCGCACGCGGCGGAATTGTCGGCGCTCGACGAGAGCGCCGCGGCCCGGCGCGCCTTGGCGCTGCTCGGCGAAGCGGGCTTCTGCGCCTGGACCGTGCCGGCGGCCTTCGGCGGCGCGGATGCTTCGGCGCTGGCCGAACGCGACACGCTCAGCGTTCGTGCGCTGTGCACGCTGCGCGCCGCGCTCGCCTACCACTCGGCGATGCTGGACGTCATGCTCGTGATGCAGGGGCTGGGCTCGCTGGCCATCGCATCCGCGGCCGACGCCGCGCTGGCGCGCGAGATCCTGCCGCGCGTGGCCCGCGGCGAGCTGTGCGCCGCCTTCGCGCTGACCGAGCCGGGCGCCGGCTCGAGCTTGTCCGACATCGCGCTGCGCGCGGTGCCGCACGCCGCGGGCTGGAAGCTCTCGGGCCAGAAGACTTTCATCTCCAACGCCGGCATCGCGGACGTCTACAGCGTGCTGGCGCGCAGCGGCGACGATCCCGCGTCCTTCAGTATGTTCTGCGTCCGAGCACCGGCGCGCGGCTTGCGCGTGGAACGCTTCGAGGTCATGGGGCCGCATCCCATCGGCGACGTGTTCTTCGAGGGCGTGGAAGTCGGCGGGGGCGCGCTGCTGGGCGCGAAGGGCGGCGGGCTGGAGCTGGCGCTCGCGGTGCTGCTGCGCATGCGCAGCTCGGTGGCCGCCGCGGCCAACGGTTTCGCGCGCCGCGCCTTCGACGAATCGCGGCGCCACCTGCTGTCGCGCCAGCAATTCGGCAAGCCGCTGGCGGCCTTCCAGGGCCTGGCCTTCGACGTGGCCGAGATGGACACTCGGCTGCGCGCGGCCGAGCTGCTGGTCGACGAGGCCGCGGCCACGGTCGACCTGGGCGGCGATCCGACGCTGCCGGTCGCGCGCGCCAAGCTCTTCGCCACCGAGAACGCCGCCTGGGTCTGCGACCGCGCCGTGCAGCACTTCGGCGGCCTGGGCGTCAAGCGCGGCAGCGTGGTCGAAGCGCTGTACCGCGACGTGCGCGCGCTGCGCATCTACGAAGGCTCCAGCGAAGTGCAGAAAATGATTCTTTCCAAGGAGCTGTTCCGGCTCGCCCGCTGAGTCCGTGCACCACCCATGGCCAAGTTCCTGCGACACGTCTTCGTTTGCACCAACGCGCGCTCGGCCGACGACCCGCGTGGCTCGTGCACGGCGCGCGGCTCCGAGAAGGTGCTCGCCGCCTTCAAGGAGCAGCTGGTCGCGGCCGGCTACAAGCGCATCGTGCGCCCGAACAAGGCCGGTTGCCTCGACCAGTGCGCGCATGGCGTGTGCGTCGTGGTCTACCCCGACGCCGTCTGGTACGGCGGCGTGACGCCTGCCGACGTGCCCGAGATCATCGAACGCCACATCGTGCACGGCGCCCCGGTGCAGCGCCTGTTGATCCCCGACGACGAGCTGACCGGACTGGATCCGGCGCGGCGCGGTACGCCAGCGTGAAGCCCATGAATCCCCAACCGTCGACGCGCAGCGCCGTGCAGCACGACCCGGAAGCGTGGCGGCCGCGCTTTCCGATCCTGGCCTCGTCCACCTACCTCGTGACCCACAGTCTGGGCGCGATGCCGCACTCGGTGTACGACAAGCTCAAGGACTTCGCCGACCAGTGGGCCACGCGCGGCGTGCGCGCCTGGGCCGAGGGCTGGTGGGATGCGCCGATCCAGGTCGGAAACCTGCTGGCGCGATTGATGAACGCGCCGCAGGGCTCGGTGGTGATGCACCAGAACGTTTCGGTGATCGAGAGCCTGGTGGCTTCGTGCCTCGACTTCGGCGGGCCGCGCAACCGCGTGGTCTACGACGACCAGAATTTCCCCACGAACATGTACGTGTGGGAGGGTTGCCGCCGGCTGGGCGCCGAGATCGTCTGCCTGCCCTCGCGCGGGCGCATGGGCGTGCCGCTGGAAGAGATGCTGGCCGCGATCGACGAGCGCACGCTGATCGTGCCGATCAGCCACGTGTGTTTCCGCAACTCCTTCAAGCACGACGCCAAGGCGATCTGCAAGCGCGCCAAGGAGGTCGGCGCGCTGGTGCTGCTGGACACCTACCAGTCGCTGGGCACCGTGCCGGTCGACGTGCAGGAGCTGGACGTGGACATGGTCTGCGGCGGCTCGGTCAAGTGGCTGTGCGGCGGACCGGGCGCGGGCTACCTCTACGTGCGCCCGCAGCTGCTGAGCACGCTCGAGCCGCGCATCACCGGCTGGGCGGCGCATGCCGCGCCCTTCGCCTTCGAGCTGGGAGCGCAACGCTACGCGAGCGACGCCACGCGCTTGCTGCACGGCTCGCCGGCGGTCGCGGCGCTGTACGCGGCGACCGCGGGCTACGAGATCCTGCTCGAGGTCGGCGTCGAGCGCGTGCGCGCCTGGTCGATCGCGCGCACCCAGGCCTTGCGCGAGGACCTGCTCGGACGCGGCTTCGAGGTGCCCAGCCCCGAGGACCCCGATCAGCGCGGCGGAACCCTGACCGTGCGCCTGCGGCCGCAGGAGAACGGTTCGGCCTTCGTCGCCGCGCTGGAGCAGCGCGGAATCCTGGTCGATCATCGGCCCGAGGCCGGCATCCGCGTCAGCCCGCACTTCTACACGCGCGCCGACGAACTGGAGTTCTTCGCCGAATCGCTGAGCGAGTTGCGCGAGAGCGGCGCCTGGCGCGAATTCGCGCGGGCACAGAAGAACTACTGAGCGGCGCGCGGGACGCTACCATGGCCGCGCGAGCCGCCGGCGAATTCGCGCCGGCGCGCCGTACGACCCGCCCATGGCCACCGCCTCGTTCTCGCTCTTCGACCTCGCCCCCGACAACCTCGTCCTGGGGCGCTACCGCGTCGGCAAGCCGCTGCGATCCGGCGGGCTTTCGGCCACCTTCAGCGCCACCGACGAGATCGGCGGACAGGCCTGCGAGCTGACCGCGTTCCCGCCGGCGCTGTTCGAATCGCCGGCGCAAGCCAACGATTACAGGAAGGCGCTCGAGGCCTGGCGCAAGGTCGAGCACCAAGGCGTGGTGCGCGTGCACGAAGTGCTGGCGCCGGCTCCGGCGACGATCGTGATGATCAGCGAGGCCGCGCGCGGCGAGCCCCTGGCCGAATGGTCGAAGCAGAACCCGCGGCCATCGCAGGCCCTGGTCGCCGGCTTCGGCGTGCAGCTGCTCGACGCGCTCGAGGCGGTCCACGGCCGCAAGCTGGTGCACGGCGACGTCAAGCCGGCGACGATCCACGTGAGCGCGGCCTCCGGCTCGCAGTCCTCGCCGCAGGTGCAGCTGCTCGACGGCGGCGTGACGCCTGGGCTGTGGAACGCCAAGCATCTGGGCGATCGCACGGCGCTGATCGGCACGCCGTTCTACGCGCCGGTGGAGCAGTTCGGCGGCGAGTCGCCGGACGTGGCCTCGGACGTGTACAACGTCGCGGCGGTGCTCTTCGAGCTGGCGACCGGCGTGCTGCCCTGGCCCGGCCGCTCCTTCCTGGAGATCTTCCAGGCCAAGCTCGACAAGCACGCGCCCTCGATGAAGAAGCGCGCGCCGCAGCTCGAGGTCGATCCGGCCTTCGAATTGGCCGTGCAGCGCGGCCTTTTCGCCGACAAGCGCCAGCGCTACGCCACGGCCGCCGCGTTCAAGGCCGCCCTGATCCCCTTCGCGAAGTAGTTCCATGAGCGAGTCGCACGCCGAGCGGGAGTTTCCCGCGCGCTTCAACCTGTGCGAGTACTTCCTCGACCACAACCTCGAGGCCGGTCGCGCCGGGAAGACCGCGCTGGTCTGCGGAGAACAGCGCCGCAGCTATGGCGAACTCGTGCGCCGCTCGCAACAGGTCGCCGCGGCGCTGCGCCGCCGCGGCGTGCGGCCCGAGGAGCGCGTGCTGCTCGTGCTGCCCGACGTGATCGAGTTCGCCGAGGCCTGGTTCGGCACGCTGCGCGCCGGCGCGGTCTTCGCGATGGTCAACCCGCTGCTCAAGAGCGAGCAGTTCGCCTACTACCTCGAGTACACCAAGGCGCGAGTGGCCTTCGTGCACGTCGAGGCGCTCGAGGAGTTCCTGGCCGCGTCGAAGAACGCGCGCTGGTTCGAGACCGCGATCGTGGTCGGAGGCGGAAGGCATGCCTGCATCGATTTCGAGCGCGCGCTCGCCGCCGAGGATCCGGCCTCGACGCTGGCCCAGGTCGAGCCCACCGGACCCGACGACCTGGCGGGCTGGCTGTTCACCTCGGGCTCGACCGGCCATCCCAAGGCCTGCGTGCACGCGCAGCGCGACTTCGCCTTCTCCACCGAGCAGTACGCGCTGGGCGTGGTCGGCTACCGCGAGAGCGACATCTGCCTTTCGGTGCCCAAGCTGTTCTTCGGCTACGCCACGGGCACCAACCTGATGTTCCCGTTCCGCGCCGGCGCGAGCGTGGTGCTCTTCCCCGGCCGCGCCACCGCGGACGAGTTGTTCGACCAGATCGCGATGCATCGGCCGACGCTGCTGACCAGCGTGCCGACGATGATCAACAACATGCTGCGCTCGCCGCGCTGCGAGACCGCGGATCTGTCCTGCCTGCGCGTCGTGCTGTCCGCAGGCGAGGCCCTGCCCGCGCACCTCTACGAGGAGTGGAAGTCGCGCACCGGCGTCGAGATCCTCGACGGCATCGGTTCGGCCGAGATGTTCCACATCTACATTTCCAACCGCGAGGGCGACGTGAAGCAGGGCAGCCTGGGCCGCATCGTGCCCGGCTACGAAGCGGCGATCGTCGGCCCCGACGGAGCGTGCGTGAAGGACGGAGAGCCCGGCCGCCTGCGCGTGCGCGGCGGCTCGACCGCGCTGTGCTACTGGGCCGACCGCAAGAAGTCGGTCGAGACCTTCCAGGCCGACTGGTGCACCAGCGCCGACATTTTTCGCCGCGACGCGCAGGGCTACTACTACTACGAGGGCCGGGACGACGACCTGCTCAAGGTCTCGGGCATCTGGGTCTCCCCGCTGGAGATCGAGGACGTGCTGCTGCGGCATCCGGCGGTGGCGGAGGTGTGCGTGGTCGGCTGCGAAGACGAGGAGCGCCTGGTCAAGCCCTTCGCCTTCGTGGTCGTCAATCCGGGCCACGCTGCGGGAAACGAGCTGGCGAGCGCCTTGAAGGAGCACGTCAAACGCCACCTCGCTCCCTACAAGTACCCGCGCTGGTTCGAGTGGTGCGCGACCCTGCCCAAGAACGACCGCGGCAAGGTCGCGCGCAAGGAGTTGCGCGGACGCATCGCACCGCGCGGATGAAAACCGGGGC
>Ga0315910_10000687_pt1 | contig 32677 bp, 22 predicted proteins | sample EdamamesoilMG_FD_204470 | JGI IMG/M metagenome (GOLD analysis project Ga0315910, IMG submission 204470) | Garden soil microbial communities collected in Santa Monica, California, United States - Edamame soil | ecosystem: Environmental > Terrestrial > Soil > Garden | place: USA: California... | reverse complement strand
GAGGAGTGGCGTGCGAATCTCTCCAAGGCTTACGGAGAAGAGAAGGCCGGTGCGATCGTCACCGCACTCAAGAAGACCTATCCGCAAAAGAAGGCTCAGACGCTGTCGTATATCTGCAGCGGCGCCCCGGGGTTGAATGGCCTATCCATTCGCAACAACGTGGTGAAGATGGCGGGCTTCAAGCACGCGCTCAACGCCGCGCCTGCCTACACGTATTACTTCACGTGGCAGACACCGATCCTGGATGGCTTGCCGGGTGCGTGGCACACCGCGGAACTTCAATTCTGCTTCGACAACACGAAGCGCTGCGAACAGGGCACCGGCAACACGCCCGAAGCGCAGGCGTTGGCGAAGAAGATGGCGTCGTCGTGGGCCAGGTTTGCCGCCACCGGTGATCCAAGCCTGCCCAAGCTCAAATGGCAGCCCACCGATCCGAAGACGAATCGGACGATGATCTGGGACAACCAGTGCCGCATGGTGGATGACCCCGAAGCGGAGGCCCGCAAGATCCTGCTTGCCTAAGTCGCAGTCACCGGCAGACGGATCGTGAAACGCGTACCCGTGCCGACGATGCTCTGGACGTCGAACGCGCCACCGTGACGTTCAACGACAATCGAGCGCGAAATGGCCAGGCCCTGTCCCGTGCCTTTGCCCACTTCCTTGGTCGTGAAGAAGGGGTCGAAGATCTTGTCGAGGTTATGGGGCTCGATGCCACAACCGTTGTCTTCAAGGCTGATGTGCAGCTCCGCGCCCACGTGACTGGTGGCGATGGCGATCCGCCCGCTCGATGCGTCCTTGCCCGCCGCTTCGATGGCGTGCGCGGCATTGACCAGCAGGTTGAGAAAAACCTGGTTCAGCTCGCCGATGTTGCATTGGACGAGCGGTAGCGGCGCGAGGTTCAGGTCGATGGTCGCAAGGTGTTTGTATTCACTGCGCGCAACCTCCAGCGTCGTCTCGATCGCCTTGTTGAGGTCTGCCGCGGCGTGTGCCTGGGAAGTCGGGTGCGAGAATTCCTTCATGGCGCGCACGATGTTCGTGACGCGCTTCAGGCCATCGCGCGCCCGTTGCATGGCCGTCGGCAACTCGCTCAGCAGGTAGTCGGCATCCACTTCGGCGGCCACTTCGTCGCCGCGCTCGCGGCTGGTGCGGTAGGCGGAAATGACGTTGGCGAGATCGTCGACCGATTCGCTCAGGAACGTCACGTTGTCCGAGATGTACTGCATCGGCGTATTGATCTCGTGGGCCACGCCGGCGGCGAGTCGTCCCACGGCCTCGAGCTTTTGCGCCATTCGCAGCTCGAGTGCGAGGCGGTCGCGCTCCTGTTCCCGGCTCTCGACGCGATCCTGCAACTCCTTCTTGATGCGGGAATCTTCGATGCTTTGCGTGATGTCGGTCGCGATGCCGACGAAGTGCCCGCCCTTGCCGTCGGGATCCAGGATCGGCGTGATGTTCAGGCTGAGCCACAGCGGACGGCCGCTCGAATGAATTCCCTCGACAACGACGCGGATCGGCTGGTTGGTGCGCATGGCCTCGCGCATTCGTTCCCGCTGCGACGGGCTGTGATTGTCCGTACGCATGATGTGTTCGACGGATTCGCCGATCAGCTCTTCGCGAACGCGGCCATGCCTTTCCGCCAGGGACAGGTTGGCGAACACGATCCGCCCTTTGCGATTGGTGATGAGCACTTGCTGCTCCGAGGCGTCGAGCGCCCCCAGGAGCAGGCGCCAGTCGGCCGCGAGCACATTCGCCATGACGGAAGCAGAATCGGTCGAATCCAACACCAATATTCCCCAAAAAAAGCCCGCCCAACCGCTTTACGGCCGTCCATTGGTAATCGTCCAAAACCCGGGAATCTTTAGTGTTCGGTCGAGTTTCCTTTCTCCGGTGCACGATCTGCGTGGCAGCCCCGCCATTAGTATGTGTCACTGACAATCAGCCGTTCCCGTTCCATCACCCACCATCCTGGAGGACAGATGAGAACTCCCACCACGATTTCACCCCGACTCCTGGGCGGTCTGGCCGCGCTGATCTGCGCGGCGGCGCCGGGCAGCGCCTTGGCCCATGGCCATCCTCATCACCCCCCGCATCTCTCTCCGGCGCGTCCGGCGACGCTGATCGGAACCTGCGAGGCCTTGCAGGCCGAGCTCGCCGGATTGCCGAATACCGTGATCACGGGCTCGAGCACGATCGCCGCGGGCACACTGCTGGTGGCAGGCCAGCCCGTGCTGGCGCACTGCCGCGTCACCGGGCGCATGAACGACCGCCTCGGCATCGATGGACGTCCATATGCCATCGGCTTCGAGCTGCGCCTGCCGGTCGATTGGAACGGGCGCTTCTTCTACCAGGGCAACGGCGGCATCGACGGCAACGTGGTTCCCGCCACGGGCGCGCTCGGTGGTGGACCGCTGACACACGCGCTGGCGCAAGGCTTCGCGGTCCTGAGCTCGGACGCCGGGCACCCGGGGGCCTACGGTCCCACGTTCGGCTTCGATCCCCAGGCGCGCCTCGACTATGGATACCAGGCGGTGGGCACGCTCACACCGATGGCCAAGGCGGCGATCAACGTCGCGTACGGAAAACCACCGGACCGCTCCTACATCGGTGGCTGCTCGAACGGCGGCCGACATGTGCTGGTCGCGGCGGCACGCTACGCGGATCAATACGACGGCTTTCTCGCCGGCGCGCCGGGTTTCAACCTGCCGCTGGCCGCCCTGGCGAATATCTGGAGCGCGCAGCGCTACGCGTCTGTTGCAACCGGTAACCCGGCAACTCCCGCGGGGCTGGAGACCGCGTTCACCGCCGACGAGCGGCGCACGGTGGCTGCTGCCGTGCTGCGGCGCTGCGACCGGCTCGACGGCGTTCGCGACGGTCTCGTGCAGGACACGCGTCTTTGCCAGAAGGTGTTCGACCTGAAGCGCGACGTGCCCACCTGCGATGGCGAACGTAATGGCACCTGTCTCTCGCAAGCCCAGAAGCTCGCGATCGGGCCTATCTTCCGGGGCGCGAGGTCGAGCAATGGGCCTTTCTACGCGAGCTTCCCCTATGACCCGGGGATCGCCGGCGCCGGCGTGCCGTTCTGGGAGTTCATCGCCCCGCTGGTGCTCGACTCGGGCGCGGTCGGTGTCATCTTCAAGGTGCCGCCCTCGGCCGATGCGTTGACGAACGGCCCGGGCTTCGCGCTGAACCTGGACATCGATACCGCGCTGGCGCAGCTGTTCACGACCGATGCGACGTTCGCCGAATCCGCGATGCAGTTCGCCACTCCGCCCGATCCCACCGACCTATCGGACCTGCGGCGACGCGGGGCGAAGGTGCTGGTCTATCAAGGCGTCTCCGATCCGATCTTCTCGATCGACGACACGACGCGCTGGTGGCGCGGCGTGAATCGCGAGAGCCGCGGCCGTGCCGATGACTTCGTGCGCGTGTTTCCCGTTCCCGGCATGAATCATTGCGCCGGCGGGCCCGCGACCGATCAGGCGGATTTCATCACGCCGCTGGTGAACTGGGTGGAGCGCGGTCGCGATCCGGACAGGATCGTCGCCAGTGCCCGCGGGCCGGGCAATGCGGGCGGGGTGAACCCGGAAGTGCCGGCGGATTGGGCCGCGGATCGCACGCGACCGCTGTGTCCTTATCCCTCGGTGGCTCGTTACGTGCGTGGCAGTGTCGAGCAGGCGTCGAGCTTCATCTGCCTGCCCGGCTTGCCTAACTGAATACCCACGCGCCGAACGCCCAGCAGATGAGGGCGTTGCCGGTCGCCATCGTGAAGTCGTCGGTGCCGCGCGGCGAGAACAGCTCGAGCGCGGTGCTCGCGACCGCCACGGTCACCGCGAGCGCAATGTATGCCCCCGACAACCCGTTGAGCAGAACGATGCCGACACTGCACACGAGTCCTGCGACCAGTCCGGTAATCGTGCCGGCGTAGGACTTCCGGTTCACGTCGCCGACGCCGCGCACGCGGATCTTCATGGTGCCGTAGAGCGATCCGCCGACTTCCGCGAAGGTGTCCACCACGATGTAGGTGGCCCAGATGAGTGCGAACAGCAGCGCGAACTGCTCGCGCGGATAGAGCGTCGAAAGCTCGGCACCGATCGGGATCAGCACGAACTTGAACAAGGCCCACAACGTGACGATCAGCATGCAGTTCGCACGCGCCAGGGTGCCATCCATGATGCGCGTCTGGGCGCCGAACATCGTCGCGCCAACGAATCCATTCACGTAGAAGCAGGCGAGGAATACCCAGTTCGTGACGACCTGGTCGAACAGCGATTGCGATGTGAAGGCCGTGGCGAAGTTGTCGCTCTTCCCCGATGCGAGCTGCGCATAGAAAATGAAACACATCGTGCCCGCGAGGGTGATGAAGCGGCCGCGCCGACCGATCATGTCCGCGATGCGGATCCGTCGCTCGGAATACTTGCGGAGCAGCCCGTTGAGCTCGAAGGGCTCCGACATGCGCGAGGAAAACACGGTCCGGCGATCGTCGTGGCTCATGCCGACGAAGTACTTCAGCAGCAGGTTCTTCACGCCGAACCAGATCAGCGCCCACAACCCGTTGAAGAACAGGAACGCGAAGAACAGCGTCGCGAGGGTGCGCGCGTCAAACCGGAAGTCGCCCGCGATCCGTGTGCCGAAGCCGGAGAGCATCGCGACCAGGCAGAACAGCGTGAGCGCGGCATTGACGGCGGCGGCGAAGTAGAAGATGCGGTCGGCGAGACGCCGCCGGTCGTCCGCCGGCGCGATGGCGGCGTTTGTGATGCTGGAAGCGAGTGTCGTGCTGTTCATGGTGCCCCCTCACCTAAAACGAATGAGGGGCGTCGAATTCGACGCCCCCCCGGGAAAGATGCCCTTCCCGGGGGTCGCGATCAAGTGCGTTATCCAGTTGTCGACTTCCTCAGCCACCCATTCCTCGTCCACCTTCTCATAGCGATAGGCACCGCCCACCCAGCCCGCGTCCCAGCGAACCAAAGCGCGCTTGCCGTCAGGCGCGAGCAGGATGTCCGAAAAGGTAATCGGAAACGTGGGGCCAAATCGGGCCGCGCTTTCGCGCACCTGCGCATCGCTGAGCACGATCACGTGGCCGTCGAAGTGCAAGCCACGGAACAGCGCCGGATCGCCCTCGACGAAAGTGAACAGGAGTGAATCCTGGCTCGCGAATTTGTCCAACAGATCGATGACGATCGGTGCCAGGGCGTGCGGCTTGCCTCGCGCCGAGACATGGGGGAAATCGTCGCGACGATCGTTGATACCGTCGCCGTCGGTGTCGCGCTTGCCCGGATCGGTGTTCAGCCTGGCTTCGAGAATGTCGGTGAAGCCATCGCGGTCGCTGTCACGCCGAAGCGCCGCGAGCGGCAACGTGATGTACAGGTCGCGCGCCTGCCGTCGCGCGCGCAGCATGACCGGCGGAAAGGTGATCGACGCCGGGTCCAGTTCTTCCACGTCCACTTCGAGCCGCAGATTGTCTCCCTGCAGCATGGGTAGCCGGCCTCCGGGTAGCACCACGTAAGGCGCGAACTTCTGGAAGCCGAGATACAACGGGGTCTGCCAGGTGCGGCCGCCGTTCTTCGATTGCACGAGCCAGTAGCCGCCCGGAATCACCGAACCGCCGGGATCCACGGCTTGTGAAATGCAAACCGCGGTCACGCGATTGTCGTCGCCTTCGGCACGCACCAGCTCGAAGCCCACCGGCAGCTTCAAGTCCGTGAGCGTGGCGCGCCGTGGCAACGCCTTTTCCTGCTCCGTCAGCGGAGTTTCGGGCAGTCGTTCGAGCCTGGCGGAAACTGCATCGCCATCCGGGTCGGCCGGCGCGCATCCGTCGCTCTTCCGTCGCGTGGCGATGAGACTCGAATAGCGCTGGAGTTCCGTCCGGTAGGCGTCGGATAGTTTTTCCGGCGAGGGCATCACCGAATCGCGACGGCGGTCGTCGCAGAGACGTCGGAGCAGGAATCGCTTGCCCGAATCGAACTGGTTGGCAGCCAGGAATCTCGCTGTGAGGCGCATGGCCATTGGCCCTTGGTATTGCGCCTCCTCGAGGAGGCCACCGCGTCGACCTTCACCTGCGTAGTCGTCGAACAAGTCGCGTTGCGGCGCGGGAGCGCCGCGCAGGATGTCGTGCGTGAGTGTCGAGCCGTAATTCGCGTCGAGGCCGCGAGCCTCGTCGAGACGGCCCGCGTCGATGAGTGCGAGCAGCCAGGCAGTGCGAGCGTGATCGCGCCTGTCCTCGTCGCGCGCATCTCCGCCGATGTGATAGCCGTCGACCATGACGGGCGTCATCTTGGCGTCGAACATGGACAGCAGCTGGTCCCGCGGGCGCGCGTCGGCGTCGGTCAGCAGGACGGCGCCCAGACCTGCGCGGCCTAACAATGCCCAGTGGCGTATCAGCGCGGAATCGCGCACGCCCGGATGGGCGGCGGGAGTGTGCGCTTCCAGCGTATCCAGCAGGGTGCGGCTCACCGCCAGCGCGGCAGGAACGTCATCGCGTTCCAGGGCGTCGACGATCATGAACTGCGCGGGTACGTCATCGGAATGACGACGATAGAACTCCGGGATCCAGCGCTCGCAATGCTCGAGCAGCGTGATCGTGCGCGCGCGGGAGGACTTGTCGAGGTACCGCGCACGAAGCTCATCCGAGCAACCGGCTTCGTCGATCCGGAGGCGCACCGCGACGTTCCAGACCTTTGTCGAATCCGGCGCCAGCATCTCGGCTGCATCCATGTGCTCAATGGCGCCTTCATGCGCCAACTGACGATCCGCCACGATGACGAGGGCGTGAATCAGGTTCGAGGCCGCCTCCTCAGGGATGTGCCATCGGGCGGCGAGTTTCTTTGCCGGCGTTCGGAGCGAGAGGTCCGCCTTCGCCGCGCTCACCAATGCGTGGACCTCGGCCTGTTCCACCCACCAGGAGCCTGGCGGGTCCTTCAGATATTGCTCCATCTGCGCGGGAGTCACTTCCCCGAACGCGGGAGCGGCGCAGATCAGCAGCAGCGCGATGATCTTCGTGGTTTTCATGCCGGCTTTCCCCCTAACCACCGCATACTAGCGCACGTGCAGCCCGGGTCGTGGAAATCCAGCGGCTTTCTCGATGGCAATGCCCTTCGGTTGCTTGGTGCGCACGGCGGGTCGATGATGTAGCCCGCGATGGAAACTGAATCTAGCTACATTGACGGAGCGTTACATGAATAACCGGAACGACAACAATTCGGGGGCGGTCGATGCTGGACGTCGCAGGCTGTTGGAGGTAGCCGGCGCCGGCGTGGTTGCATCCGCGATCTCGACCGTACTTGCCGCAGAGTCGCCTGGCATGCACAGGCAAACCGATCGGCCACTCCGTTGGGGCATCGTCGGCACCGGCGGAATCGCCAACTACATGGCGCCGATGATGCGGCTGGCCGCACGCGCCGAACTGGCGGCCGTCGCCAGCCGGAAAATTGAAACCGCACAGCAGTTCGCGACCAGGCACGGCATTCCACGCGCGTTTGGTTCGTGGTCGCAGATGCTGGCGTCGAACAGCGTCGATGCTGTCTACGTGGCAACGCCAACCTCCGTCCGGGAAGAAGTTTGTTTGATGGCCGCGGCGAACGGCAAGCACGTTCTTGGCGAAAAGCCCTTTGCCAATCTGCCTTCCCTGCGTCGCATCACATCAGCCTGTCGCAAGAAGGGTGTCGGCTTCATGGACGGCACGCATTTCGTGCATCACCCGAGAACCTCCAGAATCAAGACCACGATGCGCGAACAAATCGGCTGGCCGTGGTCGATCGATTCGGCGTTTCAATTCAGTTCGCCGGGCGCGGACAATATTCGTATGGATCCCGATCTCGAGCCTTATGGCGCGATTGGCGATGCCGGTTGGTACAACATGCGCGCCGCCGTGGAATACACGGCGCCTGGCGTCAAGATAGTCGGCGTGGATGCTTACGTTCGGCGCGACAAGAAGAGTAAGGCCGTGATCACCGGCAGCGGCGTCATCGCCTTCAATGATGGATCAACCACCACCTGGAATTGCGGCTTCGATGCAGGCGCTCTGAACATGGACCTGAGGATGTCTGGCGCCGGAGGTCAATTCAGTCTTCATGACTTCGTGCAGAGCGAGGGCGATGGATTCGCCGCGTACGACTATCGCAAGGGCGAATTCGGTGACAGCGGAACGCTGGAGCGCATCAAGGTTCCCTCCGCGAAACCGGCCGCGGCGTTGATGTTCGAAAACTTTGCGGCCATGGTCGGCAAACCCGACCGTTTCGAAGCAAGCGTGGCTGCGAGCGAAAGGACTCAGGAGTGGCTGGACGCCAGCTGGACCAGGGCGATACAAAACGAGCGAAGCTGATCTTCGAGAAACACTACATCACGCTTCGAACTACAGATCCGGCGATCCGGACTCGCCGGCTCGATAGCGGGTACTACTTGCGCAAAGTGGTGATCGACCAGGTCTGATCCGACTGACGTACGTGCGTCGACTAGATAGGGCCCTTGTGGGAGACTGCAGGGGCTTTTCCATTGGGCGTGAGCATTCAGGGATTCACAATGCCGATTCGAAACAAGCGCGAAGATACCGCCCTCGTGTGGATCATCCTCGTCTTTGGGCTCATTGCCGGGCTCTTCTCGCTCCTGACGTGGCCCTTCCGCGCAATCGTCAGGCGATTGCCGGGACGACGTGAAAAGGAGCTCCAGGCGGCGATCGACGAACTGCAGATGGACATTCAGGCGTCACGTCGATTGCTGCAGGTACTCCGGCTCGACAAGCCCAAACTCTCGGTCAAGGCCGACAAACGCATCGAGGGCACGGAGAGGCGCATCAAGGAAGTCGTCGATGCAAAGGGATGGCCGGAAGATCTCGACGAGCATGGACCCGGCGAATTGGTCGTCGAGTTGCTCACCGAAGCCGGCGTGATCGACGGCATGGACTGGAGGTCTGATCCCGACGCACTCAGGCCATGTCTGAATCCGCTGCTCAAGCGGCGCGGCATCTCACTTGATTGGAGTTTCGTGAAGGCGATCGAAGCCACGGGCGATGGGGAAGCGCTCAGGAACACGAACTTCCTGCCGGTTGTGGGCGACCAAGTTGAAAAGCTCGGGTTCGTGCTGGCGCATGTGGAGGAGGGCTCGGACGCTTATTTCTTTGCGGTTTGCTCGCCCGATGAATTCGCGAAGATCGACGGGTTGACTTGCCGCTCGTTCACGATCCGGCGCTTGTCCGTCGCGACGGGCCCCGTCAAGGAACCCTGAGCGCGGTATCCACCTACAGCCTGCGCGCGGGTTTCGGCGGATGATTCTCACGAGCCCGGAACGTGCCAGTCACCCATTTCCCCGTTCACCTGCGAATCGCAGCGGCTCTCGTTGTATGGGTCGCGTGCGTGCCGGGCACTCTCGCTGATCCTCCGACAGATGCCTCCGCGGTCCTGCGAGCGCGCTTCGTCGAATTGAGCGAGCAGCTCGAGAACAGCGTGATCCAGCGCGGGCTGTACCTGGAGTCCGCCGACGACTCGAGCGCGCCGCGCGGCGACGCCTACGCGGTCATCAACTATCCATTTGCGTCGGTCGCCGCGGCGTTCGCGACGCCGTCGAATTGGTGCGAGTCGCTGATCCTGCATCTGAACGTGCAGTACTGCCGCGCCAGCACCCGGGATGGGCAACCACAGGTTTCCGCGGCATTGGGCAAGAAGACCAACCAGCCGCTCGAAGACACGCATCGCATCGATTTGATCTACGAAGTCCCTGTGAATGGCGCGGACTACTCCCGCACGGAGCTCAGTTCCATTGAAGGGCCGCTGGGCACTGGCAACTATCTCATCGTCCTCGAGTTGACCGCACTCGATGAGCAGCGCTCGTTCATGCACCTGCAGTACTCATACACGCAGAGTTGGCTGACGCGCTGGGCCACCAATGTCTATTTCTCGACCCGCGGCCGGGGCAAGGTGGGCTTCACGCGGATCCAGGACGACGACTCATCGCGCCTGGTGGGCGGCGTACGCGGCGCGCTCGAGCGCAATACCATGCGCTACTACCTGGCCATCGATGCCTATTTGCATGCCCTCGGCAGCCCGGCTCCACAACGATTCGAGCTGAGTCTCGAGAACTGGTTTGCCGGCACTGAGCGCTTCGCGCGCCAGTTGCACGAGGTACTGCGAGACGACTACATCACCATGAAGCGTAGCCAGTACCTCCGGCAGCGCGAAGGCACCGAATTGCTGCCGTCACCTTGACAAGAGCGCGACCCGTGTCACGAGTGGCAAGGCAAGCAGTTGGTTCCAGTGCGACAACTGCACTCCGACCCTGCGGCTATTGTAGTCAGGGATGGGGTCGGACACGCGGTCGAGCATCAGCTGATAGGTGCCATCCGCTCTCACCAGGTACGGCGATGCATCAGGCTTCAGTCGCGGGAAACTCGGTTCGGGAATCCTGACGATGGTTGCCGAGGCAAGCGAAGAATTCTTGCAAGTGAGCGCGACTCCCGGCGCAAGTCTTTCAATGTCGTCCGGACTGTCTTGCGTCCTGCCGCCGGAGTGAAGGAATTCAAAGAGCCACTTGCCGGCAAGGTAGCGATTGCAGTCGCGACGCACTTCGTCGGGAAGTTCGAGCCCAGACCCGCGCAGGGCGTCGGATAGAGCGGCCAATGCATGGGTCGGGATCGAACGCGAGGAAGCCCTTGGCCGGCGTGCCGCCAATTCGCGCGCGGTCTGCTGGAGCGCCTCCGGAAGTTGCTGGCCGGAAACAGCCGGATGATCCGGGTTGAAGTAGTGCTTGTTCAGCAAGCCGAAGACCACCTGGTCGAGGAAGGTCTCATAGGTGTGTCCATAACAACTGCCCGAGTGCGAGCCGCACGAACCGCCGAAATCCACGTGTGAATACGCATCCTGCTGGCAATGCAGGGCAGCACCCAGTGCGATCAATCGGGTGGCATGACCCTGAGGGGTTTCAGCACGATCAGGCACTTCGGCAAAGTGGCCAGACATGACCTCGAGGACGTCCGCGGAAATCCGGCCTGACTGTCCAGAATGCTTGCTGAAGCAGTGGAATCTCAGGTTCTTCTCTGCCTGGTGGAATGAATTCGCGTCGAAGGCTGCGAAGGACGAACTTGCGGTCGTATCCATTTCAAGAGCGGCGACGGTGTTTTGGTTCTCGTCCACGCCTTGATTTGCGCTGGCGATGACCAGCGCATCGGCTTCCGGCCACCCGGCTGCCCTTGCGAGCACATAGGTTGCCGAAAAGTGGATATCCCCTTCGTAGGCCTGGGCCACGGTCATCGATTGAAGGGAAACCAGCAAACAGGCACAAAAGATTCCTTTCATTTATGCCGCAACCCTGTAGTAGTCGAAAACTACACGTATGTCTCCTGCAAACGCCTGAAGGTTCTCCTTACATCGCCCCCGCGAGATCGACTACACACTGCTTCTGTTGCTCCTATTTCCGGTCGGGAGCCGACATCGCATCTTGCACAGGATGCGGAGAGCGACTTCCGGTTTACTTGGGTCTCTGACTCGCTGCGCGGCGCTCCTGCTCGCAGTCACCGCGTGGCCCGCATTGAGCGTCGCCGCCGGGGGCCTCGTACCTCAACATACGGAGGACCTGCGACCGGCTTTTGCGCGCAAAGGCTCCGCCGCGACGCTCGAGTTCACCGCGTTCGACCGCGTCTTTCGCCTGCAACTGTCGAGCAACCAGCGTCTCGCGCAGGTCGCTGCCGGTAGTTCGGTGCAGCTCTACAAGGGCACGATCGAAGGCGTTCCGGGATCCTGGGCGCGGATCAGCATTCACGACGGTCTGCCGCGCGGCATGATCTGGGACGGGCGCGAACTGTTCGTCGTGGATGCGGCAGCGGAGGCGGTCAATTACGGCGCGGCCGGCACCGTGATGTTCAAACTATCGGACGCCGTGCTGGAGCGGGGCGTCTCCTTCGCCGGCGATGCGGTGGAGAAGCCGCGCGACCCGGCGGCCAGCTACGGCGCCATGATCGGCGAGCTGCGCGCCAGGGCGCAGCAGGCCGGTGTCGCCACGGAAGGGGTCGAGATTTCCATCCTCGGCGACGCGGCCTACCTGGCGCGCTACTCGAGCGAAACGCAGGCCCGCGATGCGATTCTCACTCGCCTCAACAACGTGGACGGCATCTTCAGCTCGCAGGTGGGCGTGGAACTGCAGATCGTATCGGTGAATATTGCCGATCAATTCACCGCCGACCTGTCCGCTACCACCGACTCGAGCGCGCTGATCGATGAGTTGGGACGGTTGCGAAAACAAAGACCGGCGCTTTCAACCACCGGCCTCACGCATCTGTTCACCGGCCGCCGGCTGGATGGCGAGACCGTGGGCATCGCCTACACGCTGGCCCTCTGCAGCCCGCGCTATGCCGCCAGCCTCACCATGGCTCACAACAGCGCCGCGTTGGACACGATCATCACCGCACACGAGATCGGCCACGTATTCGGCGCCCCGCACGACGGCACGGCGCAATGTGGGTCCACGCAAACGGGCCAATACATCATGACGCCGTTGTACACCGCAGGGGTCACGTCCTTCTCCCAATGCAGTCTCGACGAGATCAACAAGGTGATCGACAGTTACTCCTGCGTGGTGGCGTTACCGCCGCCTGACCCGGAGCCACCCGAACCTCCGACCCCGCCTCCCGCTGATACTGGCGGAGGTGGCGGTGGCGGATCTCTCGATCCATCCTTGTTGCTGCTGTTGCTCGCGCTCCGGGTCGCGCGAAGGCGGCACTGCAATATCTCACCGGGAAAAGTTCAAACTTCTCGCATCGCGCGAAGCGAGGCAGATTGACGGTGTGATTGCCCAGGAAGAGCCTCGGCCTGTCACAAGGAGGGATGGCTCATGAGGCTCCACAGGATCCTGATCGCCACGTTGCTGTTGTTGGCCACAGGCGATGCGTTCGCGACGGTCGCGGCTCCCACCCCCGTCTCCTACATCGACAGCAATGGGATGCGCCGCGTCTGGGTGTTCGTGAAGAACAATTCCAACGGGCACCTGGCGGTGAACCGCTTCAATGGCCTCACCTGGGACTGGGTGGACATGGGGCTCGCGCCGGGAATGACGTCCTTCCGGCCCGGCAAGGCGCTGACCTACATCGACAGTTCGGGCATCCGTCGCATTTACGTCTTCGGCGTGGACCAGGAAAACAAGCTTGCCCTGCGTTACTACAACGGCAGCGGCTGGTACTGGAAGAAGTTTGGTGGCGTCGCGCTCAATCCGGCTTCGATCTCCGCGGTCACGTATGTCACGTCGAATGGCACGCAGATTCTTCGCGCTTTCGCGACCACGGCGGAAAAGGGAGAGTTCGTGGCGCAGTATTGGAACGGCGCGGAATGGATCTGGATATTCGCCGGCAAGCCCCCCAGCCTCGGCGAGCAGGGGCGGCTCGAGGACACGGACGCCATCACCTACGTGGACTCGGCCGGAGATCACAGGATGGACGTGTTCTTCACGGCATTCGACGGCGCCGAATTCCGACTCGCCGAAAATTCTTCCACCTACGGCGCAGGAGAGTGGATGGATCATGGTGGCGTGGGTGTCGCCGAGATCTCGCCCATCACCTTTACCGAGAATCATGATCGCAAGATCTACGTGTACGCGCGTTCCTCGGACACCTTGCGCTCGCGACGCAGGGTGGGCGGGGACTGGAGCTGGGTCAACTCAGGCCTTCCGGTGCCGGACTCGCAATTGTGGGAGACGGCGGCGACGACTTACGTCGATCTCAGTGGTGCGCGGCAGATTCACGTGTTCGTCACCGTCAACACCGGCGGTCGGGTCTATCGACGATCCTGGAATGGCAGTTCCTTCGAATGGATCAACCAGAACAAGCCGGATGCCTACGGCGTGGTCAATTCACTCACGGCGCTGAGCGTGGCGGATCCGGCGACGGGCCATGAGTTCGTTTACCTGTTCGCGGTCAATGCCTACGGTAGCCTGGTCTTCAACTACTGGAGCGGAGCGAATTGGGTGTGGGCCAACAACGGCCAACCTTGAGTCCGCACGCGACCTGGCGGGTACCGGCGCCAGCGTCCACCGGGCGGCGTCATGTCAGTTCTCCACGCCGTACAAGTTGAGTTCCTTGATCACCCACGGCTGCCAGCCTTCCTTCTCCACGATGGCGATGCGCAGGTGCCGCGCTTCGATCGGAGCGGCGAGGTTCAAACGGGCATGCGGTTCCCCGATGACCTTTGGCGCGACCATGGTCCAGGTCTTGCCATCGTCGGACGCTTCGACGCTGTAGGCCGGCGCCCATCCAAATTCCTGGCCCTTGTCGTTCTTCTCACCACTCGAGTCGATGTCGATACCGACGATCCTGGCTCGCGCGGGCAACTCGATGGTCAGCGACTCCACGGGGAATGGCTTGAAGCCCTCGGTGATGTATCCCGTCTTCGCATCGCCATCGAGCATGGCTTCGAGAGGCGCAGTGTCGCGTGCCTTCATGTTGCCGACGAGTTTCCACTCCGAGCGGCGTTTGAAGAGCTCACGCGGCACCCCGAGCGCGGGAATCTGGCCGGTGAGCTCCTCGAGCGTCCAGTAGCTGGTCCGGGCGGCGTCGGCGGCGCGCCGGGCAGCGACGGCCGCGGGCTCCACCGCCGGCGCACGGTTGCCGAAGCTGTTGCGGATGTAAGTGAGCACGTTGGCCAGTTCGGTGTCGGAATAGGAATTCATCGGCACCATCGGCGCGCCATAGTCGTTTCCGTTCACCTTGCCCTGCAGGCCGTGGAGCAGGATGGCGATCGCCGCGCGTTCGTCGCCCAGCACGCGGGGTGAATCGGCAAGCGGGGGCGCGAGAGTGTGGCCGCCGCCGGCGGGTGCGGGCGCGCCGCGACCGTCGGTGCCATGACAGGCGAAACAGACCGAGTTGTAGAGCGTCGCGCCTGCGCGATACGTCTTGAGGCCGTTGACGCCGAGCAGGCGGATGAGTTGCGGATCTTCGGCCTTGGATTCGTCCCAGAGCTGCTCGTTGATGAGGTAGACGCCGGCCGAGGTGGATGCTTCCGCGGTCGCCTGGATCACCTTTTTCGCGTCGGGCAGCGCCGCGCGGCGCACCGAGAGCATGGCCTGGATGGTGACGCGCGGATCGGCATCCCGCAGGGCGGCTTTCATGGCGGCGGCGAGCGGTCCGCGGGGCGGAGTCCTGGTGACGAGGCGCGCGTCCGCGAGGCGCAGGCCGGCGATGCGTACCTGCGGATCGGTGGACTTCAGCGCTTTCAGGATCAATTCGTCACGGAGTACGCCGAGCCCCTCGAGCGTCCACAACGCATGCAGGCGAGGGCGGGGATCCGCGGCGTCGCTGGTCGCCAGTTTCTCGAGGGCGGGTACGACCGAGCGATCGCCGCGCAGCACGAGAAGCTTCTGCGCCGTGTCGCGCCACCAGCCATTGGGATGCGAGAGGTGCTGCACCCACTGCGCCGGAGTCTCATCGAGCATGCGCGGCTGCGGCCCGCGCTCGAAACCCTCGTGGCGCAGGCGATAGATGCGGCCGCGGCCGATCTCGCGTGCCATTCCGAGCTTGTCGATCTGCTCGCGTAGATAGGACCCCTTCTGGGTCCACTCTCCCTGCTGGATGATGCCGCGATACATGTCGACGATGTAGAGGGTGCCGTCGGGCGCGGTGATCGTGTTGACGGGGCGGAACAGCGGATCGGTCGCACGGATGAATTCGCCCTGTTGCTTTTCGTAAGGGTTGGCGAGGCGGGTGACGCCGTCGTCGACCGTGATCAGCGTGCGGCGGATCAGGCGGCCGACAGGTTCGACAAAAAACAGATTGCCGCGCAACTCGGCCGGCAGGCGATCGCCGCGGAAGATGTCCTGGCCGCTGGTGGCGGTGAAATGATTGAGTGTGTTGTCGGGGCGCAGCATGCCCGGGCCGCCCTGGGTGTCGGGCATGCGGGCAATCGGCCAGACGACCTTGTACTGCCCGATGAGCTCATCAGGCGCGAAAAACTGGCCGTAGATGATGTGCTGCTGGAAGTGCACCGGGCCGGTTTCGTTGCCGGCATTCACGAACCAGACCTTGCCCCAGTCGTCCTGCGTGAGCCCCCACTGGCCACCGTTCACCGGGATCGTTTCCTTGATCGCCTTGCCGTCGCGGGCGTAGCGCAGGCGGTAATCGTAATAAGTGGAGTAGATGCCGTTGTCCATGGCCCACACGAGGCCATTGGGCTGGTGCTCCATGTTGCCGCCGCGCGGACCGCCGTTGAACCACAGCGTCTTCTCGTCGGATACACCGTCACCGTCCTTGTCACGGTAGATGTAGAGGTCGTCGGTGTTCGTCTCGCCAATGATGATGCGGTCATCGAGCGGCAGCAGGATGCGCGGAAGCAGCAGCTTGTCGGCGAACACGGTGTGCTTGTCGTAGACGCCGTCGCCGTCGGTATCTTCATGGCGTGACACGCGGCTGAACGGCTCCTGCTCGCCCGTGGCGTCGGCGTCCAGCATGTAGGTGCGCATCTCGGCGACGTACATCCGGCCGTTGCCATCGAAGGCGACCATCACCGGCTCGGCGATGTCGGGCTCGGTCAGCACCGGCTCGAGCTTGTAGCCGCTCGGCAATTCCATGGTGGCGATGGACGCTTCGGGTGCCAGCGGCTTTATTTCGAGGGCGGGCGCGGCGGAGTTGGCTTCGGCGGCGGCGTTACTCGATTCGGGCTTCGAACACGACAGGAACGCGAGCGCAATGACTGGAAGGAGTGCGAGCCGGGCGAGGAGGGTTTTCATGGGTTGCATGATATTCAATTGGCCCGCACTCTGTTCGCCGGCGATCTCCGCAGCCGCAAGTGAGGAGCGCGTCGAAAGTCACAACGCCGGCAACAGCCGCGCGTTGAGCACATTGGCCGACATGCGCCCATCCACTCGCGCCACTTCCGCCTGGTCGTAGTAGGTGATGAAGGTGGGGAAACCCTTCAAAGGCGCATTTTTCTGCAGCCAGGCGTCGTGCCACATCGGGTCGCCGTACTCAGCGGCCACTCGCACGAAGGTGGCCTTGCCGGCATTGCGGCGCGCGAAGTCGTCGAAGATCGCGAACGAGCCGTCGCAGTAGCCGCAACCCTTGTTCTCCCACACGGTGTAGTGCACCACTAGCTTGCGAGTCTTGTCGTCGAACAGCTTGCGCAGCTGCGCCAGTGTGATGTTGGGCACGTTGCCAGTGACCTTCGGCTGCGAAGGCGCCACGACAGTGGCAGTGCTTGCGATCCGGGGTGCATTGGTGGTGCTCAGCCGCAGCACCTTCAGGTCGTTGTTGCCGATCGACCAGACGCTGCCGTCGAGCGCGGTCGCCAATCCGCCGTAGCTGCCATTGCACTTGTACCGATCCGAAGTGCCGTCGGTCTTGAGCCGCACGAGGTTGCCCGCGTTGTCGACGTACCACACCGACTCGTCGTCTGCGATGTGGACGCCGCGCGAAGGACCCTCGGTCTTGATCATGGTGAAGGCGCCGCCGGGTGACATGCGGCCCAGCTTGCTGACCGCCGTCATCGTGAACCAGACCGTGCCGTCCTTCGCCACGCGGATGTGCTGCGGATGCACGGTTGCATCCGGAATGTCGTAGCGCTTGTACTTGAGCGAGGCGATGTCCAGCTTCCACAACGCGTTCTGCGCCATGTCGGTGAGCCAGATGGAGTTGTCGATGCCAGCGGCCATGCCGCGCGGTCCGAAAGGGTTGAGCTTGGGCGGCGGCGGGATCACGGTGGTGCTGCCATCGGTGCCGACCCGCCCCAGCTTCTGGTGCACGGGGTCGTAGTACCACATGGCGCCGTCCGGGCCGCGGACCAGGCCTTCAGGGTAGTTAGCTTCCTCGGGCAGCGCGTATTCCACGCCTTCGCCGCCGGCCACGGGGAACTTGCCCACCACCTTGCCGGTGGTCTTCGAAAACCAGACGTTTCCGGCCTCGTCGAACGCCAGCCCCGACAGTCCGCCGGTCGAGCCGGTCACCGGCACGAATGCGGTTTCCTGGAAATTCTGATCCATGCGGGCGATGCGGTTCACGCTGGAGGCCGCGTACCACATGGAGCCATCGGACGCGCGCCGCAGCCCGACGTCCTGGCCGCGCGCCTCGCGCGGGTAGGACTTGCATTCCTGCGCTTGTGCAATGGCCGCGAGCAGCGTGGCACCCAGCAGACAGATGCCGAGATGAATCCTTTTCATCCAGAACTCCCATTCTTCGTTGTGTTTGTTGGGCCCGCATTTTACGTGGGCCGGGCGCATGTTGCGGCGGCGAGGATGAACGGAAAGTGAACCTGCACGAAAGTTAGCCGCGGCTGTCAGGGATTTCGCGCTCGCGGCAGATAGGAGCCCGCGCAGAGGTATACGGCCGCTGCCACGCCTTGACCGTCAGGCGGCGCGCTCCCGGACCACGCGCAGAAGCGGTTCGCCGTAGCGCTCGAGCTTGGTCGCGCCAATACCCGAAATCCCCCGCAACCCGTCCAACGAGGCGGGAAGCCGGCGGGCGATCTCCTGCAGCGTGGCATCGTGAAACACGGTGTAGGCCGGAACTCCATGCTCCTTCGCCACGCCCTTGCGCCACTCGCGCAAAGCCAGGAAAACATCCGCCGATTCGCCCGCAAGCGCTTCGCGGGCCGGCGAGCTGGATGACTCTCCACGCCTGGGCTTGCGTTGGCGTGGCAACTTCTCCGAGGGCTTGCGCAACTTGAGAGTCCTGCGCCCACTCAACACCTCGCGCGCATCCGCGGTCAGTTGCAGGATGTTGAACCGGTCGTAATCCACCCGCAGGAGCTTCAGCGCGACGAGCTGTCGAATGACGGCGCGCCATTGCAACGCGGAGAGTTCCTTGCCGATCCCGAAGGTGCTCACCCGATCGTGGCCGAACTGCTCCACCTTCGCCGTGCGTTGCCCCGTCAACACATCGATGATCTGCATCGCACCGAATCCGAAGCCACTGGCTTGTTCGCAGCGATAGATGCACGACATGAGCTTGCGCGCGGCTTCGGTCCCGTCCCACTCCTCGGGCGGTGTCAGGCAGTTGTCGCAGTTCCCGCAGGCGCCGCTCGCCTCGCCGAAGTAGTCGAGCAGCCGGACGCGGCGGCAATCGACGGTTTCACACAGACCCAGCAACGCGTCCAACTTCGCACCCGAAACGCGCTTGTGCTCCTCGCCCGACGGTGACTGGTCGATGAGCCGGCGCTGCTGAACGACGTCGGCCAGGCCGTAGATCATCCACGCATCCGCGGGCAGTCCATCCCGGCCGGCGCGTCCGGTCTCCTGGTAATACGCCTCGATGCTCTTCGGCATGTCGAGGTGCGCGACGAAACGCACGTCCGGCTTGTCGATGCCCATGCCGAAAGCGATCGTCGCCACCATCACGACGGCGTCTTCGCGAATGAAACGGTCGAGATGTTCGCCGCGCGTCTCGTGTTCCTTGTCCGCGTGATAGGGCAGCGCGTTGATGCCCGAGTCCTTCAGGAACTCGGCGGTCTCGTCCACGGACTTGCGCGTGAAGCAATAGACGATGCCGGAATGGCCGGCGTGCTCCTCGCGAATGAATTGCAGGAGTTGCTTGCGGGCGTTGTCGCGCTCGGCGATCCGGTAGCGGATATTCGGGCGATCGAAACTCGAAATGAATACGCGCGCTGAATCCAGCTTCAGGCGCGCGAGGATCTCCTTGCGCGTGGCGGCGTCCGCCGTCGCGGTGAGCGCGATGCGCGGAACTCGATAACGCTCGGCCAGCACCGACAGTCGCATGTACTCCGGCCGGAAGTCGTGGCCCCACTGTGAAACGCAGTGCGCCTCGTCGATGGCAAAGAGTGCGAGCTTGGTTGCATCCAGCAGCTCGAGGCAGCGATCCGTCACCAGCCTCTCGGGCGCGACGTAAAGAATGTCCACCGCGCCGGCGCGAACCGCCTGCTCCACGCGCTGCTGCTCGGGCCAGGACAGCGATGAATTGAGAAATTCCGCCCGGACTCCGGCTTCGCGCAGCGCGGCCACCTGGTCCTGCATCAGCGCGATGAGCGGCGAAACGACGACACCCATCCCGTCGCGCACCAGTGCCGGAACCTGGTAACACAGCGATTTGCCACCGCCGGTCGGCATCAGGACCAGCGCGTCCGCACCGCTGGTCACATGCTCGATGATTTCCGCCTGTGGCCCGCGAAACGCGGAGTAGCCCCAGACCTCGTGCAGCACCTGGGCTGCGCGGCTCATGACTTCATTCATTGCCGCGATTGTTGGCAGATTCGGCGCGAGCGCAAGACTTCGCCCGGGGGAAAACGAACAAATATTCGCCGCCGGAGCGGCCGGGCCGATCGCCGCGCGTTTAGATCAGGCGCTCGGCAATTGCGCCGACACCGGCTGCAGGCGGCGACGCTGTTCTTCGCGCACCTGCTCGAGGGTCAGGTTGGTTGCCGCCGCCACCGAAGTCAGCACGGGATGCGACGCATCTTTCGGCAGGGTGAGGCCATGAGCCCGCTCCCACGCGCGAATCCTTTGCTGGGGCGCATTGGCCGTCGACGACAGGTCCAGCAGCTCGAGCCGGCGACGCTCTTCCGCCTCCGCTCGCTCCTCGGCCAGTCGGACGCGGTAATCCGAGACCAGTTCACCAGGATGCATCTGCGAGACGATGTTCATTGCAGGACTCCAAATTGAGATGGCGCGCGCCTACTTGCCCACGGCAATCGAATATTCGATGTGCAGGTCGCAAGGCCCCTTGCCGTTGCGACCGTGACGCTCGCCGTTGCACCGGGTGTGTCCGGCCGCGCGTGTCTTGCCTTGTACGGCGATGTTATCGACGTTCGCGGCGAGATCGAGCGTGCCCGTGCAGCTGGCGTAGGGACATGGGTACACGAAATATGCGCGCGCGGGTGGATGCAGCACGATCGATTGCGGTGCCGGAGGCTGGGAGACCTCGTCGTCGAACACCAGGTCCACGCGAACCGTCGCGAATTGCGGGTATTGAACCCGCAACTCCTTTGCAGCCAGGCGATTTCGGCGCTGCTTCTCGATCCGCAGATTGCGGGCCGCTTCAGGGCCGATGGTCGTTGATTTGACGGGCATCGAAAGCTCAACGACGCCCGTAGCCGCCACCACCGCCACCGCCGCGGGGCTTGTCCTGCGCTTCGTTCACCTTCAGCGGCCGGCCGCCGAAGTCCTTGCCGTTCAGCGACTGCATCGCGCGTTGCGCGTCCGCATTCGACATCTCCACGAAGCCGAAGCCGCGCGGCTGGCCCGTGTCGCGATCGTTGACGAGCGCAACCTTTTCAACGGTTCCGTGGGCGGCAAACAGCTCACGCACGCTGTCTTCCGTGGCACTGAAGGGCAGATTTCCAACGTAGAGTTTGGTCAAGAGAATATCCTCGGAAAGAATGTAGATAGCCGACGCAACTGCGTCGCTTCGCTTTGTGTTGCTCGAGGCGGCGGACTCAGGCCTCAACGCTGCGTCTGGGGGACGCGAGGGCAGGGGGAACGAGGGTCGCGATACAAGCGGTCGCAAAGGTACTTCATGTGGGCCCGCGAAGCCGGACAATCTGCGTTCTCCCGGCCAAATCGGCCAACCGGGGCCGCGGCTGCGTCGTCAAGGGCCGGCGCGGGCTGAGCCGCCGGCTCCCGGGTTGCGCAATCTTGGGGTACTCTGCGGCCCGGATTCGCGCGAACCCTTAGCAATCGTGCCCCAGAGAACTGACAAGAAGAATTACGACGCCATCGTGGTCGGCGCTGGCCACAATGGCCTGACCAACGCCACCTATCTCGCCCGCTCCGGGCTCAAGGTACTGCTTCTCGAGCGGAATCCCTGGATCGGCGGCGCGGCCGTGAGCCGGGAAATCGAGAAGGGCTGGACCTACTCCAACTGTTCCTACGTCTGCAGCCTGCTGCGCCCCGAGATCTTCCGCGACCTGGAGCTGGCGCGGCACGGCCTGCAGGTGGTGCCCTACGGCGGCGGCGTCACCATCACTTCCAAGGGCGACATCCTCGGCAGCTACGCCGACCACGAGTTGAAGCGCCGCGAATTCGCGCGCCACAACGCGCATGACGGCGACGCGTACGACCGGTACTCCACCGAAGTGATGCGCCAGTGCAAATTCATCCGGCCGCTGCTGTTGCGCACGCCGCCGGACCCGACCTCGCTGCGACCGCGCGACATCAAGGAGATGATCTTCCTCTCGAAGGAGTTCAAGAAACTCGGCGAGCAGGTGATCTACGACACGATCCGCTTCTACTCGATGAGCATCGCGGACTACCTGGGCGAGTTCTTCGAATCAGACCTCATCAAGGCGGCGCTGTCCGGCAGCGGCATCATCGGCACGGCGCTGGGGCCTTATTCCCCGGGCACCGCCTATGTGCTGCTGCATCACTACATGGGCGACGTCGACGGGTCGATCGGTTCCTGGGGCTTCGCGCGCGGCGGCATGGGCGCGGTATCGAAGGCGCTGGGCAACGCGTTCAGGTCTTTCGGCGGCGAGATCGTCACCGAAGCGGACGTGACCCGCGTCCTGGTGAGCGGCAACCGCGTGACGGGAGTGGCCTGCGCCAACGGCAACGAATACCACGCGAAGGTCGTGGTCTCGAACCTCGACCCCAAGCGCACCTTCACCAAGCTGTTCGACCCGAAAGATCTCGAGCCCGAGTTCGTCAAGCGCGCAAAGAACTTCAAGATCCGCGGCTCGTCGGGCAAGTTGAACATCGCGCTCGACGGCTTGCCGGAATTTCCGGCGCTCGGCAAGGACAACCCGCTGCGCTTCGGTGACATGCACTTCCTCGAATCGCTGGCGCAGGTCGAACGCGCCTACGACGACTGGAAGAACGGCACGTGGTCGAAGGAGCCATATCTCGACCTGCTGATTCCCTCGATGACCGACCCGACCATGACGCCCGCCGGCAAGCACTGGATGAGCGTGTTCGTGCAGTACGTACCGCCGACCATCCACGGCCGCCCCTGGACTGACGAGGATCGCAACGGCTTCAAGAACACGGTGCTCGACATGATCGGGCGCTACAGCCCCAACTTCAAATCGCTGATCCGCCATGTCGAGGTACGCACGCCGGACGTCATCGAGAACGAGGTGGGTCTCACCGAGGGCAACATCTTCCAGGGCGATCTGTCGCTCGACCAGATGCTGTTCAATCGCCCTTTCCCGGGCTTCGCGCAGTACCGCGGGCCGACCAGGGGCTTCTACATGTGCGGCTCGGGCACGCATCCGGGTGGCGGCGTGATGGCGGCGCCGGGTGCGAACGCGGCGCGCGAAATCCTGCACGACCTGAGACGCCCGAACCTGGTTCCCGAGGGCTGGCACGATGACTGACCCCAACGTCATCATCATCGGCGCCGGCCACAACGGACTGGCATGCGCGGCCTATCTGGCGAAGGCCGGCAAGCGCGTAACCGTGCTCGAAGCCGCGGCCCAGGTCGGAGGCGCGGCGGTGACGCGCGAGTTCGCGCCGGGATTCAAGGTCTCGGCCTGCGCGCACCTGTCCTATCTACTGGACGCGCGTATCGCGAAAGAGCTCGACCTCGCGCGCCATGGCCTCGCCTCGGCACGCGACCATCTCAAGACCGTCGCGCTGCAGCGCGCGGACGAGCACCTGGTGCTGAACGGCGGTGCGCTCGAAGCGGGCCGCGTCAGTGATGCCGATCGCGCCGCGCTCGCCGCGCATCACAAAAGCATGCTCAAGTTCGCGCGCGTGCTCGGCAAACAGCACAACCGCGTGCCGCCGCGACTGCTGGGCGGCGGGCGTTCGAATGCCATCGGCGCGGCGCTGCTGGGCTGGGACATCCGCCGTCTCGGCCGAGACGACATGCGCGAGTTCATGCGCGTCGCCGGCATCAACATCTTCGATGTCGTCGAAGAGTCATTCGAGTCCCCGGCGTTGAAGGCCGCGCTGGCATTCGATGCCGTGCTCGGCACCAATCTCTCGCCACGCTCCAACAACTCGGTGCTCGCGCTGCTGCATCGGCTCTCGGGCATTGCCAGCGGAACCACGGGCGGCGTGTCCCTGCCCGCGGGTGGCATGGGTGCGGTGAGCGAGGCATTCGCAAAGGCCGCCACGGCCGCGGGCGCGACCCTTCGTCTCTCCACCCCCGTGAAGAACATTGCGCTCAAGGGCGATCGCGTGTCGGGCGTCGTGCTCGCCAATGGCGAGACGCTGTCGGCCGACGTGGTCGTGAGCAATGCGGATCCCAAGCGCGCGCTGTTCGAACTCCTTGGCGCGCGGCATCTCGAGACCGGCTTCGTGCATCGCGTGCGCCATTTCCGCACGAAGGGCATGGCGGCCAAGCTGCATCTCGCGCTCGACAGCCTGCCCGAGTTCTCGCGCCTGGCGGCGTCGCTCGCGGGCGAGCGCCTGGTCATCGCCCCGGATCTCGTCTATCTCGAGCATGCCTTCGACGCGTCGAAGTACGGAGATAACTCACCGCGCCCGGCGCTCGAGATCAGCATTCCCACCGTGCACGACCGCACGCTCGCGCCCGCCGGCAAGCACGTGCTGTCGGCGGTGGTGCAGTACGCGCCCTATGAACCCGCGGCCGGCACCGACGCCGCCCGCGCGCAATTGCTGGAGAACACGTTGGGTGTGCTCGAGCAATACGCCCCGGGAATCCGCGGCAAGGTGGTCGCCTCGCAATTGCTGCTGCCGGCCGATCTCGAGCGCGAATTCCGCCTGACCGGTGGGCATTGGCACCACGGCGAACTCGCGCTGGATCAATTCCTCATGCTGCGACCCGTGCCCGGCGCCGCGCAGTACGCGATGCCGGTGACCGGCCTGTACCTGTGCGGCGCGGGAGCGCATCCGGGTGGCGGCGTCATGGGCTGCGCGGGCAAGAATGCGGCGCAGGCCGTACTGCAGGCGGGGCGCGCATGAATGACCTCATGAATCGGAAGGAGCACTACCGGACCGCGGTGTACCCCACGCCGTTCCACGAGCGCACCTCCGCGCTGAACAAGCTCAACGTGTGGCACCGCTGGAAGGACTACACGGTCTCGGATGCGTATTACAACGTGGCGCTCGAGTACGCCGCGATCCGCAATGCCTGCGCGGTGTTCGACATCACGCCGATGACCAAGCACCGCATCACCGGTCCCGATGCGCTGGCCTTCCTCGATCGGCTCGTGACACGCGACGTGTCGAAGATCAAGCCGGGCCGGGTGGGATACACCATCTGGTGCGACGACAACGGCCGGGTAATCGACGATGGCACCATCTTCCACCTCAAGCCCGGCGATTACCGGCTGTGCTCGCAGGAGCGCCAGCTCGAGTGGCTGGACCGCTCGGCCTTCGGCTTCGACGTGAAGCTGGTCGAGGAAACGCACGATGTCGCCTGCCTCGCCTTTCAGGGCCCCACCAGTTGCGCCGTGCTCAAGGCCATCGGCTGTACGGGCGTCGAGAACCTTAAACCCTTCGATATTGGGTACTGGCCGTTCGCGGGCGGCGAGTTGATGGTCTCGCGCACCGGATTCACAGGTGATCTCGGCTACGAGCTTTGGACCGACAACTCGCGCGCGGTGCCGCTGTGGGACGCGCTGTTCGACAAGGGCGCCATCCATGGAATACGCCCCATGGGCACGCATGCGTTGGAAATCGCGCGCATCGAGGCGGGATTCCTGCAGGCGCACGTGGATTTCATGCCTGCCGACCAGGCCATCCACCTGGATCGCTCGCGCTCACCGTTCGAGCTCGACCTGGGCCGGCTGGTGGATTTCAACAAGCCGAACTTCAACGGCCGCCGGGCGTTGCTCGAGGAGCAGAAGCGCGGCTCGCGCTACCGCTTCGTGCGTCTCGAGATCGCCGGCAACAAGGTCGCGAAGGCCGCGTACATCTACAACCGCGAGCGCAAGGGCGAGATCGTCGGCACCGTGACCACGGCGGCGTGGTCGCCGTCCGCGAAGACCAACATCGCGCTGGCCTCGCTGCACATGCCCTGGGGCCGCCCGGGTGACGAACTGTGGGCCGACATCTACTACCAGCGCGAGCTGCAGTGGTCGCGAGTCATGGTTCCCTGCAAGGTGGTCGAAGGCGCGTTCTTCGATCCGCCGCGCCGTCGCGCCACGCCGGCCGCGGATTTCTGAACTACGAATCCGACGTTCCCGCCGGAACGTCCTTCGGAGTCCATATAAGAGAGTGGAGCCGTATGCTGTGTATACATACAGCTGGGCTCGACGCCGATGGTAGTTAGGCCGCCGGAAGCCCCAGCAGCGCCCGGGCTTCCGCGGGTGTCGCGACGGTTCGTCCGTATTCCTGCGTCAACGACGCCACGCGCGCGACCAGCTCCGCGTTGCTCGCCGCCAGCCGGTGCTCGTCGAAGCGCAGGTTGTCCTCGAGCCCCGTGCGCGCGTGGCCGCCAAGCTCGAGTGCCCAGTGGTTCACGACCAGCTGGTTCCGGGCCATTCCCGCGGCCGTCCACGTCGCGCCGGGAAGGATCGCGCCAAGCTCCTTGATGAGGAACTCGAGCAGCTCGCGCCGCGCCGGCAACGCGTTTTTCAGTCCGAGCACGAACTGCACGTGGGGCGGCGCTTTCAACAAGCCGCGTTTCACCAGCTCCGCCGCGTTGTAGAGCATCGCCACGTCGAACACTTCGACCTCGGCCTTGATGCCGCGACCGATCATGTCGCGCGCCAGGTCTTCGACGAAATCCGGGGGATTCTCGTAGATGGACGTGGGGAAGTTCACCGAGCCGGTGGCGAGCGACGCCATGTCGGGCCGGAGATAGAGCATGGACCCGCGCTCCGAAAGCCCGCGACCCCGCCCGCCCGTGGAGAACTGCACGATCATGCCCGGGCAGTGCTTCTTCACGCCTTCCTGGACTCGGGCGAAGCGCTCGGGGTCGGAGGAGGGCCGGCCCTCGTCATCCCGCACGTGAATGTGGACGAGCGCCGCGCCGGCCTCGAAGGCCGCGTGCGTCGATTCGATCTGTTCCGCGGGCGCGATCGGCACCGCCGGGTTGTTTGCCTTCTGCGGCAGGGACCCGGTGATGGCGACGCTGATGATGGCGGGGCGTGACACGCGGCGATCATCCCGCATCTGGTCAGGGGCGCCAACCCGCGGGCTACAATCCCGCATGCTCTCCGAACGCGACACCGTTCTGCACAGCTGGTGCCGGCAGGCCGACTGGTCCGCCCCCACGATTGTCGGCGGCGCGGGCGCGCGCATTCACACCGCCGACGGCCGTTCCATCCTCGACATGAGCAGCCTCGCCGAGTGCAGCAATCTCGGTCACCAGCATCCGAAGGTCGTCGCCGCGATCCGCGAACAGGCGCAGAAGCTGTGCTTCGTGACGAGCGGCTGGGGTGCGGAGCCTCGCGCCAGGCTCGCCGAGTTGCTGCTGGAGAAATCCGGGTTCACCGGCGGCCGCGTGTTCTTCACGCTCGGTGGCGCCGACGCGAACGAGAACGCGGTGAAGTTCGCGCGCCAGGCGTCGGGCAAGCCGCGTGGCCGCATCGTCGCACGCGACCGGTCCTATCACGGCGCGAGCTACGCCACCATGGCGCTGTCCGGCGATGCTCGCACGCGCCACCAGGTCGACGCGGAAGCATTTGGCGTGCTGCACGTGCCACCGCCGTATGCCTACCGATGTCCGTACGGCAGCTCGACGGCCGAAGAATGCGGCAGGCGTGCGGCCGCCGCCGTTGGTGAACTGATCGACGGGCGACAGGACGTGGCCGCCGTCATCATGGAGCCGAATGCCGGGACCAACGGCATCGTCGCGCCGGCTAACTACTGGCCGGCGCTGCGTTCTCAGACCCGCAGCCGCAATGTCTGGCTGATCGCCGACGAGGTCATGAGCGGCTTCGGCCGCTGCGGCGAGTGGTTTGCGTGGCAGCGCTACGGCGAGGAGGGGCGGCCGGATCTCATGACGCTCGCGAAGGGCCTGACGGGGGCGCACCTGCCGCTCGGCGCGGTTGTGCTGTCGGCGGAAGTCGCCGCGATTCTCGAGCACGAGATGTTGTACACGGGACTCACCTACTGCGGCCATCCACTGTCGTGCGCGGCCGGAGTCGCGGCAGTCGAAGCCTATGCGGACGAAAAGTTGATCGAGCGGTCGCGCCGGCTCGGCGCACAGATGTTCGAACGTCTTCAAGCCCTGCAGGCCAGGCATTCCACCATCGGCGACGTGCGCGGCGGCGACGGCCTGTTCGCCGTGGTCGAACTGGTACGCGATCGCCACACGCGCGAGTCTCCGTCGGCGTGGCCGGATTCTCCGCCCTCGCTGAAGCACCTGGTGCGCGATGCATTGCAACGAAACGTGTCGTTCGCCATTCGCGGCAACCTGATCCTGCTCGCGCCACCGCTGGTCATCACCGAGAACGAGCTCGGCGATGCCTTGACCCTGCTCGACGAGTTGCTGGCCGCAGTACACTTCCAGAGTCCCAATTCCGTCTGAACATGCCGTACAAGCTCACCTACTCGACGATGTTCGATCCGCCGCCCGAAATGCACACGCGTTTCGACGCGGCGCTCGGCGAGGTGCGCGGCGGGCTGGGTCGCAGGCATGCGTTGCACTTCGCGGGCAAGGACGTCGAGACCGGCGACTTCAAGGACAAGCGCAGCCCGATCGATCGCGACTGGTTGTTAGGCTCGTTCGCGCAGGCGAGCGGCGAACACGTCGGCGAGGCGATGCGCGCGGCCAGCGAAGCCTTCCCGCGCTGGCGCGCGACTCCGCCGCCCGAACGGATACGGCTGCTGCGACGCGTTGCGCAGCTCATCGAGGAACGCGTCTACCACATCGCCGCCGCGGTGGCGCTCGAGGTCGGCAAGAACCGCATGGAGGCGCTCGGCGAAGTGCAGGAGACCGCCGACTTCTTCAACGTGTACTGCGACAGCTTTGAGCAGCAGCGCGGCTTCGATCACGTGCTGCCGAACGATCCGCTGCCAAACGTCGTGTCGCGCAATCGCAGCGTGATGAAACCGTACGGCGTGTGGGTGGTCATCAATCCGTTCAATTTTCCGTTCGCGCTCGCTGGAGGGCCCGTGGCCGCGGCGCTGGTGACCGGCAACACGGTGGTGCTGAAAGGCGCGAGCGAAACGCCCTGGTCCGGGCGGTTGCTGGCTGACTGCCTGCGTGATGCCGGTCTGCCGCCGGGCGTCTTCAACTACCTGATGGGCCCCGGCGCGGCGATCGGCGATGCGCTGGTGGAGCATCCGCTGACCGGCGGCATCACGTTCACCGGCTCGTATGAGACGGGCATGGGCATCGTGCGCAAGCTCGCCGCCGGCCGTTATCCGAAACCCTGCATCGCCGAGATGGGCGGCAAGAATGCCTGCGTGGTTACCGCCAACGCCGATCTGGACACGGCTGCCGCCGGCATCGTGCGCAGCGCGTTCGGCATGGGCGGCCAGAAATGCTCGGCGCTGTCGCGCCTGTATGTCGAAGAGCCGGTGGCGGATGCACTGGTGCAAAAGCTTCAGCAGCGAATGCAGGCGATCGGCGTGGGCGATCCCACCCGCAAGGAGAACTGGCTGGGCCCGGTAGTTAGCGAGGGTGCGCAGCGCAAATACAGCGGCTACGTCGATCGTCTGCGCAAGGGCGGGGCGAAAATATTCCACGGCGGCGATGTGCTCGCGACCGGCGATCTTGCGCGTGGCTTCTACGCGGCGCCGACCCTCGCCGAGGCGGCGCCCGAGCACGCGTTGTGGCGCGAAGAAATGTTCCTGCCCATCCTGATGCTGCATCGAGTGAAAGATCTCGACGCCGGCATCCGTCATGCGAACGATTCGGATCTCGGCCTGACGGCCGGAGTCTATGGATCGCCGGGTGACGTCAAGGAGTTCCTGGAACGCATCGAAGCCGGCGTGACCTACTCGAATCGCCCGCAGGGAGCGACCACCGGGGCGTGGCCCGGCTACCAGCCGTTCGGCGGCTGGAAAGGTTCGGGCAACACGGGCAAGGCGATCGCATCCTTCTATTACCTGGCGCAGTATCTGCGCGAGCAATCCCAGACGGTGGTCGAATCATGAAATCCCCGCACATCCGCACGCCGCTGCCCGGCCCCAAGGCCGAAGCCATGCTCAAGCGCTCCGTCGCCGTCGAGTCGCCGTCCTATCCGCGTGACTATCCGTTCGTGATTTCACACGGCAAGGGCGCCGAAGTGTGGGACGTCGATGGCAATCGCTTCCTCGATTTCATGGCCGGTATTGCCGTGTGCTCGACCGGCTATTCGCATCCGCGCGTCGTCCAGGCGATCAAGGATGCCGCGGACAAATTCCTGCACATCTCGAGCGACTACTGGCACGAAGGGCAGATCGCGCTGGCCGAGAAGATGAACGCGCTGAGCCCGATGCGTGAACCGACGCTGAGCTTCTTCTGCCAGAGCGGCACCGAGTCGGTCGAAGGCGCGCTCAAGCTGGCGCGCTACGTGACGGGCCGCGGGCGCTTCATTGGTTTCCTCGGAGGATTCCACGGCCGCACGATGGGTTCGCTCGCGTTCACGTCGAGCAAGTACACCCAGCAGAAGGGCTTCTTCCCGACGATGCCAGGGGTCACGCACGTTCCCTATCCAAACACCTATCGTCCGCTACTCGCGGGTGACGACCAGGGCGCGGCGGTGCTCAATTACATCGAGAACGTGCTGTTCCGATCGAACGTGCCGGCGAGCGAGGTCGCGGCCATCCTGATCGAGCCGATCCAGGGCGAGGGCGGCTACCTGGTTCCGCCCGACGGATTCCTGCAGGGCCTGCGCGCATTGTGCGATCGCCACGGCATCCTGCTGATTTTCGACGAAGTGCAGTCGGGCATTGGCCGCAGCGGCAAGATGTTCGCCGCGGAGCACTTCGGCGTCGCGCCCGACATCATGACGTTGGCCAAGGGACTGGGCTCGGGCCTGCCGATCGGCCTGGTGGTCGCGAAGAAGACCCTCATGGAAAAGTGGCAGCGCGGCGCGCACGGCAACACCTTCGGCGGCAATCCGATCTGCTGCGCCGCCGCGCTGGCGACCGTTGACCTGGTCGAGCGCGAATACGCCGCCAATGCCGCGCGCACCGGCGAGTATTTCCTCGGCAAGTTGCGCGAGCTGAAGCTGCGCTACGAGTGCATCGGCGACGTGCGCGGCAAGGGGCTCATGCTCGGCATGGAGCTGGTGGAGAATCGTTCCACCAAGATCCCGGCGTCCGGCCTGTGCGACCGGTTGATCACTCGCGCCTACTACAACGGCTTGCTCCTGCTGTCGTGCGGGCAGAGCACGATCCGCTTCATGCCGCCGCTCATGATCACGAACGCGGATGTCGACGAGGCGCTGACAATCCTCGCCGCGAGCCTCGACGAGGTGCTGGCCGATGACAAGAAAAATTCTGGCGCTACTGGGCCTGCTGACGTCATGCGTCGCTGAGGTTTCACTCGCCGCACGCGTCCCGGTCCTGAGGCAGGTCGATCTCCCGCACTCCTATTACTACCGGGAGATGTTCCTGCCGCAGCTCACGAGCGGCCCGTCCAGCGTGGCGTTCTCGCCGGATGGGCGCAGCGTCGTGTACAGCATGGGCGGTTCGCTGTGGGTGCAGCAGATCGATGGGGAGGTCGCCGACGAGCTGACCTTCGGCCCAGGTTACGACTACCAACCCGACTTCTCGCCGGATGGGCGCTTCGTCGTGTTCGCGCGCCATCATTCCGATGCGATCGAGCTGTGGCGACTCGAGCTGACGACCGGCAAGACGCTGCAACTCACGCAGACCAGGGCTGTGCAGGTTCAGCCGCGGTATTCGCCGGACGGCAATCGCATTGCATTCGTGTCGACTGCGGGCACGGGCCACTTCAATCTCTACGTCGCCGAGCTCACCGCATCCGGGCTCGGCACGCCGCGCGCCGTCATCGCTCCCCGCGAGAGTTCGATCGTGCGCTACTACTATTCGACGCACGATCACACCATCAATCCGTCGTGGACACCGGATGGCAAGAGCCTGGTGTTCGTGTCCAATCGCGAGATTGCCTACGGAACCGGTCAGATCTGCAGCGTCACGCTGGAGGCGGGGGGTACGCCTTCGTGCTTCATCAACGAGGAAACGAGCTGGCGCGCGAATCCGGAAGTGGCTCCCGATGGCCGGCGTGTGCTGTACAGCAGCTACCAGGGCCGGCAATGGCATCAGCTGTGGGTGTCGACGCTGAAGGGCGACGCCACACTGCCGCTGACGTTCGGCGAGTTCGACGCCACGCACGCGCGCTGGTCCCCGGACGGTCGCCGCGTCGCGTACATCAGCAACGAATCGGGGAACGTCGCGCTGTGGATTCGCGAGTTCACGGGCGGAGCAAAGCGGCAAATCGTGGCAAACCGGCGCTACGCGCGACCCATGGCCCCGCTCACGATCAAGCTGACCGACGAGTCAGGCAAGCCGGTGTCCGGGCGAGTGAGTGTTCGCGGCAGCGATGCACGCGCGTATGCGCCCGAGAGCTCGTGGGTGAGCGCGGACGACGGCTTCGATCCGTCGACCCAGGTCGAAGAGACCCGCTACTTCCACTGTCACGGCGAATGCGTCGTGAATGCGCCACTCGGAGAAACGAAGATCACCGCCTGGCGCGGTCTGCGCAACGAGGCTGCACAGCGCACGACGCAGGTCCGGGAGGAGGCGGGCGCCACGGCCGGAATATCCTTCAAGCGGTTGCCGATGCCGGCGTGGTCGCCGGCGAGCGTGTCGGCCGACCTGCACGTGCACATGAATTATGGCGGCCACTACCGCCACACCTTGCAGACGCTGGCCGCGCAGGCGCGCGCCGAGGACCTCGACGTCATCTACAACACCATCGTGAACAAGGAGCAGCGCATTCCCGACATCGCATACGCCGGCG
>Ga0315910_10000686_pt1 | contig 32689 bp, 50 predicted proteins | sample EdamamesoilMG_FD_204470 | JGI IMG/M metagenome (GOLD analysis project Ga0315910, IMG submission 204470) | Garden soil microbial communities collected in Santa Monica, California, United States - Edamame soil | ecosystem: Environmental > Terrestrial > Soil > Garden | place: USA: California... | reverse complement strand
GGCATCAAGGCGAAGGACGTCGCGGCGATGTTCGACGTGACGCCGGTGACGATCTCGCGGTGGGAGACGGGCGAGGCGCCGGTCGACCGCGCCGCGTGGCTCGTGCTGGCCGAGCTTGTCGGCAAGCCCGCGCCGGAGCGCGCCGCCGCGATCGTACGGCTCCAGGAGCGGCGCCCGCGGCCCGCCGCAAAGCGCGTGAAGCTCGCGGCGGCGTGACGCCCGCGCTGCCTCGCCCCGAGGCAGCAAGGCGCCTTGCCGCGACGGATCCGCGCGCGCTGCCGATGATCAGACGCAGGGGGTACCCATGCGCCTGATTGCTCTCGGGTTCGTCGTCGTCGCCGGCCTCTGCTGCTGCACCCAGCCTCCGCCCGCACCGGCTGCCGAGGACGACCTCGACAAGCGGGGCTGCTGCTCGCACCACGGCGGCGTCTGCGGCTGCAACACCTTCGAGCACAAGGTGACGTGCTGCGATGGCGCCGAAAGCCCGACGTGCACGTGCCGGACGGATGGGTCGGAAGGGTGCGAGTCGTGAACGGCGCCACGAGGCGTCTGGTCGCCGCGGTGGCTGCCGCTCTCGCTCTGTCCGGCTGCTACACCGCGCGCGTCGTCGCGTGGAATCCCGGCGAACGCCGCGTGGCGGTCGCCGCGCAGGCCGGCTGGACGAAGGCGACGGAGCGCGACGAGATCCGAGCCCTCAACCTCGCGCGGAACCGCTGCCACAGCGAGGTGGAACTGGTCGAGGAGCGCACCGAGAACAGCGGCACCGGCTATATCTCAAGCGGATATGCCGGCATTGTTTCGACTGCCCCTATCCAGCAATACGAGCAGGTATGGCTCTACAAATGCAAGGAGTCGCCGTCGCCGCAGTGGATAGAGACGGTCGAATATGAGACCGAAGAAGAGTACGTCGAGGCATATAGCGTATGGGAGCCGCAGGCCCGCGCGGCGCGCGCGCAGGGTCGCCAGGAGCCGGCACGCCCGGTCTGGGGCCCATACAGGCCGCGGCAGGCGCCACCCAAGCCGGCAGCGCCGAAGCCTCCGACCGTCGAGAAGCCGCTCGACCTCTGATCACTTCGCGGACGCCTCTGATCACTTCGCGGGCGCGATGCCCGCCGAGAGGCCCGCGGGGCGCCCCGGCGCGGGGAGCAGCACGGGGTCGGGGTGCCCGCGCTTCTCGTGCTCGGCGGCAAGCTCTTGCGCGAGCACGCGCCCCTCGCGGGCCGTGAGGTCCCGCCCGAGGCGCTCGGCGGCGAGCTCGAGCCCGCGCGCGACCGGGTCCGTGTTCGCGCGCGCCATGCCCTTGCGGCGCTCCTGCTGCACGATCTCCCAGATCGACGCCGCCGAGGCGACGACGCGCTCGACGACGTCGCGGTCGCGTCGGTAGAGCGCGATGACAAGGGCCGCGAGCGGCGCGGCGACCTTGAGCGCGAGCGTGACCCAGAAGTCGACGTGCTCCATGCGAGGAGCCTAGCGCGGGCGCCAGAAAGGCGTCGCGGCGCCCCCTGTGACAAGCAGGGGGCGGCCCGCGACCTCCATCGCGCCCGATGGGGGTTGGGTCGTGATGAAGTTGGGCCGATCATGACAGGTCAGGCACGCGCGCATAGCCCAAAACGCGCGCGTCGAGCCCGGCGCGGCGGTACGTCACGCGGCGCACGCGGTTCCCCGCGTTCCCCTCGATCACGCTCACCGTTGCGAGCGGCGCGGCCTCGACGATGCCGCAGTGGTGGCCCGGCCCGCGGTCGCTCGTCATCCGCTGCACGAACATGATGATGTCGCCGGCCATGGGCGCCATGACGGCGAAGCCGGCTTCGGAGAGGAGGCGGTGCATCTCGCGGACGGAGTGCAGCGGGTTCGCCACGCGCTCGCTCGGCTCGACGTCGCCGGGGAGCGGGCGCCCCTCCATGCGGAAGCACCACGCACAGAACGCCGCGCACCAGGGCTCGCGGCGCCCGCCCATGTAGCGCGTCGAGGGGAGGCCGTCGTTCTGCCCCGTGGCCTCGACGACGCCAAGCTGGCTCTGCGCGCGCGCGACGACGCGCTCCGCGAGGGTGCGGTCGCTCATTGGACCCCCGGCGGCGTGGGCATCGTCGGCACGGGTCGCGCGGCGCGCGCGCGCTTTCGCGCCTGCTCGAAGGCCCCCGAGAGCGCCTCGCGCGCTTCGGCGATGTCGTCGTCGTCGTCGGGCTCGTCGCGGCCGAGAAGGCGCGCAGCGACAGCGAGGAGGCGGGCGAGCGCGCTCACGACTCGTCCGCGCCGCGCGGCGCGCGCGCGAAGGCGCCGGAGGCGCCCGCGAGCTCGAGCTTGCGCAACCGCTTGCCGTGGTCCTCGCGCACCTCGCGCGCGAGCTCGCTGTGGCGGCGCTCGAGATCGTCGTGCGCCTGCTTCGCTGCGCCTTCTGCGCGCGCGCGCTCGGTCTGCGCGCGCCACTGTCCCGCGACGCCGAACAGGAGCCCGCAGACCGCCACTGCATCCCGCACGTCGACGTCCATGCGGCGAGCCTAGCGCCCTCGGTCGCCGCCGAGGCGAGGCGAGAGGACCTCCCACCACGGCGGGCGCTTTGGCGCAGCGGGCGGGCGCGCGGGCAGCGTGAGCACCTCCGCAAGGGGCGCAGGAGGCGCCTGCGGCACCGGCAGCGGGATGACCGGCGCGGGCGGCGGAGGCAGCGCCTTGCGAAGGCCCTCCGTCGCCCACGCGGGGACGTGCTCGTAGCGACGCGGGAGCGCGTCGATCTGCGAGGCCGCCTGCCGCAGAAACCACGCGGCCTCTTCGCCAAGCTCGAACGCGCTTGGCGTCCCGCGCTCTGGATCGAGGAGGAAGGACCCGTCAACACGACGGGCCGCCTTCTTCAGTGTCTCGTCCACCGGCGAGCCCGGCGTGACCTGTCTCGTCGTGTAGATGAAGTCGATCAACGCGCGCGTGAGGTCGCGCCGCTGCTTGTATGACCCCCAGCGATCCGCGTTCGCCGCGCGCCCCATCTCGTCACCGAAGCGGAAGGTGCTTTCGTCGGGCGCGTGCTGCATGAGCGCGTCGGCCATGCGCTTGCCGTCGGCGTGCTTCCGCTTCTGTGCGTCGGAGAGTTGCTCCCACGGCCCCTCGAGGAACCGTTGCGCCCGCTCGACGTAGCGGTCCGCCGCCCCTTTTCGCGCTGGCTTCGGCGGCGCGTTGCGCGACACCTCGAGCGACGTCTGCGCCTTCTCGAGCGCCGCGAGGAAGCGCGGGTCCTTGCCCGCTGCCTCCGCCGCCGCGCGCATCTCCTCGGGACCTGGCCCGCCCCCGCTCGGTGCGCCCGACGGCGGGGGCTCTCCGCCGGGCGAGGCCCGCGGGCGCCTCATGCTCGGCGCAAGCTCCTCCCACCACGGCTTGCCCGTCCCGTACTCCTCGAGGAGCGCGGCGGCGCGCGCGTCCGCCTCGGCGGGCGAGAACGGCGGCTCCGTCCCGAGGCCCGACGAGCGCATCGCGTTCCGCGTCGCCGGGAAGTCCGGCGCGGTGACGTCGCCGGGCGCCTTGCCGACCCAATTCTTCGGCACGCCCTCGGGCGCAGCAGCGCGCCAGTCGTCGAGGAACGAGAGCGGCCCGGGCGGCGGGCCCTCGACTGGCGTGCGCGTTCGGATGTCCGAGATGAGCTCGCGCAGGTAGTCGGGCATGGGCCGCACGCCTGTCGCGGCCCGCTCCGCGCGCGCGCCGTACTGCGCGATCGTCTCGCGCAGCGCAGGGTCGGGCCCCTGTCGCGTCGTCGGCGAGAGAGGCGACCACCACGGTTGCTCGAGGGCGCGCGCCTGCGCGGCGGCGCGCATCGCCTCCTGCGCCTGCGGTCCCTGCGCGCGCGCGAGGACACGCCGCCACGCCGGGAGGGGCCCGAGCTCGGGCACGGGGCCCGGCGGCGCCTCGATGCTGCGGAGCGCGGCCTCGACGTCGACGGGAGCGACGTCGAGCGGCGGCGCCGCGGGCGCGGCGTCGAGCTCGGGGACGGGCGACGCGCGCGCCTCGGACACGGCTGCGCGCGGCTGGCGCGCGAGCTCAAGCGGTGGCCCCTCCCGTCCGGGTGGAAGCACGCGTGGAGGGAGAGGCCCGGGCTTCGGCGCCGGCCGGAGCTCGTTCAGCGCAGCGCGCGCGCCGCGCACAATGCCATCGACGAAAGGAAACTCTCCACCGAAGGCGAGACCCGCCCTCGCGGCGGCCTTCGCCCCGCGGCCCGCGGCGTCGAGGGCGCGCGCGGTCGGCGTCGATGCTGCCATCTGCGCCTCGATGAGCGTGCTTCCGGCGCCGGCCCCTATGGAGCCCTTCGCGGCCTTCGGGACCAGCGGCGCGAGCCACGAGAGCGTCTCTGCGGGGTGCGTGCGCAGGCGCTCGACCGGCGACGTCGCCGTCTCCACGAGAGACGAGGCCATCCCGCCGAGCGCGGGGCCCGTCCCTCGCGCGATCGCCTCGGCGCGGCGCGCGACGAGATCGCCGTACTCGCCGCCGTCGGAGATGAGCGCGTCGGTTGTCTCGCCAAGGTCGGCGACGACGTGTCCGGGGTAGGCCGTCGCGAAGTCCCAGATCGCCGCGGCGTCGCGGCCAAGGTTCGCGGCGAAGCCACCACGCTGGCGCGCCTCTTCGTCCGCGAGCTCGGCCGCGACCTCGGGGTTCTTCGCGGCGAACGTCTCCTCCGCGACCTCGGCGCCGGCCGCGCGCATCTCCTCGCGCACCTCCGCTTCGGCCTCCGCGATCTCGCGGCGGAGCGCATCGAGGTCGAACTGCTCGTCGGCCATCGCTCACTCCTGCTGGATGAGGCCCCGCTTCATCTCGTCGAGGATCTGCTTTTCGAGCGCCGGCCCGCGCACGCCCTCTTTGATGAGCTGCTTCAAGCGGTCTCTGCGCGTCGGCGTCTGGGTCTCTTGCGGAGGCGTGGCGAAGTTTTTGGTGTTGAAGTTGGCCTTCGACAGCGCCGAAATAGCGTGTGACAACTCGTTCTCCAAGCCGCCCTTGAATACGCGCATTTTGCCGGCGAACGACTCCGGCGAGTCCTCGACGCTCGGGAGATACTGCGCCTGCTCGGCCATCTCCGGGATCGACGCCGCGAGTCCTGTGATGGCCCGTCGGAAGCGCGCCCGCATCGCGAGCGCGGCAGCGGCCGCGGTCGTGGCCTCGGAATCGTCGAGGTTCGCCTTCGTGAGGACCGCGTTGACGGCCGCCTTGAAGCGGTTGGGGCCGACCTTCATGATCAACCGATCGACGCTGTCCGCCTCGTCGAGGCTTGCCTCGAGCTTGCCGAGGTCGAGGGCGACTTTCGCCGGCAGGTCGCGCAGCCTCTCGGCGCGCTCCTGCCGCGCTTGCGCCTTCGCCGCTGCGGCGGCCGCCGCGCGCTGCGCCTTCTTCGCGTCGGCCTCCGCCTTCGCCGCCGCCGCCTTCTCTTTGATGTCGAGCTCGCGCGTGCCGAGCTCGCCGGCCTGCTTGAGCTTCCCCTCGAGCAGCTCGAGCTCGCGCTGCTTTGTTGCGGCGTCGTTTTTTTGCTTTTCGATCTGCGCGGCGAGCTCCTTGGCTTGGAGGTGCTGCTTGCCGAGCGCCTCCTGCATGAGCAGCGCCTCGCGTGCAGCGGAGAGCTGCGTTTTCTCCGCGTTCGTGCGCGCCTCGGCGACGGCCTTCGCGCCCGCGGCGACGCCGGCCTGGCGCGCGGGCGCGCGGAAGAACTCCTCGAACGGGTTGTCGCTCTGCCGGAGGTTCGGGTTCTGTGCGAGGCGCTGCTCCGCGATGCTCTGCGGCGTCTCCATGTAGTAGTCGGGCTCGCCGATCTCGGGCTTGCGCTTGCCTGGCTCCGGCAGCACGAGGTTGCGCATGCCCTGCTGCCCCGCGAGGCCCTCGCCCTGCGCGATCGCCTGCTTCTCGAGGGCGCCCGCGTAAATGTCCGCCACCGTCGTCCCCGCCTTCACGAGCTGCGGGACGAGGTTACCGAGCGCTTGCGCGGCGCCCGTCGTGAGCGCGACCTCGCGCGCGGTGCGCGCGCGCTCTGCCGCGAGTTGCTGCGGGGCGATGCGCTCAAGGGCCAGCAATTCGGCGACGCGGTTGCGGACCATGGTGGCACCTCAGTGGAGGAGAAAGAACGAGCCCCGCTCGTCGCGCAGCAGGTTGCGCACGCCTCCGACGCCCTCGCCCGTCGGCACCTGCCAATCGGTGAAGACGAATCCGTTGCGCTCCATCTCGGCGCGCTGCGCGTCGCTGATCTGGTACGGCGCCGTCGACGAGCCCTGCCCGCTGCTCGAGATTTCGGGGTGCGCGTCCCAGTAGTTTTGTTGCCTCGTGAAGCGCTGCTCGCGGCCGTGCTCGTCGAGGACGGCCTGATCACGTGTGGGATCGCCGAAGCCGGTGGCGCCGTCGCCGTCGAGGTCCATGCCGATCTGAAGCTCGATCTCTGGGATCGACGCGCCGATCTCACGCGCGTACTCGTCGAGGGCGAGGCGGCGCGCCTGCTCCGCTTCAAGGTTGCGCTGCGCGCGGTCGTCGATGTCGAGCGTCTCCTGTCGCTGCTGTCGCGCGAGCGTGTCCATCGCCTCGATCGCGGAGCGCGTCTGCGCGCGGTTCACGTCGCCCATGAGCGCGCTGGTCGCGCCGCTCAAGCCGAAGCCGCCGAGGCCCGCGCGCGCCGCGACCTCCTGGAGCGCCTCGGCGCGAGCGGCGGCGAGCTCCTGCGCGCGCGCTTGCCGCACCTGCGCGTCCGCGAGCCGCTTCGCCGCGGGGTCGTCGAGCGCGTTCGGATCGAGCGCCGCATAGGGGTCGTTCTCGAGGAAGCCGCCGCCGCCGTCGAAGGTCGCGCCACCTCCGCCCGGTGCGACGTCGTCAGGATCGACGGCGGGACCGACCTCCTCGGGGGGCTCGTCGGAGCCAACGAGCGGCGGCGCGTCGACGAGATCGCCCTCGGGCACCTCGCCCTCGGCGAGCTCGGCGATCGCCTCCTGGACCGCGGGGTCGTCGAGGCCGCCGGGCGTGTCGTCGAGCGCGCTCTCGTCCTGCGGAGGCGGCCTGGCGCCAGCGGGCGGCGAGCCATCGATGCGGCCCGGGATGCTCGGGGTGAAGCCCGGCGTCAGGTCGGGCATCTCGAGCTCCGGCACCGCGTGTGGCGTCGGGTCGAGCGGATCGAAGGGGAGGTGCACGCCGCCGATGCCCTCGAAGCCCTCCGGTGGCGGGTCGGCAGGGGGCTCCGACGCGCCGAGGCCGAACGCCTCGTCGCCGGTGAGCAGCGCCCCGCCGCCGCCCTCCACGATCTCGTCGATGATCTGGTCGACGACGTCGTCGCCGAGGCCGCCGTGCGTTCCCGAGCCGAACTCCTGGCGGGCGCCGTCGTCGTCGCTGCCGTACCACCGCGCGAGGCCGCCGCCCGCGCCGCGGCCTGCGCCGGCCGCTGCCGCCGCGAGCAGCGACGCGTTCGGGTCTGCGGGAGGCGGAGCGGTGGTCCCGGTCGGTGTGACGGTCCCGCTGCCGACGGCACCGACAGTCCCGAGGTTCACGCCGCCGTTGCCCGTGTCGCCGAGGCCGCCGTGCGTCCCCGAGCCGAACTCCTGGCGCGGCGGCGTCGCCTGGCTCACGAGCGCCGAGGAGCGCCCCGAGGCGCCCGCCACGGTTTGCGGAGCGGGCGGCGCAGGCTGCTGCGCAGTCGGCGTCGACTGCGCTCGCGCGCTCCCGGTGAGGAGCGAGCGCGCATCGCTGACCGACGTCGTCGTCGGCTTCGGCGCGGGGCTCTTCGGCGCGACCGAGCCGGACAGCGTCGCGCCGCCGCTCCCGAGCGCCGAGGAGCCGCCGGAGAACTCCTTCACGAGGTCGGCGAGCGCGCCGTCGCGCGCGTGCGCGACCTCGGGGTCGTCGTCCTCGCTCGACGGCTTCTTCACGCGCGGGACCGTGGCCATGCTGACGAGGACCATCCGTCACCTCGAGAAGAAGACCCACGCATACGCCTTCTCGGCCGTGCTCACGATGTTCGTCGTGAAGCGCAGCGAGTAGTCGAGCGCGGGGTCGATGCTAATGCCGCTCGTCGCCGCGGTCATCGCGATCGCCGCCGTCGTCGATCCGCTCGCGAACGTCGAGGCGGCGAACGTCGCGACGGCCGTGGACAGCGTCGAGCCGCTCTCGTCGCGCAGCACGGCGCTCACATTGGTCCCCGTCTCGGCTGAGCTCGCGAGCGCATAGACATAGATCCCGACTATCCGCGCCTCCGCGCGCGCGCTGTCGTAGCGCGGGATCTGGAACGTCAGGGACGACGCGTCCGACGCGCTCGACCACGTCTCGCGCTTGAAGAACAGCGGCGTGTCCGTGAGCTTGCGCGTCGCGAACGCAGCCGCCTGCGTCTCGAGGCTGCTCTTGCTTGTCGCCACCGTCGTCGCGTCCGGCTCGTGCTCGTCGGTCCATAGCGTCGGCAGGAACACGGGTGGTGTCCCGCCGAGGCGAAGCCAGCGGTCCGAGCTGAAGTGCAGCCCGACGTCGAAGCACTCGGCGCTGAAGTTGCCCGAGCGTGGCGCGATGTGGATGCGGTGCTCGGTGCCGGCACCGAGCGTGATGCGCTCGGGGTTGAAGTTTTGGATCGTCGTCGCCACCGAGGCGCTCGCCGCACCGGTTGTGAGGTGGGGCGTCGAGGCGCCCGTGGCCGGCGTGCTCCCGTCCGTCGTGATGAAGACGTCGACGGCATCGTCGCTGGTGAGGTTCGCGTGCAGGTAGGCGCGGTCGATCACCATCGCGCCGATCGTCGGGATGCGGATCGTGCGGCGCTCGAGCGCGTCGGCCTGCGTCGATGGAGTCTCGGTGCTCTGCGTGAACGGCAGGATGAGGTGCGGGCGCTGTGCGCGGCGCGAGCCGACGTCGTCGATGGCGCTTTGCGCGTACTGCCACATGCGGTTGAGCGCGCTCGGATCGAGCACGTCGCCGGTGCGGTAGCGCCAAGGCTGCTTGGTGAGCACCTTCACGACGTCACCCTCGATCGAAGAACGCGCGGAACATGAGCATGGCGATCACGAGCGGGTCCACCGCGACAGAGCTTGTCGCGCCGACCACGGTGATGGTCGAGCCGCGCGGGAAGACGCGTAGCACGGGGTTCGTCGGCAGCGACGCGGCGTCGACGCGGCCCTTCGTGTTGTCGAAGAGCGTGCGCGTCTGGTTCGCCGTCGTGGCGCCGCCGGTCCCGAGGACGTCGACGGGGAACTGCGCGACTCCGCCGTCGCCGCGGATGGTGAACGACAGCGCCGACGATGCCGTTAGGCCATGGGTCTGCACCGCGAACGTCTCGAGGAGCAGGTCTTGGGGCGCGACGAAGGTGCGCGTGCGGCGGTGTGCGGCGAGCGACGCGTTGAGGCCCGAAAACTCGAGGGCAAGGGGCCAACCGAGGGGCAGGCGCGCGTTGTCCGCCGCGATGAGCGCGAGCGCGGTCTCCGTGAGCGCGTCGAGGTCGGCCTTCACGATGGCGCTGCCGTTGCTCACGGTCATGCGGACCTCGACTTGCGCAACGGGCCCTGCTGCACGGCTTCGAGGTCGCAGAGCGCGAGGCGCGCGCCGCCGACGCCGTGGCCGGCTACGCCGACCTCGATCTGCACGTCGGTGCAGCGCTCTGCCATCGACATGCGCACGGTGCGCGCGTCGCGCCCGAAGAGCTTCGGTCCGCTGGCGCTCCACAGCGAAGTGCCGATGACGATGTCGTGCACGCCGGGCGTGTCGGCGGCGAAGGGCTGCGCGGGAACCGCCTCAAAGAGGGCGCTGCCATGCATGTATGTGAGCGCGTCGGCGGCGACAGCGTCAGTCGTGACCGTGATGTGGCGCGCGACGAGGTCGTCCGTCTCGGTGTCGATTCGCCCGCAGGCGATGCCGCGGATGGGGCCGCCCTCGCTGAAGTCGTCGGTGCCAATCGCGGCGAGGATGCGCGTCTTCGTCACGTAAAGCGTCTCGCCGTCGCGCGTGCGGAGCGTGCCGACGAGCGACAGCGCCGACGAGCGCGTCCACGCGAAGCTGCGGAAGTCGCTCCGCAGGTTGATGTCGAGCCAGAAGTCGCGCCGGCCGTGGAAGCCGAGCGCGAAGCCGTCGCTCGCCTTGAAGAGCAACCCCTGTAGCCGGTAGTCGTCCACCTCGACGGGCCGCGACCAGTATCGCTTCCCCTCGTACGGGGCGAGGTCGATGCGCCGCTGTGATGACGTGGTCACGAAGGTGGCGCCGTCCTTCGTCAACGCGAGCACGGCGCCGCACGACGTCGCAGCGTTGCGCGGGCCGCTCGTGTGCACGCCGGGGATCGTCGTGATGAAGCCGACCGCGGTCTGCCCCTGCCCGAGCGCGTCGGCGCTCATCACGTAGACGTCCGCGCTCGTGAAGACCCAGAGCCCACCGTCGGGGCCCTGGAACAGGTCGTAGACCGTCCCAGGGAACGCGATGGCGTTCTGCGCGACGAACGTCCGCGGCTCGGTGCCAGGATCGTTGATGAAGACGACGTTGCCCGCTGCGATCGCGAAGCGGTCGCCCCACGTCGTGATATGCCCCGTCGGTATCTCGAGCGCGGTCGTGTCCGGGTTCCGCGACGCGACCTTCTGCGCCTGGACAAGCCCCCCACCGACGAGCCCATAGAGCGGGCTCGAAAAGGACGGCGAGTTGATCATGATTTGATTGTTTTGGACCCCGTATGTGATGACGGGTTCATCGCCCAGGTTTCCCAGGGCGACAGAGAACATTTCTAGGTATTCTTCGGTGTAGACGCGCAGCGTGGCGACGCGCGTGCCGATGTGCTGCTCGACGAGGTAGTGCCAGACCTCCGTCGTCGACGGGGACTCGACCGAGAAGCCCGCGACGTAGACCGTGCCGCTCGTGGGTGCGAGGTGCTCGCGGAGGCCAGGGCGCACGAACAGCTTCGTGTCGCGCACGATGAGGTTGTGAAGCTCCATTTTCCTCGGGTCGAGCTTCATCTCTGCACTTCCTCCAGCCGCAGCACGACCGCCTCGACCTCGGCGACCGAGCCCGCGCTGGCGATGCGCCCGAGGGCATCCTCGAGCTGCTGCGCAAGCTGCTCGCACGTGGACGCGCTCGGGAGCACGAACCGCGGCGGCAGGGAGACGCCCGCCACGCGCGCCACGAGCGCCCACCCGCCCAGCGGCCAGCCCTCCACCAGGAAGCGCCGCGCGTCGTCGACAACCGCTGTCTTGCGCCGCTCGCGCGCGGCAGTGAGGGCCCGCCCTCGCTGGAACGCCTCCATTTCGCCGGCCAGCGACGCCCGCAGAGCCTCGTACTCTCGCGGCGTCATCGGGCTGAAGCCGCGCGGCAACGGCTCGCCCTCTCGCAGCTCGCGCACCTCGGCCGGCCACCTCTCCGGGATGCCGTCTGCGTTTGGGCCGTATACCTTAACAGCGAGCACAGCATCACCTTGGTGTCGAGAATACGGTGCTGAATGTGACGTAATCTGTCAATAGCGTGCGGGTGTTCGTCCCCGCGGTTTTGTCGATGCGCGCGAGCAGGCACGTACCAGTGACGGGGATGTTCGTGGTGATGGTCGCGACCAGCGCGTTGTCGACGAAGAAGCTCACCGACGTCGCTGCGGCGTTCACGACGGCGCGCAGCTTCACCCATGCACCGGCCGTCACGGCAACGCCGGTGTCTACCGTGGTGCGCGACGACGCGCTCGATGTGCGCGCTTGCCAGTTTGCGCCGTTCGTCGCGCGGTCATAGACAAAATAGACGCCATCCACGGCGTCTGAGTTTGTACCGTTGGACGTGTCATTGATCCCGACGCGACAAACGAACTCGTCAACGACCGTCGAGAGCGCGGGGACCTGCACGAGCCATTCGCACTCCGCGCGTCCGCCGCCGAGGACGATGCCGCTCGTCGCGAGGTTGAACGCGCAGCGCCCCGTGGACGTCGAGCCGGTCGCGATCGACCAGACGCCGACGTGTGAGCCGTCCGTCGCCGTCGACGTCGAGATCGCCGCGCCGGTGCCGCTGTTGTCGAGCCTCCACGCGAGCTCGCCGAAGGACGACCCGGTGAGAGACGAGGGCGAGCCGATGAAGTCGTCTTCGACGAAGATGCCGAAGCTCGGGTCGCTGCGGAAGCGGTCGAATCCGAAGTAGAGATCCACCGGCCGGATGGCGATCGTCGTGAACGAGCACCCGATGAACGTGTTGGGCTCGCCGTCGCCGCCCGTCGACGTCACTGCGCCCGCGTTGTCGGCGGTGCCCACGTTGGTGAAGTTGTTGTAGCCGCTGCCCTGATCCTCGTGGAGCGTCACCGAGACCTGGCCGAGCACGCTCAAGAAGTTGCAGGAGCGGATCGAGCCGCCGTCGGCGTCGGAGATCGCCACTTGCGCGCCCGACGGCGTGCGCAGGTCGACGACCGAGACGCGCGACCAGTGCCCCGCTGGATCGAGCAGGTACGTCACGCTGTCGACGTCGACGTTCCGGACGCGCAGCGGGGAAATGGCGTCGTTCACGACGTTGTCGGCGTCGACGAACGCCACGAGCGAGTTGGCGACGTAGCCCCGCGCGCTCCGGACGTACGAGTCGCCCAAGAGCAGCTCCGTCTGCGCGCCTTCGAGCTGGAAGACGGACGAGACGTCGCCCGCGAGGTCGACGCCGAACGTGTTGCCGCCGTTGATCTGGCAGAGGGGAACGCCTGCTGGGATGGTTATCGGGGAGTCGACCAGCAGCCGCGCCGCGAGGCGCGCGTTCAGCGGTGACGACGTCAGCGCCGCGAGCGTGAGCGCGCGGCGCAGGTCGTCGGTGTCGCGCACGAGGCGATCGACGGACTGCTGGCGTCCCGAGACGGCCGGGTAGGCACGCGTCGATGAGAGCGATGTGTCAGGCATCGGCGATCTGCACGGTGTCTGGCGCCCGCAGGTACCAGACGAGCCCGCTCCGCCCACCGAGACGCCCGCGCCGCGAGAGGCGCATCGGCGCGACCTCGCACGCGGGCATGTCCGGGTCGTTCGCGATGCTCGCGAAGAGCTCGTCGCGCAGGCGAACAAGCCCTGGGACCTCCTCGCCCTCGATGGGCTTGAGCGACGCCGCGGCCGCCACGCAAAGCGCCTCGTCGTACGTCGGGCGCGACGTCGCGTCCGGCCCCCAAAGGAAGGCCGCGCTCGGGCTCGAGGGGAACGCCGGCCGCGGCACGTAGACGACCTCGAAGGTGTCGACGGCGGCGCGCGCGTACTGCACCGAGCGCACCTGTGCCGGGTCCACGCGCAGGCGCCGCGTCCCCTGCACCTGCGCGATCGAGATGATGGTGAGCGGGTCGAGCGACGTCAGGTCGAGCACGCCCGCGGACGAGCTCGTGACCTGCTCCGTCGCCTGAAGGTTCGCCGCCCCCTGGAGCACCGCGTGCCGCATGACCTCGTGCTGCCACGTGCGCAGCGAGCGCTCGATGTCGAGCGTGGCGTCGAAGCGCGCGCCCGCGGCGTCGTCGAGGAGACGCGCCACGCGGACCTTGGCCTCGGCGAGGGTGATGGTCATCGGCGCGCCCGATCGAAGAGGCGGCCGAGCTCGTCGCGGCCGTCGCGCTTGATCCAGCGGCGCAGGTCGCGCTTCGTGTCTTTGCGGTGGTCGCGGTGCACGCTCTCGTGCCCGCGCTCGCGGAGGTCGTTCGCGCGTTGGATCTGCGCGATGACGTCGGGCCGCGAGAACCACGCGCGCCCATAGAGCGCATCCCAGACGGACGCCTTCTGGTCCGTCGAGCGGATCACGTGAAGCTGTCGCTCGCGCCCGTCGGAGAGGCGCTTCGTGTAGACGAGCCATTGCCCGTTGCCGATGTCGCGAACGCGAATGCGCCCGAGTGGCGTGCAGCGCATCGACGGGTCGGCGTCGAAGCGCTCGACGTCGATGTGTACCGGCTTGCCGTTCATGGGTCCCCCAGATCGAAGGTCCCCCCGCTGCACCGGCGACCGCGCACGCCCCGCTGGGGGGAGCCAGGGCGGCGCTGCGTCGCCGGTGCAGCGGGCGGAGGTCAGAGGCCAGTGATGCCCGTGATGGTCGCGTTCGCGGAGCGATGCGACGTCACCAACTGGTACATCCCGGCGAATTGGGCGTTCAGCGAGAAGCGCTCCTGGTTCACGAAGATCGGGTCGCCGGCTTGCATGACGGGCTGCATCTCACGCCAGCGCACGAGCTTCGTCTTCTGGCGGTTGTGGAGGGTGATCTGCGTCTGCGGCGCGTTCGGGTCGACGATGACCTGGAGACCCGACATGCGGAGGTTCGCCTCCGTCGGGTTCCCGAACTTGTCCATGCTCGCGTCGATGCTGCGCTCGCGGTTCGGCACGACGGTGTTCGACGTGACGAGGCCGAAGCCGATGCCCGTGCCTGCCGCGCCGCCGCCCATGATGCCGCTCGACGCCATGTGCGCCGCAGCGATCTGCGACCCGACGATGGCGTGCGTCGGGTAGTAGCCGCTGAACTGGTTCACGAGGCTGGCGAAGCCGAGCATCGCCTCTTGGGTGAAGCCCGCGGAGAGCGTGCGCGTGAGGCCGCGCCACCCGGCGAGCGTGCTCGCGGAGAAGCCCTGGAGGGAAGCCGCGCCGCCGCTGCCGCAGATGTCGTCGTACGACGTGAGCGCGTTGCCCGTGATGGCGGTGCTCGAGCCACCGAAGCCCGGCGTGGTGCCGCGGAGACGGAACACGTCCGTGGTCGCGACCGTGACGGCGCCGCTGTCCGAGATGTCGATGACGCCGCCCGTCGCTGGATCGACGACGTCATTGATGAAGCTCACGGTGCCCGCGACGTTCGCGCTGCTCGTGCCGACCGTGCCCGGCACGACGTCGGCGACGCGCACGACGTAGCTCTTGGTCGTCGACGTGTCGATGTAGTCGACGGCCATGCCCGGCATGAACATCGAGATGTCGGCGAACGTCAGGCTCACCGTCGCGTTCGCGCCCTCGGCGCTCCAGGCTGCCGTCGCCGCGGGCGAGACGGCGCCGCCGTGGAGGCCGCGCGCGAAGTGCGTCGCTTGGTCCTGCGCGATCATGTCGAGCGTGGCGTCGAACAGGTCCGTGAGGCCGTCGTCGCCGAGCTCGGCGAGCGAGGCGCCGTGGCCGATCTCCATCACGGAGATGACGTTGCTCGGGACGGCGCGCGCCTTCTGCGGCTTGATGTTCGCGCCGCGCGGGATCAGCGCGTTGTCCTGCACCCACGCAGTCGCGTGCACGCGCCCGACGCAGAGATAGACGACGTGCTCGGCTCCGTTGGCGGGGATCTCCTCGATCGCTCCGCTGTCGAGGAGGGTGTTGACCCTCTTCATCGTCGCCGAGAAGCGATCGGGCGCGAACTCGCGGACGAGGGTCGAGAGGCCGGTGTAGCTCGACGGCGTCCCGGTGACGCCGCCGAAGCCGAGAGAGGTGAGGGTCAAGGGGCGCTCCTAGGCGCCCGTCCTCATCGGATAGCGCCCTGTGCTCTGAGTTCAGCGAGGCGCGCGCGCATGCCTGGCACGGTGTTCGGGTGGCGGTGAGCTGGCGCGGGACCGCTCGACGACGCGCGCGCTGTCGTCGGCGCCTGCGGGGCCGCCCGTTGCAGGGGAGCGATGGAAGGCGTCGTGGAGGGGGACGCGAACGCCGCTCGACGTCGCTCGTAAAGCTGGCGGGCGATCTCTCGCGGGCTCACGCCTTTTCGGCGCTGCATCTCGCTCACGATCTCGATGGCAGAGACGGCACTCCCGAATTCCTCCAGGGCCGCTGCAACCTGCGATCGGATCCTCTCGCCCTGCTCCGCCTTGAGCGCGGCAGCCTTCGCCTCTTGCGCGCGCTGTTCGGCGCGCGTCTGAACCTCTCCGTGCGCCCTCCTCGCCGCGTCCGACAGCGCGTGCTGTCGAAGGGCGAGGTCTCGATCGTCGAGCTTGAGGCCCTGCGCCGTGATGCCGCGGAGCTCGTGGAGCTCCATCAGCGCGAGCTGAAGGGCCGACTCGTACTGATCGCGTTCGAGCTCGATGCTCGAGAGCCGCTCCTGCAACTTGTCGCGCTGTCCCTGCGCGCGCTCGAGACGTTCTCGGAACTCGCGCTGAGAGATGACGCGCTCTTGCTTCTTTTGGTCGTCCGAAGCGGGACGGTCGCCCTCGGCAGCGGCGTCGCGCTCGACGTCGCCAGTCTCGGGCGCAGACGGGTCGCTCTCGCGCGCCGCGGCTGTCTGCGGGCCGGGCGCCGGGGCTCCGGGCTGCGGGTCGCTGCGGGGCGACACGAGGCCGGACCGACTCTGCCTCACCGCCGCGATCATCCGCTCGCGTCGTGACGGTGGCTGAATCGTCTGCCCGGTGGACGGAGCCGGGCTGCTGGTCACGTCCCCCGCTGCCGGCGCGGCTGCGGGTCCCGCGGTCCCCGTGGAGGGTGCGTCGCTCATCTTCTATCCCCCTCTGTGACGTCGTGTCACGCGATCGCTTCGCCGGTCTGCACCTGCGCCCAAAGCGCGGCGAGCTCGGGTGCCGTGAGCACGCCCTCGAAGACGGCGATGTCCCCGATGGTCCCGATGAGGCGAGAGCCCACCGGCGGGCTCCCGCCATCCTTCTCGGACCCAATATAGTAAAATACCGGGTCATACCCTGCGTCGTCGATCGGTGCGTCCTCCTCGAAGGCCGCACCGTCAATCGAGAGAAACCGTCGATGTCTGCCGACGACGGTCGTATCGTCGCGCCAGAGCGCCGAGCAGACTAGGTGCTGGGTGAGCCCATACGAAAAGCCCTCTTCGCCAGCGCTGTTTTTGATGAGGTTGTACGCTGATGCGTTGCCTTGGGTGATGACCCGATCGCTGCTCGGCCCGCCGAAGTCGCAGAGCACGTGACGCCCGCCGCCCGTCGGCTCCGCCGTCACGGCGACGAGCAGCGCGACCGTCACGCCCGCCGTGAGGTCGAACCAATCAGTCTGCGGATCTTTGTATAGTTGTAGCGGGCTGAGGCTGGTGCTCCCGTCGAGCGTGAAATAGTTGCGCCCGAAGCCTCCCGTTGTCGCAGCGGTCGCGGCGTTGCGGACGTAAACCCGTACATCGTCTCCCGCGTCTCTGGAGAACGTGGGGGTGAGCACGGTCCCTGCGCTGGCGCTGGCCGGTAGCGTGAAATAGGCGAGGGGCTCGGGGTACGAGACGGGCGTCGCGGGCGCGCGCGCCCTCTCGCTTCGTCCGCGCGGGGCGAAGACAGACGCGGAGCGGCGGAGGGCGTTCGGGCCAAGCATCAGACGTCGCTCACCACCGCGTTGATGGCGGCGTCGTCCGTGGCGACGACGCCGATGCGGCAGCCGTAGCCGATGAGCGTGTCGAACACGCCCATCGGAGGGATGCAGGCGCCGTCGTCGACGTCCTCCGATCCGGTGAACGCCGTGGCCCGAAGGCTGAGGAGCACCGTCACGAACTCCGTGTCGCTCTTGTTCACGACGCGCAGTCGCCTCACGCCCGAGCCCTCGAAGCCCGTCGTGTTCGCGAAGAGGTCCTGCGGCGTCGTCGTCGCCTGGATGACCGACGAGACGGTCCAGGGGACCGTGATGGGCCGGAAGGCCGCGATGATCGCGCTGTCGGCGCTGCTGGACATCTCACGCCTCCATGGCGGCTGGTTCGGGTTGGGGTGCGGGCTGCGCCGCGGGCTTCTGAGCCGGCGCGGCCTGTTGCACGGGGGCCATCTGCGCGGCCTGCGCGGCGAGCTGCTTCGCGAGCTTCAGGAGGCCCGCGAGCTTCTCGTACGTGTCGCGGTCGCGAGCGGCGACCGCACGGGCCTGCGCCTTCTTCACGGCCTTCTCGAGCGCGGCCAGGTCGATGTCGTCGGGGCCGAGGTCGAACTCGGCGCCCGCGAGGAAGAGCTCGACGATGTCCTCCGCGTACTGCTGGCTCGCGGCGCTCGTGAGCGCGACGCTCGGGTCCTCGAGCGGCGGGAGGCCCGCCTGCGCGCGCTCGTCGGCCGCCTGCTGCTTCACGGCGCTCATCGAGTCGAGCTCGCTCGCCGGCTCGAGGCGCACGTCCGCGCCCTGGATGTCGGCGGCCTGGAACATCATGACCTCGGAGCTGTCAGCGCCGGTGATCCGAAGCTGGCGGTCCTCCGTGTAGAAGAGCCGCACGAAGCCGATGGTGAGGCGCCACGCCTGCTCGATCATGTCCTCGAGCGACTTCGCCGGCTCCGCGTTCTTCGCCTTGTCGAGCTCCGCGATGTTCTCGATCGCGCGACCGCTGATCGAGCGAGTCTCATCCCCGCTCGTCACGAGGTTGACGCCCATGATCTCGTTCATCTCTTTCGAGGCGTCCGCGGCCGCGGTGTATAGCGGTTGATAGTCGATGTCGACATGCAGATACTGCGCGCTCTTGACGTCTTCCTTGATGGCGGTTTTGAAGAACATCACGTTCGCTTCGTCGAGATTGAATTGCGCACGGAGCGACGAGGGAACGAAGAGCTGCGGGTTCGACGAGATGCGCATGCATTTGACGACGCGCGACCTCGCCTCGTTCAGGAGGCGCTGCTGCTCGACGGCGTCGCTTGTCGGCGTATAGGCGTACGCTGACTCGCGAATGCTGTGCATCTTCATGATGACGATCGGCAGCACCGGCTCTGGCTGGCCCTCGTTCTCGATCACGTATGGGTAGGGCATCTGCTCGACGCACATCTGGTCGACGATGTTCGCGAAGATCCCGTCGGGGTAGTCGGCACACGGGAAGTGCCAGAGCTCGAACGCCTCGACGCCATCGAGACGCTCGCCCGCAGCGTTGTGGTACTTCGTGGATCGCGGCTCTCGGTCGATGCCTGCCTTCGCGTACAGGGCTTTTGCCTCCTCGAGCGGTAGATAGTTTTGGAAGATGACCCAGCGAGCTTCTCGGTAGTCTTCAACGGGGTCGATCAGGAAGTTGAAGATCGTGCACACCGACCAACGCACGCGCTTCTTTTCAGTGTCAAATAGGACCTTGAGCCCACATGCCCCATGCTGGACCGCTCGAATGCAACAGCGGCCGATTTTTTGAGCGGTGTCCTCTTCGGACGAGAAATAATCGATGAACTTTTGCGCGAGGGCCGCATCGAAGTGGTCCTGCGGATCCTCGCTGTTAACCGGATACGCCTTCGCGCTCGGGCGGTCTTTCGTGAGGAGCGACGCGAGGGTGCGGACGAGGTTGCCGAGGCGGTTGACGACGATGCGCGGTGTGCCGTCGTCGACCCACTCGTCGTCGGCGACGTCGATGGAGCGCTCGCCACCCTGGCCGGTCCACGAGACGTGGCCCCACTGGTCGCCGTGGCAGAAGCGCTCATTGATGCTCGCGATCTGTCGGTATTTCCTGACGATGGGGGCGACGGCCTCGACGTACTTGCGCACGGTCCCGAGGATCTGGTCCCGCGGATAGGGCTGGTAGGCGTCGGGCGCGGCGAGGCCGTTGGGCTCCTCGACGTACGGCAGCGGTGCCTCGCTCATGAGCGCAGCTCCCGCAGCAGGTCGACGAGCGCTGCCTGTCGGGCCTGCTCATGTGAGACGAGCTCGGCGCGCTCCTTCGCCTCCTCGTCGAGGACGCCTTGCGCCTGGTCGGCCTGCGCGTTGCCGACGGCGCCACCCGCGAGGCCGCCAAGCGCGCCGCCGATCGTCGAGCCGAGGGAGGCGCCGTCCCTGATGGCGGGGAGCGCGACCGCGGGCCCCACGCCGGGGATGAGGAGCGAGAGCGCGCCGAGGCCGCCGCCGATCGCTCCACCAAGGCCGGTTCCGATGCCAGCGCCGACGCCCGCGGCGCCGCTGCTTCTCTCGAGAGCGCGCGCGGCCTCCCGCTCGCGAGCGGAGGGCTCGATGTCTTCGCGGCGCGGGAACGGACGCATGCGCCCAAGCAGAGCACGGTTTTCCCGAACGATGGAAGCGCATCGTTCGGACATTCCGAAGCGTCAGGACACCTGCATGAGCTTCTGCCGCAGCCGCTTGCCCCGCGCGCGCTTGCCTGGGTCTGGGCGCGCCTTCGGCGGGCGGGGCAGGTAGTCGGCCGGCTTGAAGTGCTTCGTGGAGAGCAGGCGCGGCGCCTCCTCCTCCTTCACCCACGGGTTCGCGAGGCGCTCCTTCTCGGCGAACGACAGCGCGTTGAGCAGGTCGTCGGGGCCGGTCCACTTCCCTTTCTTGTCGCGGACGGAATGAAGCACCTCATCGACAAGCTCGGGGCCGCAGCGCCACACGCCGCTCTCGATCCTGCCCTTCACGACGCGGAGGCGAACCTCCTTCTCGCCGTCGGTGTCCGACGAGACCTGCTCGACGACGTTCCACTCGGTGTCGGCCATCTCTTGGTACACCGCGGTCCCGACGCCGTTGCTCTCGACGACGACGGCGGCCGGGCGCCACACCGTGCATGCGGCGAGGACGACCGCGGCGAAGTCGGGCACAGAGATCGTGTTGCAGCGGTAGGTCGCGTAGAGCGCGCCGGTGCGGTGGCCGATGATGGCGATTGCGCTCGCGTCGCCGCCGACGCCCTTGCTCGTGTCGACGCCGAGGATGGGCGGGTCGCTCGGGTCGTACTCGCGATAGATGCGCCAGTCGCCGTCAACGCGAACCGGGCGCGCCTTCTCGTAAGCGTAGATCCAGCGCCCTGCGGCGAACGCGAAGGCGTCCGCGGGGCGAACGGGATACTCGCGGCAGCAGGCATGCACGTCGCCGAAGAACTGCGAGCGCAGACGCTCGATCCACCACGCCGCTGAGTCTCGTCGCGTGAAGCCCCATGCGCTCTGTGCACGCTGCCACTCCGCGTCGGTGATCGACGAGGGGTCGGCGCGATACGCCTCGTGCAGCTCGACGGAGAGGAAGATGGGCTCCCAGCCCTCGCCGATCCCCTCGAGCCCCTCGACGCTCTCGTGGAGCTCCTCCTCGCCGGTGCCCTCGACGAGGCCCGCGCCTTCGCACATCCGGCGGAACAGGTTCGCCGCGGGGCTCGCGGTGCTCTCGACGACGATCTGCGCGAAGGGCGCGCTGCCGGTGAGGGCGGAGTAGGTCGCGGCGTCGTTTCGCCAGAGAGCCATCTCTGTGCAGTGGATGAGGCCGAAGCTGCCTGAGCGCGAGGTGCGGCTCATGCCCTCTTCGGCGGGCGCGACGGCCGAGAGCGCGCGGATCGTGCTGCCGTTCGCGAGCACGATGGTTTCCTTCTGCGCGACCGCGAGAGGGATACCGATCTGCCGCGCCCACCCTTTGATCACGCCGAGCTTCTCCTTCGATTTGTCGAGGACGTCCGCGACGATCGCCACGCCGACGCCGGGGTTCGCGAGCGCGAAGAGCAGGTCGTAGAGGCAGCAGACCGTCGTGATGCCGACCTGCCGCGCCTTGAGCACGAGGACGCGATCGCGACAGCAGAGGAGCGCGAGCACCTTGCGCTGCTCTGCGTTCAGCCGGAACGGAAGGATGCGCCCGCGCTTTTGATGGAAGACGACGAGCAGGGCGGCGAGCGCGAGAGCCGCCCGCGGGTCGGCCCTCCTCACGGATCATCCTCGTCGTCCGCGTCGTCGCGCGCGCGCGCTCCCGCGATCGACTCCGCGAGCTTCGCGAGCGCCGCGGCGACGTCGCCGCTCTGCTGTGGCTGCGCGTCGGGCAGCCACTTGTGCAGGATGGTCGTCGCGGCCCGCACGCGGGGCCCGAGGTGCACTTCCTGGTTCTCGACGAGGTCGGCGAGGAACTTCAGGCTCTTTGGGCCGATCTCCGCGAGGACAATCCTCTCCGCGAGCGGCGCGCGTCGTCGCCCACCAGGGTTCCCGCTTTTGCCCTTCTGGAAGGTCATGCTTGCTTTTCTCGCGGCGTTGGGATCGCATCCAGCATGGCAAGACGACGCAGGCGACGAGAAGAGCAATCGTACCTTGGCTCGGCTGACGGCCAACTCGAGACGCCCTTCGACGGTGTCTCCATGGTACCGGTCGGCGCGCTGCACAGTGCCGCCCCCTCTGATGACGACGGCTTCGGCGCTGCGCCGCCCGAGCCGGAGCCCGTGGTCGACGTGCAGGAGGCGATCGCCGCCGCGCGCCCCGCCGCCGAGGTCGCGGCCGAGCAACGCGCGGTCGCGCGCGGGCGCTCGAGGGCATCGCCGGCGATCACGCGCGCCGGCATCAACCTGAACCTCGACACGCAGGACGCCGTCGCCGCCGCGCGCCCCGCCGCCGAGGTCGCGGCCGGTCCGCGCAAGCCGCCGCTGCGCGCGCGCCCGCAGGTTGTGCAGCAGGCGTTCGCGCCGCCGCCGCCCCCGGAGACCATCGCGCGCGTCGCGCAGACCTTTCCCGCGCCGCCGCCGCCCCCGCCGCCTCCGACGGAGGGACCGCGGGAGACGAACGGCATCCCGCGGTTCGACGCGTTCTGGTTCACTCCGATCGCGCACTTGAACCACATCCAGGGGATCGCCGAGGCATGGGGCCTCTTGGGCGTCATCTGCGAGCTCGTGGTGCAGACGCGCTCGCTCACCATTCGCGCGGACACTCTCCTCCGGCTCTTCCCGGTCCGCGCAGCGAACCAGGCGCTCAAGATGCTGACGATCAAGGGCGTCATCATGTACGACGGGGTCAACGTGCGGCTCGTGCAGGTCCCCGCGAGAAAGGTCGCGTGATGCCCACGCCCACGATGTCGTCGAGGTTCGACAGCGCAAAGATGAAGAAGCCTGCCGACGAGCGGCGACGAGAGAACACCGTGCTCGACGCGGTGCTCGAGGCGGAGCGCGATGCTCCCGCCGAGGTCGCGGAGCACGAGCAGCGCTGGCTCGACATCCAGCGCGTCTATGGAGAGCGGGTCTACGCCGATGACATCGTCGCGGTCGCGCCGGGGCACCTGCTCGTCGAGCCGGTTGGCGCGCCCAAGAGCATCGGCGCCATCATCACGCACGTCGCTGCCGACGCGATCCCGGGAATCTCGCACATCGTCTACCGCGTGCTCGCGAAGGGCGCGTCGACGCGGCACTACGCCGAGGGTGGGCTGCTCGAGGTCGCGCGCGTCGAGGTCGGTTGGCTCGTCGCGGTGAACAACGCCGCGCTCGTGCCGCTCGACGCCAAGCAGCAGACGCTCGTCATCGAAGAGCGGCACGTGCTCGCGGTCTTCAACCCGCTGCCGCCTCCGCGCCCGGAGGACGACGAGGGCTGATGCTCGTCTCGGAGACGCTCGTCCCCGGCGATCCTGACGACGCGTCGATCCCGCGATCGGCGGTGCCCTGGCCCGACATCCCCGTGCGAGTGGACGCCAGCTTCGTGCGTGCGTTGCCCGAGGGTCTCTCGCTCGTCGAGCAGGAGATGCTGCGCAACGCACGCGTGCGTCCCTGTCCTGGGATGCCGCTGCCTGACGCGCTGGTGCTGTTGCTTGCGCGACTGCACTTCATGGCCGGCGTGGATCTGCATCGCATCGTCGACGTGAGCGCGTCGCTCCACTACAGCGACGACCCACGGCTGGAGCTGCGCGTGTCGAGCGCGTGCGTGGAGCTGCGGCAGGCCGCGGCGCCGTCGTGAGGGGGAGATGATGAGCACGCCACGACCTGGCTCGCGCTGGATCCACGTCGAGGGCGAGATCGTCGAGGTGCTCGACGACTGCATGATCAAGGCGTTCGTCGGGAGCGTCGACCTCCAGCGCGGCGGCTGGATTGAGGGCGTCCGCTACCAGCGCGTCGGCGACACGAGCGCGAAGCCGCAGCGCTTCGTCCGCAGCGTCGAGGACTTTCGCGCGCGCTTCACGCCCGTCGGCGCCGCGGGCTGAAAAGACGACGCGCGCCCAGGGGAGCCGGGGCGCGCGTCGAGTTCCCTCGCGCAGTTCGTTCCGATCGCCAGCCGGCAGCATCGCGCCAGGGCCGGCCTCGGCGCAACCTCACTCCTCTTCGGGAGGCTCCTCCTCCTCGAACTCGCTGTCGATGAACGCGGCGTCGATCTGCCGGATGAGCGGGTTGTCGACGTGCTCGAGGTTCGTCGCGACCATGCGCTCGCGCGCCGCGGTGAGGGCGGCGCGCGCCGTCGCGAGGTCGGCTTGGGCGGCTTCGAGTTCGGTCACGGCGTCACCTCGCGATGGGGCACGTCAGCGCCAGAGGGCATCCCGCATCCTCGCGTGCATCCGGGAGGTTCGCCACTCCGATCGATCCCACAGCGGCGCGCGCGCCCGCACGGCCCGCCGGGGGAACGGCAGCTCGAGCTGTGTGGGGCGAGGGCGGCGGCGCATGCCGCTGAGAGATCAGAGCGCGCGCGGTCGTTCAAGATCCCCGGCGCGGCAGATCCTCGTCGGGGCTCCTGAATCGGCGACCCGGGCCCTTCCACCACGTGACCTTGAGCGGTCGTGGCGAGCCCGAGAGCGACGCGCAGAGGTCCGCGAGGTGGCTCTTGCCTGCTGCCTCGTACTTCCGCGCGAGGAAGGCGAAGCGCGCAAGCCAGCGCGCCTGCGACCGCGCTCGTCGACGACGGTGGCGGTCGTGTCTCATGGCGTCACCACGGGTGGTCGCAGTATTGGCGCCCGCAGACGCTGCACGCGCTCGGCACACCATTGTCGTCGTACGTCGGTGGGGCGCGCTTCGTGGGCGCGGCCTCCCTCGCCACCTGCTCGAGGATGGCGTCGCGCCTTCGCCTTCACGGCGGCATCGAGCGTGGCCTCGTGTAGCTCCACCTCGAGCCGCGCGCACCGCGCGCCGAGGCGCTCTTTCTCGGCGCGCTCCTCGCGGTAGAGGCGGTTCGCATCCTCGAGGAGGCCCTCAATCTCGCGCACGCGCGCCTGCAGCGCCGCCACCTCGATGTCGAGCTGCTCGCTCATCTCGCCCGTCCCTTCAGCTTCGCGAGGACGCTCTCGATGTGGCGCTTCGTCGCGAGGCGCGCGGCGAACTCCGGGTCGCGGCGCGCGCGCCTGTCCTCGAGCCGGCGCTCGACGACGATCCCCGCGGCGAGCACGGCCGCGAGGAGGCCGACCGCGACGACGAGGAGCAGCACGCCCAGGGCGAGGGTCCCGAGCACGCCGAGCGCGAAGCGGGCGCCGTCGAGGATGGTCATCGGCACGCGTCCCCGCCGCACGTCGTGCAGCGCGCGTAGGGGCGAGCGCGGGCAAGCTCTGCCTGGAGCATCCGAACGGCGTCGCGCGCGTCGTCGCGCTCCTTTCGGCACGACGCGAGCGCGCTCTCGAGGTCGGCGACATACAGTTCCAGCTCTTCGATGCGCTCGCCGCGCGACTGAAAGGTCGGCGTGCGCACGTTGCCTCGCGTCGTCACGGCGCACCCCCATCGCAGGCGCACGACATCCCGCACTCGATGCAGAGCTTCACGCGCTCGCTCGCGGCGCGCTCGGAGATGTGGCGCGCGACGACGGCGAGGGAGCCAAGCCCGAGCACCATGACGACGGCGCCGACGACGATCGCCGTGGTTGCGTGCTTGTCGAGCGCCATCTTGAAGAGCGGCTGTTCGCTCATTGCGCCCTCCTCTCGGCGGCGTCGATCTTCGCCAGCGCGTCCTGCATCGCTCGGTCCGCGGCGTCGGCGCACTCGCGGTGGCCCCAGAGGCGACCCTGCGCGCGTCCCCACATGAAGGCGATCGCGCCGACGACGACGGCCTCGAACAGGCAGATGACCCAGACGAGGAGCGCGGGGATCATGGCGTGAGCCCCTCGTCGTCGAGGGCCGCGCTCGCCGCGTTCTTCTCTCGGGCCGCGGCCAGGATGTCCTCGATCGCCGCGTCGCGCTCGAGGCCCAGCACCTGTGCGAGGTCGGCGAGGTCGTTCTCTAGCTCCTGCACGCGACAGCTCTTGTCCATGAGCGCGCAGCCGATGCCCGTGTTCGCCTTCGCGAACGTGGCGAGCTCCTCCATGCGCTGCGCGAGCTCGCGCTGCACCTCTTCGATCTGCTCGATGGGCGGGCGCATCCGGTCGATCTCGTCCCGCTCCCGTAGAGCGAGCTCGAGAGCGTTCGCGACGAGGGCGCGCGCGGCTTCGACCTCGGCCAGCTTCGTGCCCGCCGCGTGCCGCGCCTGTTGCTCCTCGACGAGCAGCGCCTCAAGCTCCGCAACGCGGTCCTCCGCCCGCATCGCTCGCGTGAGTAGACCGGCAGACTTGCTGTCAGACGATACGTCAACCATCGCGCTCCTCCCTCTCCTCGAGCATCGCGGCGATGTCGACGAGCGCCTTCGCGATGAGCGCGAGGTGCTGCGTCTGGGCTCGCACCTCGTCGAGGAGCGCGAGGCCGTGCTCGGCGCGCAGCTTCGAGTCGCGGTCCAGCCGCTCGAGGTAGGTCGCCCAGGCGTCGGGCTTCGGCGGGTCGTCCTTCACGGCGCGGCCTCGGCGGGCGCGGGGGCTGCGGGCTCGTCGTCGGGCCTCCTGCAGGCTTCGCGGAACACGCCGAACTGCGGCGTCTCCTCGATACGCCGCGGGACGTGCTGGAGGAACAGCCCCCACACCGTGTCGGGGATGCCGAGCGCCGTGAGCGCGATCGTCATCTCCGCCGCGAGCGCCGTCGCTGCGACGAGCGTGGCCAGCACCTCGGGCGTCGCCATCTTCATGTTCGCCTTGCGCGCCTCGAAGCCCACGTTGGGCACGAAGGGCGGCGGCGGAATCGCGCGCGCCCAGGCGTCGAGGATCTCCTTCGCGCGCGCCTCGGCGGTCTTGTCGTCGACGACGAAGGCCTCGCCGTTCGCCTCCTCGAGTGCCTTGTGCGCGGCGGCCTCCGCCTTCTCGCGCTCGCCCACGAACAGCTTCGTCGTCGTCTTCTCGCTCACTCGTCCCCCTCGGCGGCTCGCTCTTCGTATTCGGCCATGAGCGCCGCGATGGCCTGGCGCAGTGCCCGCATCGGCACGACGTTGCTGTGGATGATCCGCGGGGCGAAGCGCGGCGGTCCGCCTGGCTCGCCCTCCTCGCGGGCGTACGAGATGCGCGTCTCGAGCGGCGCCGAGGGCGCGCGGTACGGACTGGCCTCGAGCTTCGCGCGGAGCTCGCCCCACTCCGGCACGAGCTCGCCGAGCGGAGCGCGCCTCATCGCATCGCCCCGGCGAGGAACTCGCCGACCTCGGCCGCGCGCTCCGCTGCTTCAGGGTCCTCGTCGTCGAGGCGCCGCTGCTCCGCCGCCTCGATCGCGGCCCAATTCGGGTCGGGGCACTTCGCGCCGCGCCACACCTCGTACGTGACCCACGGGAGGCGCACGCCGCGCTGCTCGGCCTCGGCCTGCATCGCGCGGAACGTCGCGCGCCGCGGGTCGGGCGGCGCGGGCATCGGACCGCCGTTCGGGTTGCCGCTCGCGGCGCGCGCGGTCTGCTGCTCGTGACGCTCCTCGCCCTGCTTCTGGCGAAGCCACTCGGCGTTGTCCTTCGCGAACCAGTCGCGCGCCTTGTGCGAGACCTCCTGCGCCTTCCACGAGGGCTCGCCCGCGGCGCGCTTGCTCTCGAGCCAGAGCAGGATTCGCTCGGCCACGTGCTTGACCGTCGGGCGGCCGTTCTTGCCGTCGAGCGCGCGGAGCTCGCGCTTCGCCCACTCCGCGAGCGGCTCGCCGTCCGGCGTCGGCCACGCGAGCACAGCCTCGGCGGTCCTCGGGAGCTGCGAGTCGTTCACGAGGCCGAAGACGCCGAGACCGCGAAGCTGTTTGGCGTTCGGGCGCGGCTTTTCGCCGTCGACCGCAGGCGTCGACCGCTCCTCGACCGCAGCGGTCGTCGCGGTCGCAACCATGGGGGAGGGGTGGTCGACGACCACGGCAGGGGGGGTGGTCGAGGGGGTGGTCGAGACCGCAGCCTCTGCCTCGGTCGGCACCCACGACCCGTCGTCGGGCTCGGCCCGCTCGCGCTGCCCGCCAGCGGAGCGGGCGGGCGCGACGGGCGCAGGTCGGCTCGGCCGACCGCGCTCGACTTCCCCTCCACTCCCCTCCACTACACTTAGCTTTCCTTTGCTGCGGTCGGACTCGGTCGCAGGCGCGGTCGACCCTGCGGTCGACGCCTCGCCCTCCTTTGCGGCCTTCGCGGCATCCCGGCGGGCTTGAGAGCGCAGGCGCTCCTTCTCCTTCTTCGTCGCGCGCGAGACCTCGCGCTTCGCTTCGAGCTCCTTCCCGTCCGGCCCGCTGTAGAGCTCGAGCTCGTGGACGCGGAGCGAGCCGTCCTCCGCGCGGTCCATCCAGCCCGTCTCGATGAGCGCCTCGACCAGCGGCTCCTCGGGCCCCGGCCACGCCATGAAGAACTTCACGTCGTCGGGCACCCACTGCGCGGGGTCGTACCGGCGCGCGGCCTGGAGAAGCAGCGCGACCGAGAAGAAGACCTGCGGCTCCGAGCGTTTCGTCCGACGTCGGAACGCCCGCAGCTTCGGGTGCGTGCGGAAGTCGTCGTAGAGCGGCGTGTAACGTCCGGAGCTACGCATGTGACGCACCAACCGCCGATCGATCGAGCGGCGAATCTCCACAGATTTTTTCGCTTAGGGGGATCGACAGCCCGAATTGCGCCCCTAGAAATGAACGCGTGTGGGTCGGCATCGTACCCACCCCACGACGGCATCCCGTCGCCACGCCACCGGATCGAGAGTCCTCATGCAGGTCATCCGCCCCAGGCACAAACGCCCTGACACCGCACCGCTCGGCCTCCACCGCACTGTGGATAAGGACTGCCGATTGCGCGCCCCGGTCATGGTTCTCTATGACAGCAAAAGGCGCGGATACACGCGCGCGCGCTACCAGTGGATCGGCATCCGGCCGAGGATTTACGAGGAGGACGCCCCCCTCGTCGCGCGCGCGTGAGGGCGTCATTCGGCGTCCGCCTCCGCGATGGAGCGCGGCTCGCCGCGAGCGTCGGCGCGACGGCGCTTTGAGCGCTCGCGCTCCTTTCGAAGACGGTCCTTGAGGCGTCGTTCCGCGTCGACGACCGGGTGCCCGAAGACGATCTCCCACCACGCCAAGCGGCGGGTCTCGTCATCAAGGAAGCCGGCGTTGATCAGCGCGCCGACGAACATGCTCGGGTCGCCGAGAAAGCCAGCGCGCGCCGCGATGAGCCGGTTCGAGAGGCCGTCGAGGCAACCGTCGGGCTGGAGCTCGGCGGTCCACATCCAGAGCGCCACGACGTAGGACCACGCCTGCGAATCCTGAAGCAGCTCCGCGAGCTCGTCGACCTCGGGCAGCCGGATGAAGTTGATCGGGATGTGGATGGACTCCACGCCAGGGCGCTTCACGTGCGGGACCTCTCTGTGTTGTTCGCGTGACGGTCGAAGGCCGCCTCAAGCGGGTCGGTCGGGACGTCGGGGACGCGCGCGAACCAGCGCGCCGCTTCGAGGGCGATCGCGACGAGCCACACGGCCATGGAGACGAGCGCCCTCATGGCGCCACCTCGGGCACCGCGTCCCGCGAAGCGATGAGCAGGGTGCGCTCGCGCGCCGCCGCAAGCTCGCGGGGCTCGATGCGCAGGAACCGCGCGATGTCCGCGTCGAGCGCTTCGTCGAAAGCGCGGCGCCGTCCGCGCTCGACCTCGCCGAGGCGGACATCGGAGACGCCGAGCAGGAGCGCGAGCTGGCGGATCGACTTGCCCTGCGCCACGCGCCGGTCGCGGATGAGCAGGCCGTAGGGCGTGCGCGGGTAAGGGTCGCGGAGCGACAGGCTCACGGCGCACCTCCCGCGCGCTCACGACGTCGGTGCCAGCGCGCGCGCTGCGACGCCTCCCGCGCGTCCGTCGAGGCCTCCGCGCGCGGCGCGGCGCACCCCGGCTTGTTCGCGCTCCACGTCGACGAGCCGCCGCGCTTCCAGCGCGCGCGCGGGCTCCGCTCGACCTTCGTCGCGTAGATGACGACGCCCTCGCCCTCGGCGCCGCACTTCGAGCAGCGCACGTGCGCAGCGCCCAGCTTCTCCCACCGGTGGTTCGTCGCGCTCATGGCAGCACCGCTGAGCCGCGCGCCTCGGCGTCGACGAGCCACTCAGGGCGCGGCGCCGACGGCGGGTAGCCGTCGCGGATCCACTCAGCCCAGCGGTGTTGAGCTTCCCAGGGTGACAGCGGCGCGATGGTGACGAGGTCCCATTCGACCTCCATGTCCCATTCGGAGCCCCACTCGCCGCAGCGGAAGTACCTCGGCGAATCGATCTCGAGGAGGAATGGCTGATCGGGAGCGAGGCCATGCGCGAGCATGAAGTCCTCGTCCTGGTGGGGCTCGAAGCCGAGAAAGTCGGCCAGGCCGACTTGGCAGATGTGCCAGTCGAGCCATTCGGGCTCGACCCCGACGTCGCGAGCGTCGGCTCGACCCAGCCAGAGCGCTCCGTTCGTGTCCGTCTCGTAAACGAACCAGACGCGCACGCACCCATCCTCGTGATGGTTCACGCGCTGCACGTGACGACGCGCGCGCCGGCGCCTTCTCCGCGCGCGCTCGCTCACGCCGGCCTCCGCGCGCGGCGCGCCTCGGAGTAGGCGCGCGCGACGAGGCCTTCGTCGACGATGCGGTGATGCGCCCGCGCAGCAGCCGGCGCGTTTGCTACGCCGGCGCTACTAGACGGACTGCATACGCTTTCTGGAGGACTGTCGATCCGCGAGGGGAAGACCGCGCCCAACAGGATTTGAACCTGTGACCCCCGGTTTAGGAATCGCGTGGACGCATCATCCCCCGCAATCTCATCCATCCCAATCAGCGTCAGAACGCCATCTCCGCGAGACGCCTCCATCCCGCGCATCCCAGAAAACATCATGTGTCCCTCCCATTTGCTACGCCGGTGCTACCTCCCTGCACGCCCTCGTCCGGCGCCACCTCGGCCAGCGGCGGACGGGTCCCGAGCGTGAATGCCTCATGCTGCGCGCGCACGTGGGCGCGAGAGAGGTGCCCGTACCGCGATCGCGTGAGCTCGATGCTCGAGTGACCGAGCAGCTCCTGCAGCACGACGATATCCCCGCCCGCCTGCAGAAACAGCGACGCGAACGTGTGCCGCAAGTCGTGCAGCCTGATGTGGCGCGCGATCCCCGCTGCCCGCAGCACCGTGCCGAGCCGGTCGACCATCTTCTCGCTGCGCTCACGCTGCTGGCCCTCGACGCCAGGGAACACCAACGGACCGTTCGCGCGCCCGTGGAGCACGTCGAGCCACGGCCGCAGCTCCGACGGGATGAACACCGTCCGCGCGCGCCCGCCCTTCGTCTGCCTCCGCTCGTGCGAGCGCCGCACGACGATCAAGCCGCGCTCAACATCGACGTCCTCCCACCGCAGCGCGAACATCTCGCCCTTGCGCATGCCCGTGTAGACCGCCACCGCGTAGAACGGCGCATGCCGCGGCTGCACGACGACGGCCGCCTCGAGCAGCGCGCAGACCTCCGCCTTCGTCAGCCACTCCACGACGATGTTGTGCGCCTTCCGCTTCTCCACGCGGAAGAACGGCGAGGCGACATCGATCTCACCGCGCGACAGCGCGACCATCCACGCGCGCTGCAGGTGCGAGCGGAGGTTGTTGATCGTCTGCGGCTTGAGCACGTCGACGGTGCGCTTCCCGCTCACGACGCGCACGCGCGTCGTCCTCGCGACAGCATCGAGCCACCGCTCGATGTCGCCGCTCTTCACGTGCTCGACGAGCATCTGCGCGAGCCGCGCGCCCTTGAGGTGCTTGCGGCAGCGCGCCTCGACCGTGCTCGCGCTCGCGAGTCGACCCTCGACGTGATGCCTCAACCACCACTCGACCATCTGCCACACGTTCCAGCGGTGCGGGTTCGGGCTCGCCTTCGCGAGACCCACCTGCTCCTTCGCCATCTGCGTGAGGAAGGCGCGCGCCCACTCGCGCGCCGCGGACTTCGTCGTGATCGCGCGAGGCACCGTCTTGTAACGCCAGCGAGCCGTCGCCGCGTCTTTGTACCGGAACCGGAAGCGCCCCTCGTGCTCCTCGACGTCACCCACGGCGGCGCCCCCGACCCAGCGGCACGACCTTTTCCAGGTCCGAGACACGCTGCCCTGCGATGCATGCCTCCACGTCGGAGCGCTTGAATCGCACGATGCGCTTCCCGAAGCGCGTCTCGCGCAGGTACTGCTGATCGCGCAGACGGAACACCGTGCTGCGTCCGACGTTCATGATCTCCGCGACCTCGTCCGCCGTGAGCAGGTCGGTCGTCGGCTTCGGCGTCGTCGTCATCCGCCCCCCCTTCGCACGCCGGCCTTCACGCGCAGCGGCGGCGGCTCGCCCTCCTCGTGCAGCGCCACGAGGATGCTCACCGCCGAGAGCCGCTCGAGGATGAAGCGGCGGAAAGAGTCGTCGTCGAGGTCCATCGCGTCGAACGAGCCCCAGCGGCCCGCCTCGTCGAGGGCGCGCACGAAGACGCGCGGGTGCCGGCTCTTCGGCTTGCTCACGACACCCTCCGCCGCGCGGCGACGACGACAGCCGTCGCGTGACCGCGCGCGATCGACGTCGCGCACCGCTCGGCCCGCGCCACCGCGTCGCGCGGCACGCCCGCGATGCGCAGCGCCGCGCGGCACTTCTCGACGTGACCGATCGCCGCGCACATCTGCGCCATGAGCTCCACCGGATCGGCGCTCGCCGGCATGAGCGCGCTCATCGCCTCGCTCACCGCGCGTTGCCTCGCCTGCAGGCGCCCCACGCCCACGTCGACGACGCCGCTCATGGCACCCTCCCGACCGCGCACATGCGGCGCACGAGGTCGGCTGCGCTGGCCTGGAGCGCCTGCACCGTCGGCTCGATCTCGTCCCTGACGGCCTCCCCGACGGCGGCCCAGACGGCGGCCCCGACGGCGGCCCAGACGGCGGCCCAGACGGCCTCCCCGACGGCGGCCCTGACGGCGGCCCCGACGGCGGCCCCGACGGCGGCCGCCTCCTCGGTGCCTGCGCGCAGCACACCCTCCGCCGCGCACAGGCTCTCCGCATCGACGATCGGCGTGAGCGCGCGCAACGTCGCCGCATGCG
>Ga0315910_10000685_pt1 | contig 32719 bp, 22 predicted proteins | sample EdamamesoilMG_FD_204470 | JGI IMG/M metagenome (GOLD analysis project Ga0315910, IMG submission 204470) | Garden soil microbial communities collected in Santa Monica, California, United States - Edamame soil | ecosystem: Environmental > Terrestrial > Soil > Garden | place: USA: California... | reverse complement strand
TGCAGCGTTACGTTTAAATCCTGTGTAGATCCTTTTAGTTGCATGAGTTGTATTCGATATCCGATTGCACTTATCATTAATGTATCGTGTACTTCAAGTATGTCCTTCTGAATTAAAAAAGAAAAAAAGCCTGTCGTATCACTGGATGCCCCTGAAAATGTACTTCGTATAAAAACGTTCGCATACATTACGGGAGCACCTTCTTTATTTACGACCTTTCCTGAAATCAAAATATCCTGTCCGGTAACACCATAATAAACCATCAGGAAGAGTACGAACAGCAGAAGTCGATAAAATCGCATAATACATGTTGCGCTTTTTCTTACCACCACACTTGTTCACCGTCTTCATACGTAAAAATTCTTTCCTCACTACCACCGGTTAAATTTTTCACGTATAGTATCGAGTTTGATGGAATATTCTCATAGATGAGCGTATTCGACTCAGCTACTTTTTTACCAAAAGATTTCCATCCGCCATCCCAGCAGAAAAGTTCGTAGGTATTTCCGGGTACAATGATGTTATAGTCTGTTCGTGCTATAAAGCGAATTTTTCGCAAGACAAAAGCTTTGTCATAAGCCATCCCTGCCCAACCTGAATTCCAGTCTTTTGCTTCGTAGAAAGAAACCGGGTCGCCATCGAAAGCTGCCTGAGCTCCCCTGGCTTTTCTACTGGGCTCTCCACCAATAGGCTCACCAAAAACTGGTTTTTCATTTTCTCCGTAAAATTCAATATCCCCAACGTTAGACCAGGTGCGGTGAACGCCTTTATACCGATAGTACCGGAATGCCTGTTTATTTTTAAGTTCGACTTGCTGATAGTAGGGGCCCGGGCTTTCCTTGACGGTATATAAATCCACGGAGTCTGAAAAATCAGGTTTGTTTGCACCCTGAAACTTACCATCGATCATATGTAATATGAATTGCTTGATGTTTTCCTGCAGGGGAAACTTTCGCGTAAGTTTCACTACTTTATGTGGATTGGCGTAATCGGGTTTGAAAACCCGCGTACCGTTGGACGTAACGATAAAGGGATAACTGAATGGAAAAAGTTTGTCATCAGCACTTCGGTAGGGATTGTAGACGGCACCCATAACTACTTTTTCAAAACGGGCACTGTCATCAACTACCTTGCCCCACGCAACCGGAGTCCAACCAAAGCCGGCAAGAACAGCCAGATAGGCTATTGGATCATGTTTGCCTTCCTGCACTAACGGGATGGATACATTTTTGACAGGTATATATTGATCTGTAACATCTTCAATACCCGGGCTGTTAAAAAAATCAGGGAGGTAATTAACGGACCTGCCTTTCAGTGCCGCATGACTTTCCGGATTGACCGATAAACCATGGCGGTATACTTTAGATTCTAACCGATTTTTTGTTTTATACGTGCCTAAAAACGGATCCCACCAGTCTATTTTAAAATTGAAAGGTACACACCGTGATGAATCTAGTATAAGTGCACACCAGGTGTGGCCGGATGCCGCGTTAGCCCATAGTGGTGTAAAATCTTTGGCGGTCGGGAAGCCGTATGCTCGTGAAACGTAGATTCCATATCGGGTAAGGTCTTCACAAGCGCCAACCCTCAGGTCTTTAAGTGATGAGTACGGTAAGACAGGAAGTCCTACAGAATTTTTTCCAAATAACGTGCGGTAGTCATTTTTGCCTTGTGTCAGCAGGGTGGATGCTGCGAGCAGTGCGTTCGGTAAAGTATCTTTTTGTTTAACCGAATCGGGAAGTGTGCCATTGATCTGCGCCATCCAAAGCTCAGGAGTTTCAATGTCTATTTTATAGGGAAGTATATATTTACAGAAAGTTGAATAGCTCACCTGATTTTTCCATGCCATATCATTCCATACCTGGAATGCCCTATCGACATGTTGAATAATAAATTGTGCATCGATTACTAAACTGTCTGCAGCGATTTCGATGACATTCTTTGAAGACTTTAGATTCGTGAGTTGTTCATGCTGCAATTCCTGATCATTTGTATAGGTTGCAATGGTTTTGACGTACGTACCATTTAGTGATCCCTGGTGTGTCTTGCTGGTTTTTGCCAGATCATATACTAGAAGAGCAGCCTTCCGCTTCAGGCTATCCTGCTGATAATGCCCGATCAGTTCTTCCCGAACATCCTGAAAGTTACGTTTGTCAGTACAGGAAGTGCCTATACAAAATAGTATAAACAAGTACGTACAACATCGTACCATTTCACGGATGAGTTTTTTTGTAAACGTGATCATAAACGCGGTTATACGACTCGCTTATCTCTGACGTGTCAGACTGATCGTTACCCGCTTCGATGATCGATAAGAAACTGTTGGACAGAATGCCATGGTGGTGGTGGTTTAGGTTAAGGACTTAGTTCAAATAAAAGATAACGTATATACGCTGGGTTGTGAAAGGCTATTTTGGTTTAGTCAACTTTTTTTTCACACACACATTATTCCGACTGCGATGCAATATAGTCATGCAGACTATAATTCCTAATTCATGAAATGAAGAAAATAGTTTTGCTCATATCGCTTCATGTGATTCGTAAATCACGTAGAATAATTTTCACACGAGGAATTAAATCGCAATACCCGAAAAATACGGTGAGTGATTTCATGCAACAATTTCTTTTTGTTGAAATGAAAAGTTCGAACGTGATACCTGAAAAATACAGGGAGAAACCAGTCATTAATTTACGTGTGGCAACACTGTACTTTACTGAGTTCATCTTCGTCAATTTGTTTTCTTCCGTGATATCATTTAGGTGTGTGTGCCTTAACACAATGAAGTAATCGCTAGCCACCACTTGAAGCAATGTTCAAAGCGAGCTTAAACGTAGTCATCTAAGAAAATACAGCGGAGATAATAAACGTATGCAACAACATAGCAACTAAGAATGCAACAAACAGCAACCCGATGATTTATTCTGTGTGAATTAAAATGAAATACAACATGGGCATACCTTAGAAATAAGGTAGACTACATTGATGCTGATGTCGATGAAGGTGTTGTAACAATTTATATTCTAAGCAAAAAAAAAGTAGTATGGGTCACAATCATTTAAACTTTTCTTAATGAGCAGGAACAAGGTTAAGGCACTTTTAGAAGTTTCGTGATGCCGGCTATCAGGATTTTTTCAGACGAATGCCCGAAGCCAGGATTCGAGTCGGACACTATTTATTCAACGTCTATCCAACCCCACTGTCAAATGGCATGATCATCTTATGACGTAATTCTTTTTTATGGCCGTGAGACCAAGCGTGATGATTTCAACCAGTCCCGTGTACAGGAGGTGTGGTTTTTATTTCTTCAAAGCGTTAACGTAAAATGATCATGAAGATCGGGTTTCTTCATCCCCTGCGTTCTACAGGGCATTTCCGATATGTTTTAATCCCTTGTAAAAATGTTTTCGCAAGTGCGGAAGAAATCAACTATTTTCATAGGGTCAGACTCTATAGTATTATACCGATGAGCCTCTGTAAGCGACTGGGTGAAATGATGATTGGGTTAATTGTTCTGGCGGCTCTTGGTGCGGCCTGCAAGTCTTCCAGGCGAGATGACACATCGCAAACAAAAATTATTTTTGTTAATCTAAAGATCGTTAAAGACGAACGCGGCCGTGAGTCTGTTGCGCTGGTTAGTAAAAAGTGGATTACGGGTGATTTAAAGGAAAGGGATATACGTGGGCATGTGATCGATCCGTTAATTTGTGAGTTCCATGACGCCAAGGACGATTTACTCGCCACACTAACCATTCAGAATCCGCTGAATGAATCATTCGAGCGGTTCGATAGCGATGGCAGCGTAGCTCGCCAGCCAGGTACGTAACGAAGCCTACTTCTCGTTGCGTACCGAAGTTTCCGGAAAGGCTGCCTATTTGAAGATCAGTAATGTGCATGATACAATAGCTATAATTCCGATACAGTGAGACTATTACTTCTTATTCTGTTTTCGGCTGTGCATACCGTAAGTGTATGGGCTCAGGAATTTGAATTGGATACCCTGGTTTTTCACGGAGAGTCTGAAAAGCGAATAAACCTTGTCATCCTGGGCGATGGGTATCTCGACAGTCAGCTCGCTACGTTTGCTGCCGATGCACGGGACCTGGCTGCAAAATTTCTGGATACTTCGCCATTCAGGGAGTATCAAAACCAATTTAACATCTTCGCTATCCCCGTTGCCTCCAATGAGGAAGGTGCCGGCTATAGTCCGGGAGTGGTGGATAATTATTACGGAAGTGTATTTAATTATGGTGGAATACCTCGCCTGCTGGTACCTGCGTACACGCATAAAGTGATGGACGTGCTGGCCAGTGCATTTCCAATGTATGACCAGATTCTAATGATCGTCAATTCAGAGACCTACGGTGGCTCCGGTGGTACCATCGCCACCTGCTCAAAGAACCAGTTGTCGGGAGAAATTGCCTTGCATGAAATCGGTCATTCTTTTGGTGGACTTGCGGATGAGTATTTTATATCCGACCAGAATGGTTGGGAGGCGGCCAACATGACGAAGCAATCTTCACCAGGGCGTATCAAGTGGAAAAACTGGTTGAATGACAACGGCATTGGTATCGTACTTCATTCAGGCTCGTCTGTATGGTATAAACCATCCTACAACACGTGCAAGATGGAGGCCCTCAACAAATCATTTTGTTCGGTGTGTGCTGAGCAGATTGTGAGAACGATCCATCAAATGAGTTCTCCGGTAGATCGTTACCGGCATACCGTTACGGGTGACGAAATTCAATTTGAACTGACCCTGATACAACCGCATGACTATACACTAAAAATAAAATGGTTTGTCAACGGTGTTCGGATGCGAAGCAACACCGAATACCTAAGCGTAACGCAATCGGATTTGGGCAGTGGTGAAAATGAAATAACTGCTTTGGTTTACGATAGCACCTACTTCGATAGACGAAACGATTATTACCTCACCACCGTGATGTGGACACTCGATGGTAATGTTTATGACAAGATAAATAAAACGCTGGTGGATAAACCCGATTGGAATCCCGTCACGTCAATTTCTGAACCTGAAGTCGGTAAAACATCAATACGTGTATATCCGAATCCGGTGAATAGCATCCTTTTACTTGAGTATTCATTGGACCGCCAAACTAAAGTAACGACCTCTGTACGCAATGCGGAAGGAAAAGTCATTGCCAGGCGGGTAGATAAAAAACCGGCAGGTAACCATACCCAACAACTCGATCTTTCTTCATTTTCCAACGGCATGTACCTTGTGGATATCGACCTGGGTAACATTCACACGCAACACCGGGTGATGAAGGAAGATTGATCGGATTTACCAGCTGCCGGCAGGCGATATGCGATATACGATTTACAAATTATCGCCAATTGTAAATTCCTACATTCAAGGCTATTCAGCTTTTTTGTTCTATGGAATCGATCTTCCATACTTCGTCACTGCCTTCCTTGCCGCGTATACCGTATTTCATTTCATAACCGGCATTTGTAAACATGGCGCGAAGATTACCGGAATAGCCACGCTTGGAAGAAGTAAATCGCGTTGCAGGATGTGATCTGTTTTTTTTGTATGACGCATCCCATTCAGCCAGATCTTTTTTGAAACCTTCCGGGTTTGTGCCGTAGTATTTATCGTTGAAATCTTTCTTATAAAATCCATTACTGGCAATTTCTTTCCCAATGGCATCAATCCACTTCCTTTCCCGGGTAATGTACTGATCGCTGAACAGGCCGGTTTCTGTAATGTTCTGTATGTAGGTTTCCACCGCAGCATTATCGATCGCAATAATCGAATCCCCCTTCATTTTAAAACATGATTCATAACTGTACAACTTAACCGCTACCTCGGGTTTCTGCAATGATGTATATAGTCGCAGTGCAGGGTCAGCTGAAAAATTGAGTTTTGGATCGTAACCAAAGTTGAATTGCTGACCATAGCTGGTAAGGGATAAGATAACTAGTAGGATAGAGCAGTAGATTGGATGAATTTTTTTCATAGCTATAATTCCATTAAACCGTGAACAATTAACAGTGAAGTTAGGCATTCAACTCGAATTGCTCGTTGTTAATTGTTAACTGTATAAACCTTGATCGCTATTTCCTTTCCCCTTAATTCTGCTTCAGCCACAAAAGTAGCGCGGTGGCGGTAGTGATCGGGTAAGTTTTTAAGAAGCGATTCGGATATCAACAGGGATTTACCAAATGAATTGCAGAGACTTTGAATGCGGGAGGCAGTATTCAGTACATCACCGTGATATGCTATTTCTGTTTTGATCTCACCAACTTCTGCCACCGTTACCCTGCCGCAGTGGGCACCGGCCTTGAATTCGGGTGCTACTCCATAGCGCTGAAGAAAGTAGTCTTTCCTCAGTGCCAGTCTTTTCTGGAATGCGTAAAAGAATTCGTGGCAATATGATGCAACGAAACCGTCTTGCATCCGCCACGTCACGACTACTTCATCCCCCACGTATTGGTACACCTGTGCTTTGTAATCCAAAAGGGGGGTGGTGAGTTCAGCATAGCATTCCTGCAGTAAACTGCTATAGGTAACGTGTTCGAGCATCTCCGCCAGGTGGGTAGATGATTTAAGGTCCAGGAACATGAAGGCGCGGTCTTCTACTTTTGGTGCGAAATACCTGCCCAGTGAATATTCCAACAACACACCCGGCCCGAACTTCTTGTTGATCTGAAGAATGAACTGGTAGAGTGCACTGGCCATCGTCAGGTGCAACAACACGATCACCCCGTCAGGTGAAAACACATAGGCGAGGGCGAACTGAAAAGAGTTGCCAAACGAACTGGCTACAAAAATTACCGTTACAAAAAACAGTACATAGGATAGCGTGCCCATCAGCACGACATGCAGAAATGACCTTCGTCTTTCGGACCGAAGCATGCTGTTTAACGGGAACGCACCGAACAATACGCCAATCGAAATTCCCACTGCACCGGCATACCCTGCGAGCTCGCCCAGGTTCAGGTCGGGTGGCGCAAACTCACCGAGTCCAAAGTAACGGATGGTTACCAGGTAAAATCCGGCAAACGTCCAGTATAAAACAGAGAACAGAATAGCCGATATGCTTAGTTTACGCATGTTGACAATTAATAACAATGAACAATTAGCAATTAACAATTAAATCGTAAGCGAACCGAATGAAATTGTTTCGTTGCTAATTGTTAATTGATCATTGTTCATTGCTAATTGCTCATTGTCACTCCGTTCTTAACGCTTTGGTCGGATTGGCATTTGCTGCACGGTAGGAAAGGATACTGATCGTTATCCATGCGAAGGTAAATACCGCGAGGCCAGCTACCAGGAATTGAAATGGATTGATCACTGCCTGGAGCGTAAAGTTCTGTTCCCACTGCTCGATAAAGTACCAGGTGAGTGGTGTGGCAACAGCCAATGCCACGAGGATCAGAACGATGAATTCATGTGCGATCAAAATCACGAGCTGCGGAACAGTTGCACCCAATACTTTGCGGATGCCGATCTCTTTTGTTCTTCGCTCCACGGCAAATGATGTCAGTCCCAGTAAACCCAGGCATCCGATAAAGATGGCCAGCCCGGTGAATACACCTGCTACTTTTCCGAGTTGCTGGTCGGCTTTGTATTGACGATCATACTGTACATCAAGGAATGTGTAGTCGAAGGGTAGGTGCGGCAAAAGCCCGCTCCATTTCTGTTGTAACTGGCTTACGGTGGCCGGTACGTCACGGTCTTCAATCCGGACAGATAATTTACCGTGCCAGCTACTGAGCGAAATCAGCAGTGGTTCCACGTTTGTGTGCAATGAACGATAGTTGAAATCTTTCACCACGCCAATTATTCTACCGAGGTAGCGGCCCTTTACTTTTTTGCCCAGTGCCTGTTCCGGTGTCCATCCAAAATCCTTCGCACCGGATTCGTTGATGAGAAGCGCAGTAGTGTCGTCCGCTTTTACATCACGTTGGAAGTCGCGGCCTGCAACGAGCCTGATGTCGTAGGTAGACAGAAAATCATGATCTACAAAATTGTAGTTGATATTCGTAGGCGACATCTTGCCATCCGTCATTTCAATTTCGGTGTAGAGATTTGTAGTTCCCTGCCCGGGTACAAAAGCCGAAGCCGTAATTGAGCGCACACCCGGTACTGTTTTCAGTTCATTCTTTACTGCGTCCAGGTGGTTGACCACAGCACTATCGCCATTGGTGGGTATCACCAGCGTGGCGTTTTTGTTAAAGCCGAGGTCCTGACTTTGCACCAGGTTCAGTTGATCATACACGAGCAGCGTTCCGGCAACCAGCGTAATGGAAATGACAAATTGGACAGATACCAGGGCTCTCCGGAAGTTGTGGTGACTGTACAATCCCCTGACAGCCGGGCGAAAGATCTGCAGCGGTTGAAAACCCGAAATAATCAGTGCGGGATATGCACCTGCGAAAACTCCGATTACCAGCACCAATACGATAGCAATAATTATCAGGTTCGAGGGGTTTGGAAAAATCGAGAAACTCAAAGGCGAATCTACCAGCGTGCGAAAGGGCTGAAGCGCGAGACCCGCCAACCCCACGGCAAGCACACCGGCTATGCAGGCAACAATAATGGATTCACCCAAAAACTGTGCGATCAGCATCCTGCGCAGTGCACCGAGCGACTTACGAAGGCCAACTTCCTTTAATCTTCGTGACGCCCGTGCCGTAGCGAGGTTGATGTAATTGAAACACGCGATGAGTAGAATGAAGACGGCAATAATGGCGAGTATGTATATGTTGTTCATGCTGCCCCGTGTTCCGTTTTCCCACGAACGCTGGGGTGCCATATAAATTTCAGTGAGTGGCTGCAGCGGAAGATCTTCGTAATACATGCCACCTTTTTTCATATTGCGCTCAATGAAGTCAGGCATCTTCGCCTGCACGTTGCCGACAGCGGATCCTTCGCGCAGCAGCACATAGGTATGAAATCCGTTCCAGAACCAGCTGTCGATCTCTGCCTGCTTGTTGTAGCGACTCCACGTTGAAAATGAAATCAGGCTGCTGAATCGGAAGTGTGAATTCTCCGGAACATCATTCATCACCCCCGTTACCTTATACTCATTGTTATCCATCTTGAGTAGTTGGCCCATTGGATCTTCATCGCCAAAATATTTTTTAGCCATTGATTCGGTGAGCACAATGGCGTTCGGTTCACGCAAGGCTGTTTTTTTGTCGCCCGCCAGCAGTTCAAAACTGAATACGTCAAACACGGTGCTGTCGGCAATGTAGGAATCCGGTTCGTAGTAGGAGATGCCATTTCGTTGTACCAGCAGATTCCAGTTCTGCACGCGCACATAGGTTTCTATTTCCGGAAAATCTTTCAGCAGGTGCGGCCCCATAGGGGGAGAGCTCACGGACTGAAGCAACAGTTCATTCTCGGTTCGCAGGTTTTCAACAATGCGGTAGATGCGGTTTGCTTTCGCGTGGTAGCGGTCGAAGCTCAGCTCATGGTAGACGTAAAAGGAAATGAGGCTGAATGTAGCCAGCCCGACAGCGAGTCCTACAATATTGATCGCAGAGAAACCTTTGTTTCGCAGGAGCGACCGCATGGCCGTGATGAAATAGTTTTTGAACATGGGTGCAGGTTGATAAAAAGATTGACGACTTATTTTTTTGATGATCCCCGGACGGAACAGACGAAGTACGTTTACGGAAAATCGCAGCCGTGCTTTCGAAAGGCTGCCGGCTTCAGCTTCACGCTGAAACATTTCGAAGAGATCACCTTCAATATCTTCGGCCATCGAGGGATCGCAGAACCACCGGAAGAAGCGAAGGAAAAGCCGGGGAGGTTGTATGTTGGTTTGCCGGTTCATGATTTTGGAAAGGCGAGACGTGGTATAGCTTTGAACATCTCCTGGCGTTGTTCCTGTGTTTCGCGAAGCACGCGCGAACCCAGCAGGGTGAGCGTGAAATATCGTTTTCGCTTACCCCCCCGAACGTTGGTGGCTTCACCGAATTCAGAATCCAGGTAGCCTTTGTCTTCTAGGCGTCTCAATACGGTCTGCAATGCGCCAATGCTTACCTTCCGATCGAGTCGCTTTTCCATCTCATCGATGATGGCTACACCATAGGCATCTTTATAGAGTATGCCTACCGTAAGCAGCACAATTTCTTCAAACTCTCCGAGTGTATGTCGATTCACGTCAGTTATATTTGACTTAAATGTAGTTAATATACTCGCAGGTAAAAGAAAGGTTACGGGATTTTTGCAGTTTTGTCTTGTAACCAGCGACCGTTACCATTGAACTTTCATCGCGAGTTTACCTGAGCCTGTCATTTGCCTCCGGACTGCTTAATGTTTACCTTTGCAGACCCTCGCCCAGAACCTATGGTTAGCTTTAAAAATGCGCTTCCGCGATACGCGGGGCTAGGTCCGTTTGTCATCATTTCGTCAGGTACCGGCAGGAGGTTCATACTACTTCCTTATTTTATCTGCACTTTTCTTTTTATGTCCAGCGGACTCAAAGCACAGCAATGCACTTTGCCCAGCCGCATTTTTCTACCCACGCCTGATGAAACAAAGATTGAGCAGCTTGGTCAGGCAGTTGACGTTGATCAGCAATACATGGTAGCGGGCCTGGAGGGAAACAGCACATTGGCGGTGTATTCAGGGAAGGCTATTGTTTATAAACTCGATGCCGACAACCAGTGGAAAAAGATAGCCGAGCTCACACCTTCTGATCCGGACAAGTATGTTCAATTCGGAAATCGCGTCTCCATATCCGGTAACACAATCGTAATTTTTGGTCGCGAATACACTACCAATGGATCGGCCCGGGGTAAACTTTATGTTTTTAATAAACCAGCCGCGGGCGAATGGGTATCGACAACGGAGAGTTATATTATTGCCAAAGGCTTTGGCCCATCCTTCGCTCAGCCTTCCTTCGGACAATTCACGCTTCAGGGAGATGAATTGGTGACTATCGCAAATGATCTGGTGAAATCCTACATTGAAGTTTATCGGAAATCAGGCGGAATATTTTCACTGGTTCAGACACTCAATATACCGGTCACGCATGAGGGCTACTTCAACTATGAATGGAACCTGACGGTGGGCGATAACCTCATTGCGATCGGGAGTTATGGATTTGAGCATCCGGACAATTCACTGGGTGCCGTATTTGTCTACGAGAAAAACAGTTCCTACAACGCTACGCCTGTACTGCTCAGGTCTACCGAGCAGGCTTCTCCCTGGAATTATTTTGCGATGGCCATTACAGCCCACGAGTCAACGTTGTTTGTCAGGGGACTTAAGTACGATGGTACCAACTACACGCAGACGTTCTACATCTTTGAAAGACCGTCATTGGGCTGGAGCAATGTAACAGCGTCTTCTCTTTTTGAGTCTCCGGGATATGTCTATGAATATGGGCCCATGACGGCTACCGATGATTACCTTTTCAGCGCTGGCCCTTCTTTTGAATCGATCCTGGGTTTTAAGAAACCAGCGGGTGGATGGTCTCCGCAGGCCACTCCCTTTGTTATCGATGATTTACCGGTTGATCATTCGCAGGCAGGGTACCAGATTAATGTTACAGATCAGCATCTTGTAGTGGGGTGTCCGGGCCGCTTTCTCTTCACCGAGGTTTCGGAAGAATTAATTGTCGATTATTACTCACCCACGGGTGCGTGGGACGATCCAGGCCTGACGTATCAGCAGGAGCTTCGTTCAACCAGCATCAACGCAACGGACGATTTTTTCGGAACAGAATTCAGTGTTTACAACGACCAGCTGGCTATTGCCGCCAGTGGTGATGATGAAGCGGGCCTTGATGCCGGAGCCGTGTATGTGTTCGACACCCAAAAGCAAAGCGATGTGCCCGACCAGAAAATCTATAATCCCGAACAAGAGAATTACACCGGCTTTGGAAACAGCATTGCCATGGGAGACAGCCTGATGTTTATCGGGGCTCCTTTTAAAGATTCGGTCGCAGTTAATGGAACAGCACTCTATTATAATATCGGGAAAGTATACATCTACCGCTTAACCGCTTCGGGGTGGCAGTATTCATCACAGATCATTGCCCCGGATATTCATGGTGAAGTTACTTTCGGGCAGCAGGTGGTGTGGAGTCCCGGCTATTGTGCCGTTACGGAGTTTTATGGCGGAAGTTCGGAAAGTGTAGGCCGCGTACATATATATAAAGAGAATGAGGCCAATGGAAAGTTTGACTACATCGCCACACTCGATCCGGAGACCCACCTTCGCAGTGACTATTTTGGTCAGTCGATGGTGATGACTGACTCCCTGATGGTGATTGGAACAGGTGGTGCGGCACCCAACTCATCCTATCGCCATAGTGTCTATGTTTTTAAGAAAAAAGGCGAATGGAAAAATGCCACGGAGGATGCCTCCTTGTTTTCTACGGACAGTAACTGGAGTGATCGCTTCGGTGCCAGTGTGGCCATGTATGGCGATTACATTGTTGTTGGCGCACCGCTATCGCCCGGCTTTGATCCGCGTCCGATCCCCCGGGGCTACATTATTCCCGGAGCAGCTTATGTTTATAAAATGCCTGCCGGGGGCTGGAAGGGACGCCTTTCCGAAATTGCCAAGCTGGAACCCAGCGACCCTACCGAATATGGTACGTTCGGCACCAGTGTAGCGATCGATCATAACGATATTTTTATCGGATCACCCAACGTATATACGCAATACAACTACACCGACAAATTTACGAACGATGATAACCGATGGATTCCCGGCAAGGTGTATCATTACCAGAAGCCGGCAGGAGAGTGGACCACCACCGGCCAGGAGACCCGTCAACTGATGTCGTTTGAACCGGAACCTATCGATGGTTACGGTGCGCGCATGTTTGTCTCGGATCGTTACCTGTTTGTTGGCGCCATGCTGGATGATACACCTTCCGGATTCCGGACCGGAAGTGTTCAAACGATGATGCAGTTGCCGGTGATCGATGCTCCGTCCACCGTATGTTCGAGTGATCTGCCGATCCGGTTAGCCGGATTTCCCAAACGTGGTCAATGGTCCGGAAGCGGAGTGAATGCTGCGGGTGTGTTTAACCCTACCGTTGCCGGACCGGGTATTCACACCATTACCTATCAACACTCCGGATGTGCAGTGACAGCCACGATCGAGGTGATATACGATCAATTCACCGTGCTGAATATGTCCACCCCGATACAGGTAAAATGTATTGGCGAAAGTATTCCCGTGATTTATGAAACTACGGATGATGCCGCCAGCTACATGTGGTATTATAAAGAAACGTTGAATAGTTCCTTTGCACGGTTCGATTCGCTGAAACAACGCATAACCGCAGTACGTGCAGGATACTATCAGGTAATTATCACACGTGTTCTCTGCGGTACACGAACGGTAGAATTCACCGTTCTGGATGACGACATCCCCGACATCCGCTTTGGGCCTGTTCCGGTAATTTGTGAGAATACAGAAATTCAACTTTCTGCCACACCGGAGTCCGGTCATTGGACAGGTTCCGGAATTTCAGGCGATGGAATATTCAATCCTTCCGGCCTGGCGGATGGAAGTTACCGGCAGGACTACGAGGTAATCACAGCTGCCGGATGTACCTGGAATGATTTTGTAATGGTTCAGGTGGATATCCTGAAACAACCGGTATTACAATTGAATGGTGTGCAAGTCTGCGCGGGCAGCCCGGTTGCCTTGCACGTGACGAACACGGATGGCCGTTCGGCTATTTCATGGATCAGGAATGAAAGCGAAGTTGTAGGCCAGCAGGTAACCCTGGTAACGGAGAAACCCGGATACTATTATGCGGCCGTTTCCAAAGGCACGTGTAGTCTCAACACGCTGACAGCTGATGTTATCGTTCAACCAGACAGTTTATTTGTGCCGAATGTTTTTACAGCCAACAACGACACGTTCAACGACTATTTTGAAATCCGTTCGGAAGGCGTTCTTGATTTTCACTTACTTGTTTTTAACCGGTATGGTCAGCGTATCTATGAGACCAGCGACCTGGCCTTTAAATGGTATGCCGAAGACAATGTATCTACGGGTGTATATTATTGGCGGGCAACCTATAGCACCTGCGCAAACCAAAAAAAGGAATTGAAGGGCTGGGTGCACGTGATCAAATAACGACAGGCCTGCACGTGTTGAAGAACAACACTACGCTTGAAGTGCACTACCTGGCAATTGTAATGGTCCCCTGAATCAGGTTTGACAGGCAACCGCTGTTCAACTTATAATAATACACACCTTCGGATAAGTTATCGCCTGACCAGGTATTGGCATACTGTTCCGAAGCATATACCCGCTGGCCCCAGCGATTGTAAACGATCAGTGCTGGCGATTCCAGTTTGGCATCCACAACAAACTTTTGATTGAAGTCGTCACCATTGGGGGTAATGATATTGGGGATTTCAAGATCATCGGCATTCAGTGGCGCAAAAGCCACTACGTTACTGGTTGCCGATCCACAGGTGTTGCTCACTACAACAAAGTAATCGCCATCGTTGCTGGGCGTAATTGAAGAGGACTCACCCAATTGACCAGCCACCGTGTTGTTAAAATACCAGGCTACATCCGTGAACGTATCTGATTTAGTAAACGAAATTTGCGAACAGCTAGCCACCAGGGTAGGAGCGGTCAGCGGGTTTTCCCGGGTGATGGTCCGCTCACTGGAATAAGCGCCCACGCCCGAGGCATTTGTTCCTCTTACGTGGATAGTGAAGTCTTCATCCAGTGAATAGGCCGATAGGGTTATCGTTAGCTGTGGATCGGTGGTCTCAAACGTATACCGGTTTGCACCATCGATGATCTCCCATTCGTATGTTTCGGCATAGGCAATGACCGGAGTTGAGAACACTACATCGGTTTGTGAAACACACACTACCGATGGACCACTTATCGCTCCGGCCGCCACAGGAAGCGGATTTGAAATTCCATATTTGAAAACAAAGCCCTGCAGGTTTTGAGTATCGTAGTGACGGCCACTCATATACACCTGGTTCTGCGAGTCAACGCCAAGGCCGCTGGCTATATCTCCGAATAACGGTATCATGACCGTTGGCTGAGCAACGTCTCCGTCCGTAGTGTAAACGGAGAAATGAAACTGACTTGGCTGAAGACCGGAAAAGTATATAAGGTTGTTGTGAATCAGTACATCGTCAACCGTGCTGTTGTGAGCGCTGTTGGCACGCGATTTCAACCATACGGGCTCGCCCGCTGCTGTAAATTTTGCCAGACAGGAACCGCCTCCCGACAATGAAAGTGTTCCGGCCTTTATCCCTTCCCAATACTGGCCTGCCAGGTAAAGGTTTTCATTCTGGTCGACCGCTATCGCACCGCGCTCTACGATCAATCCGGATGGCGGGTTTGTGGTTTCAAATTGGGCGGGTAGTTTTCTATCAATGGGCGTAATCCACTGACATGTACCTTGTGTATTCATCCTGGTGACAAAAAAATTGAAGTTGCCCCCGGTACTCGTTACCTGATGGCCATCCAGTGAAAGTGTTCCGCTAAAGAGTCCATGAAAGTATGCATTTCCATTATTATCGATAGCACAAGCACGTGGCCACGTGGTGTAGTGCTGGGGATCGCCAAGGGTTTTTGCCCATTGCAGCGTGCCGGAAGAATTCAGCATGATGCCAAATGAATTGGTTCCTACGTCCAGTGTCACGTTGTCGATCACTACGGATTGGTAATGATGTGCATAGAGGAGTATATTCCCGGCATCATTCACTTTCATGTCATAGAATTCCTGCACATTCGGTATCACTTTAGTCCATTGTACGTCACCGTGTTTATCTAATTTTGCGACAAAGCCGCTATAAGCAAAAGGAGCCGACAGGTTGAATCCGAATCCAGTTCCCGTGATGCTGCCAGGAAACGTACCTGCGATGTAAGCATTTCCGCTGGCATCGGTACCCACGTGGATAAGTTGCCAGAAATCACCCGCTCCATACCGGAAGATCCGGTGCCAGATGGGTGTTCCATTTTTCGAAAGCTTAAGTAGAAATGAACCACGACCGGTGTAGGTATTGCCTCCCACGGTCACGCCATTGTCGAAATTTCCGGTAACCAGCAAATTGTCATCCGGGTCAATGCTCAGACTCTCTGCGCCAACATAACCGGAGCCGGGAATTTCCGTGAACCATGCGTACTGGGCCTGCAGTGAATACGCGGCAGAAAGACAAACAAAAAGCACAACAATCCGCATGGATTCAGATTAGATTAAGACAGTGCCCAAAGATACGATGATTTTTGACTTACCATTTAACGATTTCAAATCGCAATCCTACATCCTAAATCGTACATCGTAAATCGTACATCGTAAATCGTACATCGTAAATCGTACATCGTAAATCGTACATCGTAAATCGTACATCGTAAATCGTACATCGTAAATCGTACATCTCATTCATATCGCAGCGTGTCAACCGGATTTGCCCGTGCCGCTTTTCGGGTTTGAGAAACCACCGTAATGATTCCAATTAATGACAAGGTGACAAGACCGGCAACGATGTCTCCGAGGTTAAGGCTTACGCGGTAGTATTGCATGCTCATGAGAATGCCATCGAACAACTGGAAGCAAACGGGAATTGCAAATGCGATTGCCCAAAGCATGAGCTTCATGAAATCTTTTGACAGGAGAAACGTAAGACTGGCTTCACTGGCTCCGAAAACTTTTCGGATGCCGACTTCCCGGATGCGGGTTTCGGTGGTGTAGATCACCATTCCCAACAACCCGAGAATGGAAATTGACATGGCGAGTAAACCCAGGTAGCCGATCAGTTTGAGAAGCGCCCAATAGAAATGGTATACCCACTCTATTTCATCGTCAAAGAAATGGGCTTCAAATTTTCTTGAATTGTTCAGGCGGTTCCACGTGTGCTCCATATCCGACAGTGCCGCCTGGATATCGTTCGAAGCCACGTTCACATTGGCATAGGTGTATTTTGAGGGATCTGTTCTCAGGAAAAAACTCCTGATCGGCAGGTGTAACGGAGCGAAATGAAAATTTTTCAACACACCAATTACCTCGACTTGTTGGCCATCTACCAGGAATGTTTTTCCGATCGCATCGATGGGATTCGCGATGTTCCAGGCCTGCAGAAATTCTTCATTGACGAGGATATGTTGCTCACGGGGTGAGGTTATATCGGGAAAATTTCGTCCCGCAAGCAATTGCAATCCCAGGTTGTCGACATAGCGATGATCAACAAAGAGCTGAGACGTTTCAAGTGAATCTGCTCCATCCACCTCGCGCACCTGCGTGTGTGAATACGATAAACCTAAAATACCGGATGACATAGACATGCCCCGAACAGCAGCGAGTCTTGAAAACTCAGATTTGAAAGCCGTTGGGTCTGTATGCTGGAGTTCGACATCCAGGATGTGTTCAGTATCGAATCCGTAATCATAATTCAGGTTGTAGCGATACTGCCGGCTGAGTACGATGAGCAGGACGATGAAACAGAACGAAATGGCAAACTGGAAAACGATGAGTCCTTTTCGTGCGCGGGAATGTGAAAACCCTTTTGAACCGGATTTACCTTTGAGCGCCTGGATCGGGTTGAGGCCTGCAAAATACAACGCAGGAAGCACACCCGCCATAAAACCCGCGCCCAGTGCAAAGAGAAGAAACAGACTGATGATCTCCCACGTCAAACTCAGGTCCAGCCAGGCACCCGGCATCATGTCTTCAAACCCCGGACGGATCAACAGGAATATAATAAGTGCACCGCCCAGTGCGATGATGAAGATGCTGATGGTTTCGGCAATAAACTGAAAGAAGATATGTGACCGCGCACCACCCATGGTCTTTCGTAAACCGATTTCTTTGGACCGCTTCAATGCGCGGGCGATGGAAATGCTGGCGTAGTTAAAACACGCGGGCAGCAGTATCAGGAGACAGATCGTAGCGAAAACCGCGATCAATGTATTGTCAGAATCCGGCCCAATGGAATTTTCCAGGTCTGGTCCGGGCGTGATATCGCCTAACGGCTGCAACGTGAAGGCAACACGGGCATCTTTCAATTCATGATTCACTTCGGTGGCTATGTTGTTCAGTGCGTGCTGAAGTTTTTCTTTGTCTGATGACGGGTCAATCATGATATAGAAATACTGATCTTCGAAAGACGTCCACTGATCCGGATTGCTTTCTTCACCGCGGGCTGCTGCAGGAAGTGTGCTGAAAGAAACGAGTGCCTCGAACATGAAGTGCGTGCGTGTTTCATCTTTTAAGATACCCGTCACCTCGAAGTTTCCGACACCTTCAACTTCAATCACCCGACCCAGCAGTTCCCCAGATGCCGAGATCTTCTTCGCCAGTGATTCGGTAAGTACAATGCTATTGGGCCGGACCAAAGCCGTGCGTGGATTGCCCCGCGTCAATTCGAAATCAAAAACAGCAAAAAAATTCTCTTCGGCATAATAGGCATGCACGGGGAGATTCACCTTGTCCGAAACGATTTCACCCCGGAACGTTGCATTGATACGCACGATGCTGGCTACATCCGCATATTCGTTTTGCAGTCTCATTGCCAACGCTGTGGGTGCTGAAGCGTAGTCGTTTTTATCAAGTCCCTGATCCAGTGTGGTGATAACCCTGTAGGTATTTTCTTTTTGCCGGTGGAAGTCATCGAACGAACTCACGTAGGCGTAGAAGGAGATAAGCAGTAAACTTACCGACATGCCCATGGCCAGTCCGAAAACATTTAACAAGGTGAATAGCCTGTGCCGGATGATGTTCCGAAGCGCGATTTTGAAGTAACTTTTCAACATAGGCAAGGAGGGTTTTCCGGGAGACTGGAAATGAAAGAAAATGTTACATGAGATTATGGTTATTCGTTAATTGCTGACTGATAATTGCAGGAAATGATACTGAATGCCGCCACCTTAAAAAAAATGGACATCTTCCATGAACCGGAGTTGCTTGAACAGGTTGTCAGTCATTGTCAGATCCGGCCATTTGACAAGAACGATATCATTGTTCGCGAAGGGCAGTTTGTAAAGGATATACCCATCGTTCTTTCAGGTTCATTGCGGGTATTCCAGACACGGGAAGAAAGAGAAATACTTCTGTACTATGTAGAAACTGCGCAGACGTGCATGATGTCGTTGTCGGCCTGCTTTTATAATAGTCAGAGTCCTTCGCAGGCAATGGCGACTGAAAAATCGGAGCTGCTGCTGGTTCCCGCAAAATTTGTCACCGAATGGCAAAAACAATATGCGTCATGGAATACGTACGTGATCAAAACCTTTCGTAACCGTTATGATGAACTGCTGAATGCTTTCGAAAGCGTTGCCTTTGATAAAATTCAGTTACGTATTCTGAACTACCTGAAGAAAAAACAAACGGATGGCACCGTGACCATTTCTCACCATCAGCTTGCTAATGAGTTAGGGACCACGCGGGTTGTAGTATCCCGGATTCTAAAGGAGTATGAGACAGCGAAAAAAATCAAAATCAGCAGGGGGAAGATTGTTTTGCTATAAAAATTTTCCGGTGTGTATCTTTTGATACCGTTTTGATTCTCGGCCTGCGCTTGTTTTGCTGCATAATAAAACAAGCTCAACATGAATTCAAAAGATTTTATTTCAGAACTGGAGTTTGAGTTGGTATCTACTGAGAAACTCCTGAACCGGATCCCACCCGACAAATTATTGTGGCAGCCACATCCCAAAGCCCGGACACTCGGAGAGCTGGCTTTACACGTAGCGCGGATTCCGTCAACGTATTTCCAATATGCGAAAGACGGAACGACTACCGTTGACGTACTGACGGCCAGGCAGCTCACCGCCACCAAAGAAGAAATTTTGTCGGCCTTTCAAAAGAGCAAGGAGGTAGCCTGGCAAATCCTGTCGGGTGATTTCGACAGCTTGCAAAACAAAACCTGGCAGCTCACTAACGGTTCTGTTCCGATCTTCAGCCTGCCCGTTCCGTTCTTCACGCGACTCCTGGTTTTCAATCATTGGATTCACCACCGCGGGGAGCTTGTAATGTACCTGAGAACATTGGACATTTTGATACCCTCGATCTATGGCCCGTCAGCAGATGAGAATCCGTTTGGATAATTGCTCAGCTATTGAAACAGGCATTGCATTATATTTTTAACGGGTCTTTTGGTAACTGTAGCCAGGAGGCCCGATTTTTTTCGGACAAAGTAACCGGCCCTAACTGTTTCGGGGCTATACGTGCACTCGACTGTGCGTAATATTTCAGCCGATTTTTCCGGAAATCAACGGGAAGGATACCCTACCTTTGGCGAAGGAATAGTCTTGTTTGGATTATTCTGCGTACTATAAACTAATTATCCTTAACCAATGAAAATCACAAAGCTTTTTTTGATTGCCATTTCAGCGCTGCTTTTTTCCTGTGGAAGTGACGATGAAGCCCCACTTCCTACGGCCGAAGGTATGATCGGCACCTGGGACGTTACCGACATTGACTACAGCGGCACCACTACTACGTCCTATATGGGACAATCCATCAAGGCCAGGTTTACGGGACACGGAAAAGAAATCGACTATACTACTACGTTCAGCTCAAGTCCGAATACGGTTGTTAGCGAAGGAAGCTATCTCATCGAATTGACAACCACCATCGGTGGAGAATCTGAAACCGAAACTTACGAATTTGACGAAGCGCTTATGGATGGAACCTGGGAACTTGATGGTAGAAAAGTGATCATTACCAATGACGGTCAGGAACAGGAGGGAACCATCACCAAGCAATCCGAGACGGAACTGGAAGTACGGGTGGATCTGGAGCAGTCAATGACCGATTCAGGTATTACAGTTAAAACAAAGGTGAAAGCCGTATACAAGTTTGAAAAGTCGATTCCGTAATCCGGAGTTGAACTGAATTTAAAACACCTTCTTTTCAGGAGGTGTTTTTTTTTTGACGAAGTTTATAACCTGTCGCCAATCAATTTAGTTGTTAGGGAACGTTCCCGTACCCATGTCGGTTGTTGTGGTAACCTGAAACCGTAATTTACTTTTCCCAACCCAAATACTATGACAACACAGGACGAACTGCAACTTCTCAAATTTCCGATCGGTCCATTTGTAGCCCCCGGACAAACCAGTTCCGCTGAACTGGATAGCCTTATCCGCACCATTGAGGACACGGTAGCCCGGTACAGGCCGCTTACTGAAAACCTTTCAGCGGGTGACCTTCAGAAAACCTATCGCGAAGGGGCGTGGAACATACAACAGCTCGTCAACCACGTGGCCGACATGCAGCTGCTTCATTTCTTCCGCATGAAAAAAGCCATAACGGAACCCGACTACAAAGAAATTACACTGGTCGATATTCCTGCGTGGGCACATACGGATGATGGCGTTCATTCTCCCGTTGCTGATTCACTGGATATGCTGGAGAGCATTACGAAGCGTTACGTCCGGCTGATGCGGTCACTCGACAACGACCAGCAAAATATAGCCTACTATCATCCCGTGCGAAAGATCATGTTAGACCAGAAACAGGCCATTGCCATGAATGCGTGGCACGTGCGTCATCACCTGGAGCATATCCGTATTGCCCTGCGTTAAAAAAGTAAAACCCCTGACAAGTAAGTTTACTCATCAGGGGTAGTTATTCAGAGAGGATCAAACTATTTCGTGGCGTGACTACTTCATCACCCAGTTCTGGCTGGTCCAGCTGGTGTTCAGTGATTTTGCCAGAATGTTGGCATAGTCACCGTTCGTTTCAACGGTTAAGTATTTACCCGACCACGCGCTCTTCAGGCGCACCGAGCCGGTACCTTGCACAGGTTCTATTTTCCATTGCTGACTCAGCCAAGATGTATTTAAATCGTAGCATACAATCTTGGCATTTTCATTCTGGTTTTGAACGTTCAGGTATTTACCAGACCAGACGTTTTTCACGCGTACATTGCCGCTGCCCGCGATGGTTTCAATTTTCCAGTCCTGGCTTGTCCACGTGGTATTTTCCGGTTGTGCTTTTGTTTCCGCATCGTTCTGGGTACCCGTCAGGGTAAGATGCTTGCCCGTCCATTGACTGGAGAAACTGACGGGCGCGAAACCAGATCCCTCTCCGATAGAAAAGTTCAGGGCCTTCACATTACCATCACTTCCGTAGATATTGTAGTTCCCGGTGCAATACAACATTCCGAGCATATAGAGGCACCCGCCATAATAACGATACTGATCAGACTGCATGCCTATATTCCAGAATTCATTTGCTGCACGAAGGATCAGGCTCCACTGATTGGACGCGCGGGCGGCCACTGCGCTCATGGCTACAAGACCCACCGAATGATCCGAGCCGATCGAAGTACCACTGAGCGTATACCGGTCTACATAGTCGCGTGCAGGGTAGGGATTGCTGGGAGTGTGCTGAATGCTGTTCTTGGATTCAAAAAAATAAAGCATTCGATTGGCATATTCTCCGCTGAAATAGAAGTTATTGCTACCCAGCTCCCCGTAATCGGCATAGGCCTCTTTCGAAAATGTATTGTCGATGACTACATTCATGATTGTACGCCAGGCGTCATACCGGAAATCTGCGTGCTCGCCACCGGTGGGATCACCACTGAATGTGGCGTAGTCAGGAACCAGGCCGTTTGCATTTTTTGAAACCGTCAGTTTCAGATAGGCGCGGCTGGCGTCAGCGATCGCTTCCCAACGATCCTTCTGACTGGCGGGACCGAATTGGGCAAATAATTCATAAAAAGCCGGCAGGTGATAAGAAGGGTCTGAAAAGGTGGCCCCGTTTCCAACCGGTTGAAAGACGATCAGGTTATTACTTCCAAACATCGGTGTAACGTTTCCTCCGTGTGTCGCCAGCATCGCGGTTAAGATATTGTCGGCATCCTGCTTATAATTAAATGTGCTGGTGCTTCCCCAGCGGTTGTTTGCAAAGTAAAGCGCCATCGCGAAATACTCCTCGCCATCGGATGCCGGGTTGGAATCGATCTTGGTTCCGTTTATGTTACAACGCCATGCAAAATATCCCGAAAGATTGCCGGATGTGTTCAGCATATACGTCTTCGCCCATCGCCAGAGTTTGTCGAATTCCGTACGCATGTTGAGCTGAACACAGATCATCATGCCATACGACATACCTTCCGAGCGCACATCATTATTGTTTGCATCGTTCTGCACGTTGTGAATGTAGGCCATATCCGTTCCGGCTTCCTTATAGATCCGGGTAGACGAATTGTAAAAGAAGTGATTGATCATGTCGTTCACCTTCTGGTCGCATTCGGCATTGGTTTTAGCAAGAAATAACTGAAACAGTGGAAAGTGTGAGCTGTTCGCAGACGCTGCTGCTTTAAGTTCTACAGGCTTATTGGCCGCAATTTGCTCCGGCTCCTGACAGGCATGAAATGTGAGTGACAACAAAGTCACTAACATTAAGACGAACGATTTTTTATGCTTCATAAAAATGTGGGGATTGGTTTTAAGTAATTACTTGGGTGACAAATGTATCTGGGGAGCACCCGGACGATATTCACTATTGTCCAATTGGTATGCACTATTGTACAAATCAAACGCAGCCTTAACTGCGGTTTAAGCATCACACCGGATAACTCCGGTGATGCTCCGGAGTTTATACGTGCGTTTCAATTTGTAAATTTTCAGGTGAGTGAAATACTAACTGCTAATGCCTGTTAGTACAAGATATCCGGTGACGGTGAAATCCGAAATGACGTTGTTGTAACTTGCTTCACTTGCAAGAGGGGATGGCTAACGCTGGTTTACTCGAATGAAAATCATCCGGTGTGCTGACTATTTTCACTGCGGAAGATGAACGCGCGAAGGGCAATCATTCAATCCGTAAATTATCTGCCGGATTTGTATTCGCGGCCTTGAGTGTCTGGGATAAAATCGTTGTCATCCCCAACACCAACATCAGCGACAGACTGATGATAATTTCAACCGCACCGATGGGAACATTATAATACTGCTCGCTCAGCAAGAGCTGGTCCATCAGGTAATACACGGCAGGAATAGCGATGATGCCTGCGATGACCATCAGCATAATGAAGTCGCGCGACAACAGGTACACCAGGCTTTCGGATGACGCGCCCATTACTTTGCGGATGCTTACTTCCTTAACGCGATTTCGTACGGTGAATACTACGGTGCCAAGCAAACCGAGACATGCTACCGTGATTGCCAGCATGCCGAGAAATCCCCAGATCTTTACGATGACAAAATAAAATCCGTACGCATCACGGATCTGATCGGAGAGAAATGCCGCTTTGAACTTGTCGCCTTTGCCAACCGGTTTCCAGGCCCTTTCCATTTCCGAAAACGCATGGCTTACATTAGTGGATTGAAGTTTTACGTTCGCATACACGAACTGCCCGGGCGAATATTCAAAGAAGAAGTTTCCGATAGGCGAGGAAAGGCTGGCATAGTTAAAATCTTTTACGATACCTACAACCTTCACTTCTCTTCCCTCCGGCAGCACGATTACCTGATTGATAGCGCCATATTCATCGCCTGGATTCAGCTTCCGGGCGAATACTTCGTTGACAATGATTGAACGCGAATTCGCTATTGAGTCACTGGTGAAATTTTTTCCGCGTACAAGCGTAAGGCCCATGTTCGCAATAAAATGTTCATCGATCGACATGGTAGCCGTTGCTATTGAATCTGCCGTTTCTGCCTGCCGCACATTTACTTCCGGAACCGATCCGGCTCCCAGGGCATGAGACGACATTGAAACTGCGGGAACAAACGCCAGCTTATCAAATTCATTTTTTACCTGCTGGGGATCCGCTTGCTGCAGATCGATATTCAGTATTTCCTGCTGGTCGAACCCCAGGTCATAATTTACCGAGTAGCGATATTGCTGCACCATAACCACCACCGCCATAATAAAACCAAGCGACAGGATGAACTGTGTGGTGATCACAAACTTTCGTATCGGAAAGCGAAATCCTTTTTTTAGTGGAAGCGATTTTCCCTTCAACGCATGAATGGGCGCGATCTTCGAAAAATGCAGCGCTGGAACTATGCCCGAAACAAAACCCACAAGCAATGCGAAGACAATAAAACCGGTAAACGTTCCCCAGGTTGGGTTCAGATCCACCAGGTGCGTTTCTCCCGATATGGAAAGAAATTCATCGCGGATGATCTCAAAGAAAAAATACGACAGCGTAACGGCAAGCAGCATGATGATCGTACTTTCCAAAATGAACTGCATAAAGATCTGCCGCTTTTGTCCACCCATTACCTTACGCACACCGATCTCTTTCATGCGCCTCAGCGATTGGGAGATTGCCAGGCTCACATAATTGCTGCAGGCGGCAAGCAGGATGATCAGCGGAAGCATGCCGTTGAGTATCATCGAATCGAAGCTCCATCCTGCGCCAATCGGATTGTCAAGTTCCAGGCCGGGTACAATCTTGTCGAGCCGCTGAAGTTCGAACGAAGCCTGGTAATCGGTTGTCGTGTATTTTTGTTTGGCCACGCCATTCAGAAATTCTTCAACGGCAGTCGCGGCAGATTGGTCAGTAAGCTGGAGATAGGTATATGAATTAAAAAAGTTTTTCCAATTGTCTTCCCTTTCTGTGAAGGCAGCACCGTGATGGGAAGTTAGTGTGGCAAAAGAAACCAACGCCTCGAATTGCATGTGTGAGTTTTTCGGCAGGTTACGCACGACACCGGTGACCAGCACTTCGCCAAAAGGTTCAATGAAGGCCAGTTCGCCCATCGGATTTTTTTTGCCAAAGATCCGTGCAGCCGCAGCTTCCGTAATGACCATCGTTTTCGGTTGCGCGAGTGCAGTAGCTTTGTCACCCTGGAGAAGTGGAAAGTTGAACACGGACAGGTATTCCGTGTCTGCAAAATAACCCGTCACCGGCATTTTCATTTCACCATAGCCTACCTCGTGATTGAGCGATCCATGAATACGAACTACTTTTTCAACGCCACTGAAGTTATTTTTTAAAAGCTGGGCCGTGCCGATGGGAGCAGATGCGAAAGAGGGATTTTCATTTCGGTCCTGTACGTGCGTTATGACCCGGTAGATGCGGTCGCGGTTCGGATGAAAGTTGTCGAATTGGTATACGAATACGACCATCGCCACAAAAAGTAAACTGAGCGACATGCCGATGGCAAGTCCAAAGATGTTCAGGGTAGTAAAGAATTTGTTTTTGGAGAGGTTCCGGAGAGCGGTGTTGAAGTAGTTTTTGAGCATACGTTCAGGTTGAGCTGTGGAGACGATTTCGATAGGGAAAATGTTACATAAGTCGTTTCGAGCTATTTCTTTTTTGTGGTAGTGGTCGTCCGAGACTGATTTTAACTGCGCCTGCCTGCTGGCCCAAAGCTAAAATAGTGACTCTGTGTGGATTTACGTGTGATTTGTGTCGAACAATTAGAAGCGATACGCGCGCTGCGCGAATTCCGAAGCACCAACTTAAAGCACAGTGTCACTTGGCTGATAGGGGTTTGAGGTGAAAAAGTTGTCATACAGCAAAAAACCTTCAAACCATGAAAAATCAAATCCTTTTTTGTCGCGTTATAATTATCCTTCTTGGAGCAATCGGTAGTGGATGTGAAGACCGGGACTCCATCCGCCCTGAGATCGAAGGCATCTGGCAGTCGGAAGGCTATGGGTTTGTACTCGAAGTAAGCGGTAACACCGCTACGATGTATGATATCACCGCGATAAGTTGTGTTAAAAACCAACTCGTTGAACTGGAGACAAGTATGCTGGAAATCATCTCAGTCACCAGCACAAAACTCCGAATAAAGATAGACGGAAGCATTTCTCTGACCGAGTATACATTCAACCGACTAACGGACATGCCCGCGCTCTGCAAAAACGGAGGTCAGCTCACCGACAACCCCACCACAAACTTCGATGTGCTCTGGCAATCCTTCAAAGAGAACTATGCATTTTTTGAACTTCGTGACGTGAATTGGGATAACATCAAATCGTCATATCGTTCGCGTGCTGCCACGGAAAACCTTTACGATCTTTTCGAAGAAATGCTGACACAGCTGAATGATAATCATGTTTTGCTGTTGACCGATGCAACGCATGGCTTCGCTGCCGGAACCAATCACTTCTATGCGAAGTTTGAAGAAGAAGGTGGATACGACACATTTGAGGAATGGTATACCACCGAAGTCCCCAAAATGAAGGACGTGGTTTTGGCCAATTACCTGGGTGGCGATTTTACCACTATCGCTAACGGCATGATCACGTACGGTAAAACGGCTGACAACATTGGTTATTTATTCATCAGCCAGATGTATGGTTTCAGCGAAATTGAAAGTGCCGATGAGCAAGTGCGTGCATTGGAAGGCGGACTTGATCAGGCTCTTACTGCATTGCAGAACTGCAAAGGGATGATCGTTGACGTGCGCCTGAATGGCGGTGGCGGTGATTATTTCGGTATGCAAATTGCCGGGCGTTTTACGCAAACTCCTTTCCTGGCTTTTACAAAAAAGCCATTTACATCAGGTAGCAATAGTATTAGGCCACAACAAATATTTGTTACAAAAACCGGAGCCGTACAATTTGCCAAACCCGTGGTTGTTCTGACGAGCATATTCACAGCCAGCGCTGCTGAAACGTTCACGATTGCTATGGCTCAGTTGCCACAGGTAACACTCGTTGGCGAAAGAACGGATGGTGGCCTGTCGGATATGCTTCCAAAAAGTCTTCCCAATGGCTGGGCGTTCATGCTGTCGAACGAAGTGTACCTCGATCCGCACGGCAATTTATTTGAGCTGACCGGTGTGCCGCCTGAAGTTGACATTGAAGTTTTCAGCAAACCAGAGCGCGAAGCCGGAAAGGACAGTGCCATTGAAAAGGCTATTGAGATTTTAAAGTGATTTGACACAGTGCTATTTGATTTACGCTTTCCGCGTCCCGGTCAGCGCGCTCACGGTTTACGTTTCTCATGGCGCAAAACCTGGTCATGTTAATCATTCTTCAATGCACTGACAATATCCTGTCGTGCCGCCTTATTGGCGAAATAGGAGATGGTTAACAACCCAATCGCAAAAGCGATGACCAGCCCCAGGACAAACGGATAAATATTGAGCGACACCTGGTAAGCGAATTCACTGAGCCAGTCTGATACCAGGAAATACGAAGCCGGCCACGCGATCAGGCTGGCCAGGAGGATCAGCGCCAGGAAATCCCTGGATAGTATTTTTAAAACATGAAGCCGCGATGCACCCAATGTTTTTCGGATGGCAATTTCTTTGGTCTTGAGTTCATTGGTAAAAATAGCCAGGCCAATTAACCCGAGGCACGAAATTAAAATCGCGATGGTGGAGAAGTAGGTAAAGATTTTCACCAGCCGTTCTTCCTTGATATACTGCAACTGAAATTTTTCATCAAGGAAGAAATACTCATAGGGATGCGCATTGTCAAACTTCTTCCAGGCACTGGAGATTTGCTCGACTGTCTGGTGTATGTTGTTGGTACTGATTCGTATCAGCAGGTATCCCTGCGACTGGCGTGCATTCATAATAATGAGTGGCTCAATGGCGGAGTGTAATGATTTGTAGTTGAAGTCTTTTATCACGCCCACTACTTTTCCTTCTTGTCCCAGCGGGCTCACGATCTTTTTGTCCAGCGCTTCATTCCATCCCAGAAATTTTGCTGCGGCCTCATTGATGACAAAAGCTTCCTTGGGATCGGTGGCCAGTTCACGGTAGAAGTAGCGGCCTTCCGCAAGTTGGATGTTCAGCGTCTCGAGGTACTTCTCATCGGTAAAGAATGTGTTGATCACTTTAATTTCGCTTCCTCCCGATTGGCTCACATTCATGGTCAGTGCACCGTGACTGCTGCCGGGAATGGTCGAGGCCGATGAAATGGATCTCACGGCTGGCAGCTGAAGCAGCGTATTTTTGATGACATCGGTTCGGTTGGATACCAGCGTATCGTTCGGAACGTCAATTACCATCACCTGTTCCTGGTCGAAACCCATATCGAGGCTGCGCATATAACTGAACTGGTTGAAGACAATGAGCGTGGCGATGATCAGGAAAATGGAGATGCTGAACTGAAGGGTCACTAGCGTTTTCCGCACAAACCCGGGATCGATGATCTTTTGCAGGAATGATTTGTTCATGATTTTGTTGGTGGCATGCAGCGCCTGAACCGGATTCAACGCGCTTAGCAACAGGGCAGGGTAGATGCCTGCTAAAATCCCGAACACCAGCACAAAGCCAACGCCCATCGCCATGAATGAAGGGGTGATCAGGTTCGCGAACGTAAAGGTTTTATCGGTGAGCTTGTTCAGTTCGGGTAACGCGAAGTACAACACGAGTATTGCGAGTACAAAACTTGCGGCAACGGTAAGTATTGTCTCGGCCAGAAATTGAAGCAGCAGTGTGCGCCTGGTGGCACCGATGGATTTTTTTATGCCGATCTCTTTCAGTCGCATGGATACTTTGGCCGTGGTGAGGTTGACATAGTTGATCAGCGCGATGAGCAGCGTGAGCAACGCCACCGCAGAAAAGATGGTGAGGTAATTCGGGTTGATCGCACCGGGCAGATCAAACCGGAGCTTGTCATTTAAATGAATGTGCGTTACCGGTTCGAGGGTATGCGTTATCGATCCGTTCACTTCATTTTTGGTGGCATAGGGAATAAGGTGTTTCTCATTGAACGATGTAAACCGGGCTTGCAAATCGGCTACATCTACGCCTTGTTTTAGCCGTACATAATTGTACGTGGTCAGCCACATGTATTCACGGCTGCGCTCGGCCCGGAAATCTTTCGGGAGCGAGGCAAGTGAAAGAAATATTTCATAGGGGATATGGGTTCTGAAAGCTGTTCCCTCATACACACCGCTCACCTGAAAGTCTACGTTGTTGATGTTCATCGTGGCGCCCACCGCTTTGCCGACATCACCGAACCAGGCAGTAGCAACAGCCGCAGAGATCACCGCCTTGTGCGGGCCATCCAGTATTTCAGTCGCGGTGCCCGCCAGCAGGGGATATGTAAAAAATGAAAAGAATGTGCTGTCGGCATACACCACCTTCTCCGAGGCGTACAGGTGATCGGCAATTTTTATGGTTTGTTTTCCAACGTTGAGGATCTGCGTGAAACCTTCGATCTCGGGATAAAATTCCTGCAGCGCTTCTCCGGTATTAAGACCTGCTTTTGCGGTGTGATCAATTTTCCCTTCCATCTCGAGCGTGGTGTTCACGCGGAAGAGGCGATCGGCCGTTGCATGATGCCGGTCATAGGCGGATTCCTCGCGGACATACACATAGATCAGCAAACTCACCACCATTCCCATCGTGAGGCCAAACACAATCGTGACCAGTTGAAATTTTGACGAACGTGCAGCCCGAAAGAAGGCGCGGAGTGTATGGGTAAGCATAACGAATATGGTTTGTTAATAAAGATAGGCTACGGCACCTTTTCGAACTTTAAAATTGCGATGAGCGGAAGCAAAATGATTCCAGATTCCAGATTCCAGATTTCAGATTCGGATTTCGGATTTCATCCGGGGGTTCGGGACTGGATTCCAGACCAGATTTTGGGTTAGGGCTTGTCGTGGATGAGGAGTTCGACACGCCTGTTCTTTTTTCGTCCTTCGTCCGTGGTATTGGTTGCTATGGGTTTTGCACTGCCGAGTCCGGTGGTCTCGATGCGCTGCATCGCTACACCCTGCTCTACCAGGAATCCGGCCACTACTTCTGCCCGCTTTTGCGAGAGGGTAAGGTTGTGTTGTTCATTTCCGCTGGCGTCTGTGTGTCCCGAGATTTTTACGGAACGCTCAGGATGTAACAGCAGGTAATCGACAATCGAACGAAGTGTTGCCACGTGCTCACTTCGCAGGGCAAATTTGTTGGTTTCGAACAGCAGTTCGGCACCGAGGATGATGAGACTATCGGTCGCGACTGCACGCGTGATCGTAGTGTCGGTTATGGCCGGCATGATTTTACGCTCACCGGGTTTAGGCGCACGTGTTGAATCCGCAGAAGGTATTTTATAGAGACCTTTCTTTGCATTTCGCCTCACCTTCTTTTTGAACTTCTTGAAACTGATCGCACGCAGTGATGATGTATGTCCCGACTGAATCCGGCATAGTTTCCGGAAGCAGATGATTTTTCCGAAGATCGTATGACGGGAGTTTTTATTTGCCCGCTTCAACCGTTCCTTATTGGCACCTGCGAGGTGAGACACCATCAGCGGCATCTTTGGATTACCGTATTCGCGACCAACGTTTCTGGGCGGCCCAACGGTTTGTGCATTGACGTGAGTCATCGCGACAACAAATAAAAGGATGGAGAGGAAAAGGGATTTCATGCAGACCGGTTAGGAGACACGGAAGGACTTGTACGCATGTGCTGATCCATTCACCCTTTTCCAACGGGCACTGCCAGGTTGTTCTTCCGTTACTTACCTCCAACGGAAAGATGCCGTTGGATATTGTACGAGGAATTTAACAGACCACGGCCGGACTGCGTTGACACGTTGATTGAGCGGATGATTTAGATACACCGCTGATATTATTTTTCGATTAATATTTAAGATCTGTTTGTACTTTACGCACCGGTAACGGTGTCCATTGAAAATCTATTTGTCAACATGAAAAGACTATCATTTTTATTAGCTGTCGTGCTGCTGCTGACGACATCCCTCTCTGCTTTCTGCCAGGACCTGAAACTCAACGACCTCGAATATTTCGAAACACAGGGTGTCAATGTCCTGGTGTACAACAATCTTTTTACCGGAGGTTTTAACGATGAAAAGAATGCCGGCCTCGAACTGATCCATCATGGCGTCCGAACCGCGCAGGGTGGGGCGGTCAGACTTTCCAATGCCCCGGAGCAGTGGGATCTCGTACCTGAAGTAGTAAACCGAAAGGTAGACCGTGCGTCAAAAAGTATTGAAATTACCTTGCGCTATAAAGATTATGATTTTGATTCGCGCATCGTTGTCACGGCAAAGGGCCGGGCCGTAGAGATAGCTGTGTACCTTGATAAACCCGTTCCGAAAGCGCTCGAAGGAAATGCCGGATTTAATCTTGAGTTTCTGCCCTCGCAGTACTGGGCGAAGACCTATCTCATGGACGGACGCTACAACCGGTTTCCACGCTATGCCGTGGGTAACAGTACTACACGCCCCAACAGTGAAAAACCCAAACAGTATAAAGGCTATAACACCTCCGATGACCGGGGCACCGGAAAATTTATCGATCCGCTTCCACTGGAAAAGGGACGTACTTTTCTGCTGGCACCCGATGAACCTTCCCGCCTGGTAAAGATCACCTCGCCCGATACCGACCTCATGCTTTACGATGGGCGCATACTCGCACAGAACGGTTGGTTCGTAGTGCGCAGCTTGCTTCCGGCAGGAAAAACGGGTAGGGTGTTGAGCTGGACAGTAGAACCCAACGCTGTTGAAGGGTGGATACGCGAACCCAATATTGGTTTCTCACAGGTCGGCTATGTGCCGTCACAGCAAAAGGTCGCTGTCATCGAACTCGATAAGAAAGACAAGCCACTGGCAAAGGCATCGCTGCATAAAATAGGTAACGATGGGAAAACCACGGAAGTGTTCAGCGGCAACATTGTGCCATGGGGAAACTATTTTAAATATCATTATGTAAAGTTCGACTTCAGTTCAGTCAAAGCCCCGGGCATCTACTACATCCAGTATGGTAATTTAAAGACAAACAATTTCCTGATCGAGAACAACGTCTACGACAAGATCACCGATGCCACCAACGACATCTGGATTCCGATACACATGAATCACATGTTTGTGAACGAAGCCTACCGGGTATGGCATGGTG
>Ga0315910_10000684_pt1 | contig 32721 bp, 28 predicted proteins | sample EdamamesoilMG_FD_204470 | JGI IMG/M metagenome (GOLD analysis project Ga0315910, IMG submission 204470) | Garden soil microbial communities collected in Santa Monica, California, United States - Edamame soil | ecosystem: Environmental > Terrestrial > Soil > Garden | place: USA: California... | reverse complement strand
GTTATCGTAGATGGTCTTTTGGATATCCGCTTTCTTTTCCATAAACAAGTTTAATTGGGTGTGTTCACTTATGCAACTAAATATACACTTTATAACATTAATGAAAGAACAAGTAACCCACAAAGATAGCCGCAATTATACCAGCCAGATCAGCTATTAATCCACCGGTAACAGCATACCTTGTTTTCCGAATGTTCACTGAGCCAAAGTACACCGCCAGAATGTAAAAGGTAGTGTCGGCACACCCGCGGAAGATGCTTGAAAGATTACCGACAAAAGAGTCAACAACACCCGGAGCTTTTGAAATTTCGATCATCATGCCGCGTGCGGTCTGGCTGCTGAGGGGTTTCATAAGGGCCACCGGAAGAGCTTCAACGAAATCAGTATTCAAACCTGTAAGCCCAACCAGCCAGCCTATTCCCTGGGTAACATAGGTTAGTGTTCCGGATGTTCTGAAAACACCAATAGCAACCAATATGGCAATGAGATAGGGAATAATTTTAATGGCTGTCTCAAAGCCTTCCTTTGCTCCTTCAATAAAAGTTTCGAATAACGGAAGCTGCTTGCGCAACCCAAGAATTAAGAACGATGCAATGATGCCTACAACAATGATACTGGTAATAAGCGAAGATTGCCATTGGAGTTCTTCCTGCGATAGTGTAGTAAAGTACCACACACAAAGAGCAACAAAGGCCGTTAAACCGATAATGTATGAGGCCACCACTTTATCGAAGAGATTGATTTTTTGTTTGTAGCTCACGTATAGTAGACCGATTAGTGTGGAGCAGAATGTGGCAATGAGCGTAGGGATGAAAATAGCTGTAGGATTAACAGAGCCAAGCATTGTACGATCGGCAATAATGGAAATTGGAATTACGGTAAGCCCAGAAGTATTAAGCACCAGGAACATGATCTGTGCATTCGAGGCGGTGTCTTTATTCGGGTTAATGTCCTGTAACTCTTTCATGGCCTTTAGCCCCAACGGAGTAGCGGCATTGTCGAGGCCGAGGATGTTGGCGCTGAAGTTCATAATTACCGAACCAGTAGCCGGATGATCTTTGGGGATCTCCGGAAACAAGCGAGAAAAGAAAGGTCCGACAACACGCGCCATAATGGTTACCATACCACCACGCTCGCCAATTTTCATCAGGCCCAGCCACAACGTCATAACACCAGTAAGGCCGATGGAAATTTCAAAACCAGTTTTCGCCATGTCGAATGTTGATTGAAGCATTTTTGGAAATACTTCCATATCCTGAAGGAAGATCAACTTGAGGAAAGCAACGACAAAGGCGATGAGGAAGAAGCCTACCCAGATGTAGTTCAGGATCATGGTAAATCAGTTATCGAAAGACAATGTATAAAGATCAATGCGTGTTTACCAAATTCAGAATGTGGCAGGCGGCTATTCCTGCTGTCTCCGTTCGCAACCTGCTGGCACCCAGGCTTACTTTTTGAAAGTTATGCTGGCGAGCTAGATCAAGTTCATGCGTACTGAAATCTCCTTCAGGACCAATTAACAAAATGTAATCTGATCCGGCCTGAGCCAGGTCTTTTAAGTGATTGGGATTAGATGGATCAACAAACGCGATGAACCGGGATGATTCCTTGGTTGATGCCACCAGTTTTGAATAATCTTCGAGCCCGCGTATGGCAGGAAGCGTTGCTTTTAAGGATTGCTTCATCGCACTGATGGCTACTTTTTCCAGGCGCTCAGTTTTAATGAAGGTGCGTTCAGTGTGTTCACAGTTCAGTAAGGTGATGGTATTCACACCGAACTCAACCGCTTTTTCTACGAACCATTCAATGCGATCAGCATTCTTGGTAGGGGAGATCGCGATATGGATGGCGTAATCTTTTGCTGGTTCTTTAAGGGTGGAGACGATCTGGAAACTACATTGTTGTGAATCCGCATCCACGAGTACAACATCGTAAAATATACCCTGGCCATCTGTTACCCGAATGGTGTCACCGTTTTTTTTTCGAAGTACTTTAACGCAATGTCTGGATTCGTCTGCATCGAGGTGCAGTACATGGTTGAGCAGGAGGGGCTGATAGAACAGGTTCACACCATCAGGCGTATTGTTGATGGAGACGGTCTACGAGTTGAACATAATCCTGCATGGCTGCGTCTTTTGATTTGCCTTTCAACTCTGCCCACGAATCGTATTTGGCAATTCCTTTAAAATCAAAACCACCCGGACGTTCACCGCTTACATCACCTTCTGTGGCTTGCTTGAATAGGGCATAAAGCTGAAGCAACTCTTCGTTGCTAGGGCGTTTGGTGAGTTCTTTTGAACGGTTTACCGCGCTTTCGAATTGTTCTTGTAGACTCATTATTTCTTTTTGATAAGGTATTCGTTACACGTTACTCAACTTCGGAATAACGTGTAACACCTGCCGGCAGGCAGGGATAACGAATTAACGCTTTCCGATTTCCGTAAAACCTCTCAGCTTCTCGCCAACATAAACCTGGCGCGGGCGGCCAATTGGTTCTTTATTCTCGCGCATTTCTTTCCACTGAGCGATCCAGCCAGGCATACGCCCCATGGCAAACATCACTGTGAACATATCCACCGGAATACCGAGGGCCCGGTAGATGATTCCAGAATAGAAGTCTACGTTTGGATAAAGCCTTCTCTCTACGAAGTAAGGATCTTTCAGCGCGGCCTCTTCCAGTTTTTGAGCGATCTCCAACACCGGATCATTTACGCCCAGTTTCTTCAATACATCATCGGCTGCTTTCTTGATGATCTTGGCGCGTGGATCGAAGTTTTTATAGACACGGTGGCCAAACCCCATCAGGCGGAAGCCGCTGTTTTTATCTTTCGCTTTGTTGATCCATTTTTCGGTGTCACCACCATCTTTCTTGATGTTCTCCAGCATTACGATTACTTCCTGGTTGGCACCACCGTGCAGTGGTCCCCACAGGGCGTTGATACCGGAAGAGATGGAAGAGTATATACTGGCCTTGGAAGAACCGACAATACGCACGGTAGAGGTAGAGCAGTTTTGCTCGTGGTCTGCGTGCAGAATCAAAAGCTTGTCGAGCGCATCGGCTACGACTGGATCGACTTCATACTGCTCGGCTGGGAGGGCGAACATCATCTTCATAAAGCGTGCGCAATACGCCAGGGAATTATCAGGATAGTTTACCGGGTGACCTACTGCATTCTTATACGCCCAGGCTGCGAACGTTGGCATCTTGGCGAGTGAGCGTACAATACTCAGGTACACACCTTCGGATGAACGGTTAGGATCAAGCGACTCGGGGTAAAAGGCTGTTTGCGAGCAGAACAACGAGGCCAGTACGCCCATCGGGTGTGCTGTGGAAGGAAATCCATCCAATATCTTCTTAACATCCTCGTGAACAAGCGTGTGTGTTTTGATGTCGTTCGCAAATTTATCGTATTGCGATTGGGTGGGAAGCTCTCCGAAAATCAACAGGTAGGCTACTTCCAGAAAGTTTGATTTTTCGGCCAGTTCTTCAATGGAGTATCCGCGATAGCGAAGGATACCATTGTCGCCATCCAGAAAGGTAATGGCGCTTTTTGTGGCTCCGGTATTTTTGTATCCAAAATCAAGGGTAATGGTTCCGGTTTTTTCGAGAAGTTCGCCAATATCCAGGGCTACTTCATTTTCACTTCCTACCACCACTGGCAATGTGTATGATTTTCCGTCAATGATCAGTTCTGCAGTTTTAGACATGTTATTCGTTAAAGTTATTTTGACAGCTATTTAGAGCGGTTTTAAAGATACAGGCTAGATCAATCCCAGCGAAAAGAATGCATTAAAAAATGTGTTTTTGTCAATTATTGCCAAGGATCAAGGGCATGCCATCCTTCCCGGAGCCGACTACCACTACTTTGGAGTTAGGCGATTTGGCCAGTTCCAGGGTTGCTTCAATGCCTCTCATTTTCAGAAGCTTGTCGGTTAAACTGCTGTTTACGATGTTGTTGGCCCGGGCTTCACCCTCAGCGGCAATGCGCTTTCGTTCGGCTTCGCTTTTTTCTTTGTCGAGACGGAACTGGTAGGCCAGTGCTTCTTGCTCCTGCTGTAGTTTGTTTTCGATGGCGGATTTGATTTGCTCTGGCAGCACGATGGATCGAATAAGTACAGCAGGTGCATTCACAAAACTCTGTTGCAGGATTCGTTCGGATTCTGTGCGAATAGCCGTTTCAACTTCTGCGCGTTTGGTAGAGTATATTTCTTCTGCGGTGAAGCGTCCCATTACCTGCCGTACGGTGGATCGTACTTCGGGAATGACCAATACGGTTATATAATCTTCTGACGATGAACTATAAAACTTTTCATGGATGAAACCAATCTTGTCGGGCATGGGGGCGTACCGTACACTCATATCCACATGGATAGACAAACCGTTCTTGTCGAGCACATCCATATTTTCATCGGAAGATGTTTCATTGATCTTATAGACGAACAGCTGGTTCCAGGGAGCTTTCATGTGAAAGCCCTGACCGATTACATTTTCTTTGTCCAGACCTTCACCAAACTTGTAAAAGATAATGGCCCGTTCGGTTGTTCCGATCGTATAAAAGAGGCTCGATGAAATGGCCATTACGATAATAAAAGCAATCACACCCAGAATAATGATGGGCAGTAGTCTACGGTTGTTCATACAGTAACATTGGTTTAGGTCTTCGTTAAGCTTCGGTTACTCCAGACTTGGGAGGGCGGGGTAGTCCCATCAGTTTTCCGATCACCAAAACTACAAATAAATTGCTCCATACAGCCTCAATCACGCCAATGTTTTGAATGAGTCTGCTGGCATTGGGAAATCCCGGATCAAGACCTCCCAGTATGCTGAGGCTATACCGCACACACTCTGAATAGTTGGCAAAGCCTAGCTCAATGGGTACGCCCATGCTTAGGGGGTTGATGATGCCGATAAGATCGTAGAGGCTGCCAAAGGAGATGCCAACCATTAGAAAGACACAGGCGGAGCCCCACAGTTTATCGGGTGTAAGAAAATCGCCTGAAAAGATGTCGCGGATGGCAAAGGCGATAACAGCCACTTCGGTTGGGAAAAGCAGGCTGTGGATGAACAGCAAGTATAGCTGACGGTTATGTACTTCAATGATCGGGTAGTACGGAAACTCTCCTAAAATGCCGATGCCGACACTGGCCACCAACATCAGCAGGTAGGTGTTGATCAGGATTTTATTGGATGTAAAATTTCGAAACAGATCCCACAGCAGAAAGGCATATGTGGCCGCGAAAGCTGAAAAAATGGTGATGACTAATTTCGCAGCGGGAGTGGTGGAGCCGCCCATCACAAACTCCGACAAGGTAAGTCCCATGATAATGATTACTACCTGCATCAAGACTACATTGCGATAGTCTTTTTGTTTTTCGCGGGTTTGTTCTGTAATGGTTGCTGGTATAAATCTTTTCCACATAGTGCATCGGCAAGGATCATAGAAAGGTACGACATCACAAAGGAATTTTTATTTGAGTAAGTATAAAACCATACGAAAATACCTACCTTAAAGAATGGCTTTACTTTCGATCTCTTCCGGGATGGTTAAATTTGTCTTCGTTTTTTGTGTCGTTCTTTATCCGATGGGGGCACTGGCTCAGCAGCGCACTATCGACAGTCTGATGGATTTGTTGAAAAAAGATTTGCCGGAAGAAAAACGAATTGATGCCCTTACCGAACTATCCTACACCTGGTACGACACCAACGACAGCATTGCTTTTTACTATGCTAGGCTGGCATTGGATGAGTCAAGAAAAACGGGTTATCAACTGGGCGAACGGTACGCGCACACACTGATGGGCCTCGGTTACTACAACAAGAGTGAGTATCGGCAGGCTTTCACAAGCCTTCGGCAATCAGCCGCCATCCGGTTAGATGAGCGCCAGGAACTTGCTGGTTATAATGTCATGCTGATGGGAAGTATCAGCCGCGACCTGGGCTATTATGATTCTGCTGAATATTTTTTCGAACAGGCCATCAAAACAATCGGAGAAGATGGTGATGGATACTTTCTGGGTGCAGCCTATAACAACCTGGCTGGTTTAAAGACAATACTCTGGAAGAATCAAGAGGCTCTTAGTCTACTCAAAAAGGCTGAGCAACTAGCCGGCCGCAACATCAAAGATGGCTATGTTATTATTAATGTGTGGGCCAGTTACATTGCTGTTTATAGAAATCTGCTTGACTACAACAAAGCCTACTACTACCTGGAAAAAGTGTGTACGGAGTCCAGTGGCGGCATCAACTATTTTAATATCATCAATTGCCATTTGCACAGGGCGGATCTGGCCTATCGGAAAGCAGAGTTTGGTGCTGCCCTTCAGCATGCATTTGATGCGCTAAAGGTATCCGAAATTTATGCCTTTCCACCGTTGCGTGCTTCCGTTTATTCGAAGATCGGACAAGTGTACCAGGAGTACGCACAATACGAACTCGCACTTAAGTATTTTCTGGAAGCGCTTAAAATAACAGAGCGTGTTGGGCTGCGGCATGAGAGTGCCCAGGTTTACCTGGAGCTGGCCTGGATTGCCAAGGGTCAACGAAACTTCAAGCTTGCTCATGATTACCTGGATCGGTCGTTGAGCATTCTTTCTGAGATTGGCGACCAGCATAAATTATCAACCTGTTACAATTACCGTGGTTTGATTTTGATAGATCAGAAACAGTATGTGCCCGCTCTTGCTGAGTTGGAGAAATCATTGGAGATTCGGGAGACTATAGGTCATGCGATTGGCGTTTCGGCCGTGTTGTTCAATATCGCTCTCGTGTACGAAGCTCAGGGAAGATTGCAGGACGCACTGGAGTATCAGGTACGCGCAGCAGCGATTGAAGAAAGAATCGACAACAAACAAGGTCTTGCCATTTCGTATAGCGGCATTGCTGCCCTTCAAATGAAAATTGGCGACCTGGTAGCAGCAGAGAAATATTTAGGGAGGGCCATGGACCTGGCGCAGCAAACTCACTCGCTGGTACTTAAGCGCAATATTCATAAAACCTATGCCGAATTGAACGGACTACGAGGGAATTTCAAGACCGCGTATCAGCACCAGCAACTCTTTCAACAACTTAGCGACAGCATTTATTCAGAAGGAAGTGCCGTTAAAATATCCGAAATGCAAGCCCTTTACCAGGTTGAAAAAAAGGAACAGGAGATCGAATTGCTGAATCAGCAAAAAAGAATTCAGGATGATCAGCTGGCCCTTCAACGCTCGGAAATCAAGACGAAAAACATTGTTATAATATCCATCATCATCGGGTTTATTCTCATATCGGTGTTAACGATAAAGACCTACCAGTACTCGGTGAGAATCAGAAAAGCACACAGTGAGATAACCGAGCAAAAAGAAGAGATACAGGCACAGTCTGAGGAGTTAATCGAAGCCAATCAAACAATATCGCAGATCAACCGCAGCCTCGAAGCCAAAATAGAAGAACGAACCTCAGCATTAAAACAAGCGTATAAGGAGCTCGATACGTTCTTCTACCGTTCATCGCACGACTTTAGACGACCGCTCACAACATTTTTAGGCCTGGCCGAAGTAGCCAACATCACAGTAAAAGATCAAATTGCACTGGAGCTTTTTGCTAAAGTAAAGGAAACAGCAAGCAACCTGGATAAGATGCTCACCAAGTTAACATCTATCAGCGATGTTGGCGTTCAGGAACTGGTTTTCAGGGAAGTACTGGTGAAAGAGATTTTTGATTCAGTGTGTGATGGATTTGTAGAACAACTAAAAGGCAATAAAATCAGAACAAGATGTACAATTAATTTAATGTCTCCACTCATGTCGTACCCGGCTATGATCAAACTGATTATTGAAAACCTGGTTGAGAATTCTATTCTGTTTTGTGGCGTACGCGATCCATGGATTGAACTTTCTGTTTTTGATGACATGCAGTCGGTAGTAATCGAGTTGAAAGACAACGGTCAGGGTATTCAGCCACAGTATGAAGATCGAGTTTTCGAAATGTATTTTCGCGGAACAGAACGATCAAAAGGAAACGGGTTAGGTCTTTATATAGTAAAAAAGGCAGTAGAGAAATTGAACGGTAAGATTTCGTTCACATCAACGTTTGGTGTTGGAACGACATTCCGGATATCACTACCAAGAGAATACGAAAAGGTTATGGATTATAGAATTTGATTTGCTAGTTTGATGCTAGAATGCGTCTTACTCAAATTTTATGGCTGACTGTCCTGGTTGCACAGGTGACGTTTACAACGTCATGGGCGCAAAATACAATGGACAGTTTGTACAGACTGGCCAATGCAGCAACAGTTGATTCCGTCAAGGCAGATTTATTGCATCAGCTTGCCTCCGAGTCGTGGGATTATAACTTCAATCAAGGACTGGATTGGGCGCGTCAATCGTATGAGGTGGCGCTCAAGGCCCGCTATGTGAAAGGAATTTCATTGGCGTTGACCGATATCGGCTTGTATCATTACTTCAAAGGTGAGTATGATGAGTCGATGAATTATTATAATCAAGCCAGTATAATGGGTGAAGGGAGACCTGGCTCATACCTGGCCACGGTTTACCTGCGCCAGGGTAATGTGTATCGCGAGCAATCGCGTTTCGATTCTGCGAGGCTGTTGTACAAGAAAGCAACCAAGTGGATTAATCGTTCAAGGCCTTCGCGTGCGCTGGCGTTTTTACATCACAACCTCGGCTGGTTAAATTTTAGATTAACACACCTGGATTCTGCCAAATTTCATTTTCAGAAAGCCTTGAGTATCCGTAAAGTACTTGGCGACAGTTTGTTTATTGCTGAATCCTGGAAGTCACTGGGAGCAGTTGCCAGTGCCTTAAATGAAATTGATTCTGCGCAATGGTATTTCAGGCAGGTAAAACGTATTGCCGGGCGATATCATAACCCCGAACTCCTGATCTTTTACGACATCCATCAAGGCGAACTTTATTTTCAGAAAGGAGAATTTCTTCAGGCAACAAAGCTTTTCACACAGGCGCTTGACTCACTCGCCAAACATGACTATCGGAGATACCGTGCATTGGTGATGAAGAACATCGGGCAGATTTTTGAATGGCAGGGAAATTATGAGAATGCCCTTCGGTATTTTTACGATGCCCTGCGAATGGAAGAATTGATGGGTAACAAACAGGAGATGGCCCGCACGTATGATATGATGGGCTGGGCATTTGTTAACCAAAGCGACTTTACCAAGGCCAGCGAAATAGCCCAGCGATCACGAAGACTTTTTGCGGAAGCCGGAGATGCATTTGGTATCTCTGATTACTATACGCTTTCCGGACATATCGCTTTTAAACAAGGTAGCTTTCCCAAAGCGCGAAAATTTTACGATTCGGCCCTGGTAGTACGATCAACCTATCATTCGCCAATACTTACCGTAAACGTGCTGAACTTCATTGCTGAAGTGCTGATCGCCCAGAAATTGTACAGCGAAGCTATGATTTACGAGAATCAGGCACTTGCCATCTATGAATCCATGGGTAATCGAAATCGCATAGCCACCTACTACAATAACATGAGCAGCATTATGATGGCGAAGAATTCGTATGGTGCTGCTGAAAAGTATGCAAAGCAGGCTGTTGAAGAAGCCATGGCGGTTAAGTCTATTTCAGAATTGCGCAAAGGGTACGCTAACTTGTCGGATATCCATACTGCATGGGGAGATTATCGAACAGCTATGCACTATGTTCAAAAGTACGTGCGCATTAGCGATAGTTTGCTGATTGCTGAACGTACCTCCAAACAGGCACAGTATACTGCGTTGTATGATTTGGAAAACAGAGAGAAAGAGATTGAACACCTTAACCAACGTAACATTCTGCAGCAAACCACATTGGATGCACAACAAAGCAGACTGCGCTTTCAGAATACAGTGTTGGTGCTGGCCGTTCTTACCTCTGCCTTACTGGCCCTACTCGCGTTTACCTTATATAATTACTATAAGAATAAAAGTAAGTCGAACGAAGAATTGAGCAGACTGAACCGGGAGGTGATTGAACAAAAAGAAGAAATTCAGGCGCAGTCGGAAGAGTTGGTGGAAGCGAATCAGGCGTTGATTCAATTGAACCACGATCTGGTGGAGAAGTCGGATGAAATTGCCATGCAGTCAGATGAGCTTCGTCAAACCAACCAAATGATCACCGAGATTAACCGCGACCTCGATGAGATTGTTACCAAGCGTACCACACAACTCCAAGAAGCCTACAAAGAGCTGGATACTTTTTTCTACCGGTCATCGCACGATTTCAGAAGGCCGCTTACCACATTTATGGGACTGGCCGAAGTAGCCAGTGTTACAGTAAAAGATAAAAATGCCCTCGACCTCTTTGATAAAGTAAAAGAGACTGCCCGCAGCCTGGATAAGATGCTGATTAAGTTACAATCGATAAGTGATGTGGGCGCCCAGCAACTGGTATTTAAAGAGGTATTGGCGGGTGAAATTTTTGATAATGTCTGCGAGAATTTTCGAGAAGAGATCCAGCGGAAAGGAATTAAAATTTTTCGTGAGGTGACCCTTCACGATAAGTTTATTTCGTATCCGGCCATGGTAAAAATTATCATTGAGAATTTACTGGAAAATGCAGTGCAGTTTTCGATTATCGAAAATCCAATCATTCGTTTCTCAGTATCGCAAGTAGAAAACTCGGTACTCATGGTAATGGAGGACAACGGGCAGGGTATTTCGAAAGAATATGAAAGTAAAGTATTTGAGATGTACTTCCGCGCAAGCGAACGATCGAAGGGCAACGGCCTCGGACTTTATATCGTCAAAAAAGCGGTTGATAAACTGAAGGGCACTGTTCGTGTGGAAACGAATTACGGCATCGGCTCGCGGTTTATTATCGTACTCCCTATGCACGAATCAGAATCCAGTTGGACCGAATTTTAACTATTCTCGGTGTCTTCATTAACAAGACACCGAGAATGGTAGTATACAGGAGAAAAGTACTAGGCCTCAATAAGGTTTAGCTTGCCGGTAAAGTTGAGCTTTATGTCGTCTTCGCCATCGCGGGTTATCGTTACATTGATTGTATATGTGCTGCCGCTTTTGGTTACCTTAACCGTTGCACCGTTAACATCGCCCAGAGCTTCTATAGTACTTTCTTCTTCAGCGACATCAACTAGTGAATATACTTGGGCATCATTGATTTGAAATTGCTGGCCCGTGGCAGGGAAAAGATAGGTGCCTTTGGGTAAGTTTTCGCTTTCGGTGTTGATGGCTGTCAGTTGCATAATAACCAGACTACCACGACCATCTAAGTCATCAGAACTTTCATCAAAAGTAAGACCATCAGAAGTTAAGAAAATGACCCAGTTATAGTAGGTATCCTCACCTTCAATTTCACTACCATCATAAATTGAGTAACCGTGCGATAGACTATACTTGTTTCCATTAATAGAAACTGAACCACCTTTCTTTTCGTCATCATCACAACCGCTAAGAAGGACAATGGAGCACAACAGTACCAATGGCATTAAAACATACTTTTTCATAGTGTAAAGGGTTTGTGTTCGTGAATATAGTGATACTTCGGGTTGGTTCCTATTGGTGTTGTGCTAAGAATAGCTTGTGGTAACTACACCACCTTCGCCTTCTCCGGATCCCATTGAATAATTTTCTTCTCAAAGTAACTTTTGTTGCTGGCCAAAGCAGGTCCGGCCGCACGCATTCCAAATAGCGCATCTTCTTTTACTGGTTTACCCTCACGAATGCCTGCGTAGAAGTTAAGGTGATGATCGAGGTTGGCGTTGTAGCCTTTTGGTGCGCGAAATTCTAAATCAGATTCAATAATAGCGGGTTTACTTTCCGGGTATTGAGAAGCAAACCATTTTTCATATTCTTTTTGTTGGGCTGTTGTGAATGTCTCGAACGAATCCCATCCACCATAACTCGGCCGATTGGAAATTTTATGACGCGTTACTTTTACCGATCCCCATCCCATACTGATCACACCATCAGTACCAATCAGTCGTAATCCTTCACCCGATTCGCTTCCGTCTGCAAAGTTCACGCGGGTTTGCAGGGTGAAGGCAGGATGTTGTGGTGTGGCGGGGTAATCGTAAACGCCTGTAATTAAATCTGGTACGTCACGTCCGTCTTTCCAATAGCGTAATCCTCCGGTGGCAAAAATCCGGTCAGGGCCTTTTGAACTGGTTACCGTGTGCAGGCCAGAAAACAAGTGCACAAACAAATCGCCAGCAATGCCGGTGCCATAGTCCTGATAGTTTCTCCACCTGAAGAAACGAACCGGATCGTAAGGTACCTTCGGTGCATCGCCAATGAAGTTGTTCCAATCCACGGTGCCGGCATTGGCATCGGTTGGAATGGAGTATTGCCATGCACCGTTGGAACTGTGTCGGTCCATCCAGGTCTCAACCAGTACAAGGTCCCCGATAATTCCGGATTCAAAAAGTTCTTGGGTCTTTAAGGTTACAATAGAACTTACCCGCTGACTGCCCACCTGCAGTACTTTGCCGGTCTTCTTTTGCGTGGCAATTACTTCGGCACCTTCTTCCAGTTTGTGTACCATGGGTTTCTCACAGTACACATGCTTGCCTTTGTTCATTGCCTCGATCGAAATACGGTCGTGCCAATGATCGGAGGTTGCAACAATTACAGCATCGATGTCTTTGCGATCCAGTATTTCTTTGTAATTCTTTGTGGTGAATAAATCTTTGCCATAAACCTCTTTAGCACGATCCAGTCGGCCGGAATATAAGTCACACACCGCTACGAGTTTTGCTCCTGGCATCGCCACGGTTGTTTCGGCATTGCTAAACCCCATAATACCCATACCGATGACAGCCACATTTATCTGGTTGTTGGCGGAGTAGCGTTTGCTTTGCTGGGGTGTTGGAAGTTCGATTATGGATTGAGCAGCTTCCATTAACGATGGCGTAGCACCGGTGATGATGGCCGTACTCAGTGCTTTCTTCAAGAAGGTTCTTCTTGATTTTGATGAAGTATCTGACATGTGCAGTAAGGTTGTTACAGAATGATTTGGAAGACCTGGGGAAGTTACGATATTTGTTTCTTCCTATATCTCGTTTTGTTTTTTTTGGATTGGTGGGGAAATAATTGGTTTAGTGGAGAAAAACTCATTTAAATTTTAAGATGATGAATTTTGGTTCGTTCAGAAATAAAAGCTTTGCAATTGACTTGGGTAACAACAATACGCTGGTCAGTGATAAGGATGGATTGCTCGTAGCGCAACCCTCGTACATTGTTTTCGATTCGGATAACCATGCCGTAAAAGCAGTGGGCGATAAGGCATTCAATATTTTTGAAAAGAATCATGATGACCTTACACCGGTAAAACCTCTGAAGGGTGGCGTGATTGCTGATTACGATTCGGCCAGCAAGATGATAGGTGCATTGTTGCAGCAGGCGTTTAAAGATAAATCGTTCTTTAGTGGATACGAAAATATTGTTTCTGGTGTGCCCTACTATACAACGGAAGTAGAACGCAGGGCGCTACGCCATGCGCTGGATCAGTTCAACGCCAAAAATACATTCTTGCTGTTTGAACCGTTGGCAGCGGCTATGGGCCTTGGGCTGGACATCCGTGAGCCCGATGGTAAAATGATTATCGATATTGGCGGAGGCATAACTGAAATTGTCATCATATCGTTGTCGGGTGTTGCAGCATTTCAATCCATTAAAGTAGCAGGCGATACATTTGACGAAACCATTCAGGATCATTTTCGAAGAAATTATAACATGGCTATTGGCCTGAAAACAGCCGAGCAAATCAAAATGCAGGTAGGTGCTGTTTGTGATTCCATTCCATCCATACCAACTCCGATGATGGTGCGCGGAAAGGATTTAATTGAAGGTATACCGGTAACACGGTGCATCGATCATCGCGAAGTTGTTCACATTCTGGAGAAATCGGTTAGTGCCATTGAGCATGCTATTGTACAGACATTGGAAACTTGCCCGCCTGAGCTGGCAGCCGATATTTATCAAAATGGAATACACGTTACCGGTGGTAATGCTCTGTTGCGTGGTCTGAAAGAAAGATTCGAAGCAAAAATTAAGCTGCCGGTGTACATTGATGAACAGGCGTTACTATCAGTTAGTAAGGGCGTGTCTAAAGCATTGAATGACATCAAGAAGTTCAGAACGGTTCTGTTTCAGTAAGTACCCGGTATTGACATCACCACGGCATGCAATTTTTCTGGAAAGTTGTTCTTCGGCTTATGGGTTGGGAAACTAACATAATCTTTCCGTATAATCACCTGAAGAAGTATGTGGTTATTGTGGGACCACACACCAGCGGATGGGATTTTATTGTTGGCGTGGCTTACCGCAGTGTACTACAAATGGAAAAGGCCCGCTACCTGGGAAAGCAGGAATTGTTCAAGCCGCCCTTCGGATTTATTTTTCGTTGGCTGGGCGGCACACCTGTTGATCGTAAAAGTAGTAACAACTTGGTAGATCAGGTTGTGGAAATGTTCAACAGTAAGGATGAGTTTGCCATCGCACTTTCTCCGGAAGGAACACGCCAGAAAGTGGAGAAACTAAAAACAGGATTTTACTTCATTGCAAAAAAAGCAAAGGTGCCCATTGTGATGGCCGGACTTGATTACAAACAAAAGCGTGCGATTTTCTCTGAAGCTCTTTATCCAACTGATAATCAACAAGAAGATTTTGAGCGCATTCATGCGTTCTTTCGTGCTATACAAGGCAAGTTTCCGGGTAAGGGTCTGGGTCATCTTTGATGATGACGGTTGGTGCTTAGGCTAAAGATTTCCCCGCAGCGCCTGCTCGCGTTCAATGGATTCAAACAACGCCTTGAAGTTTCCTTTGCCAAATGATTTGGCTCCATTGCGCTCGATGATTTCGAAGAAGAGGGTGGGGCGATCCTGCACAGGTTTGGTGAAGATTTGTAGCAAGTAACCTTCTTCATCGCGATCGATCAGGATGTTTTGTTTTTTCAGTTCATTCAGGTCTTCGCTGATGGTACCGACCCGATCCAGCACATCTTCGTAGTATACTTCGGGTACATAAAGAAACTCCATACCACGCTTTCGTAGTTCACGTACAGTATGTACAATGTCGTCTGTAGCAATGGCAATGTGTTGTACACCGGGGCCTTTGTAGAAATCAAGGTACTCTTCAATCTGCGATTTCTTTTTTCCTTCGGCCGGTTCGTTGATCGGAAACTTAATGTAGCCGTTTCCATTGGATACTACCTTACTCATTAACGCGCTATACTCGGTGGAGATGTCGCTGTCATCAAACGTAACCAGTAAGCTAAAGCCCATCACCTTCTCGTAGAAATCCACCCAGGTATTCATGTTGCCAAGTTCAACATTGCCCACACAATGATCGACATACTTTAACCCGATTGGTTTAACCCCCAGGGAAGATGTTCGGGCTTTGTATCCTGGCATAAAGACACCGGTGTAGTTTTTTCGTTCTACAAAAGTGTGAATGGTTTCGCCATAGGTTTTGATGGATGCGATTACTACTTCGCCCGATTCATCTTTTAATACGGTAGGTTCCTGCACCGGCACGGCACCGCGTAAGGTCGTTTCCTTAAATGATTTACGGGCATCATCCACCCAAAGCGCCAATACTTTTACACCATCGCCATGGGTATTTACGTGTTTGGAAATTACTGAATCCGGATCGAATGAAGTGGTGAGCACAAACCTGATTTTATCTTGCTTGAGTACATACGAGGCACGGTCGCGCACACCTGTTTCTGGTCCGGCATACGCCACCAGTTCGAAGCCCATGCAGTGCTGATAGAATAGTGACGATTGCTTGGCGTTGCCGACATAAAATTCAATGTGGTCGGTACCGTTGATGGGAAGGAAATCCTGATGCATAGCCTTTGGCAAATTGGTATCTGTAAAAATACATCATCGTGAAACAGGAGGGAAGTATTGCGAAGGAGATTCCGCAAAATCGATTTTTAAAGATTTTTATTAGCTGACGTTCTGCAATGACCCCTATGAGCAAAATTTTGTAGGTATAAACAGGCAGATTTGATGGATACCTCCATAATTTGATCTTTTGTATTTCGATGATTTCTTTAATCTTTGAGAAAAATTACCATCATGGATATTAAAGGACTGGACAAAGCATTGCAGGAAATTGTTAAGAAGCGCGAAGAACTGGCGAAGATCGATTATAACAACCCTAAGTATGACGATCTCGAAGAGCAGCTTCACGACATGGAAGATGCGCTGCAGGTTACCTATGGCGATTACCTGGAAGAAGCACTACAGGATATCCATGATGAACTCTGCCCGGATAATGATGTATTGATGCCCATTGCCTACCTCGGAAAAGGTATTTATGTAGAGGTTGATAAGTATGCCGGCAAAGAAACAAAGCTGGTATTAGAAGTAGGGCCACCCCGTATTGTACTCACCATCGGTAAGGACAAACAAGAGGTGATCTGGACTGCGAAGTAGTCTTTGCTTAAGGTTTCATTTTAAGGACCAGCGCAGACTTACAAAAAGCCAATCTTCTTTCTAACACTACTCAGCACGTCATGGGCGACTACACGCGCTTTAATTTCGCCTTGCTCTAATTTCTTTTCGAGTTCGGCAGGGTTACTCATGTAAAAAGTAAAAGCTTCACGCTCGTTGCTGAATTTCTGAAGAATCAGTTCGTACAATTCCTGCTTGGCATGGCCATAGCCAAAATTTCCGGCCAGGTACTTCTGGCGTAACGCCTGTTTTTGTTCTTCGGTGGCCAGCAGACCATAAATAGCAAACGTATTATCAGTGTCAGGATTTTTTGGAGCTTCGAGAGGAGTGCTATCCGTTACAATCGACATCACCTGCTTGCGCAGTTCTTTTTCCGGAAGAAAGATATCAATAATGTTTCCATATGATTTACTCATCTTCTGCCCATCCGTTCCCGGAATCGTCATAACATCTTCCTGAATTCTTGCTTCAGGAACAACAAAGGTTTCTCCGTATTGATTATTAAATGCGGTGGCGATATCGCGCGCCATTTCGAGGTGTTGGCGCTGATCTTTGCCAACCGGTACAAAATTCGCGTTGTAAAGAATGATGTCGGCAGTCATCAGCACCGGGTAAGTAAACAGTCCGGCATTGACATCCGAAAGTTTTTCTGATTTGTCTTTAAATGAATGCGCATTGGCAAGCATCGGAAAGGGTGTAAGGCAACTGAGGTACCAGGTCAGTTCGCATACTTCCGGAATGCGGGATTGGCGGTACAGGCAATTCTTTTCAACATCAAAACCAAACGCCAGCCAGGCGGCTGCTACCGCTCTTACATTTTCCACACGGGTTTGGCTGTCTTTAATTGTGGTGAGCGAGTGAAGATCGGCAATGAAGAAAAAAGAATCGTTACCCGGTTGCTGTGAGAGTTTGATCGCGGGCATAATGGCCCCCAGTAAATTACCCAAGTGCGGACGGCCGCTGCTTTGTATGCCTGTTAAAATTCTTGCCATGGTTTTGCAAAGAAAATAAAATAAAGCAGAACTGAATTAGTTTTAACTTTAACGATCAAAAAATAATAGAGCATGCTAAGGATATTGATTTTGACTGGATTAGTGCTGGCGCTCGGAAGTAGTTATGCGCAAGTTTCGAAGTCGATACAATTCAGGGAAGAGGTTTTTAATTTTGGTTCAGTAGAAGAAACAGGTGGCCCCGTAACCCACGAGTTTGTGTTTACAAATGTGAGCGGCCGCCCGGTAAAAATTTTGTCGGTGCAACCTTCCTGCGGATGTACTATACCATCGTGGTCAAAAGAGCCCATTGCTGCCGGTAAAGTGGGAATGATACAGGCAAGGTTTGATCCCAAGGGTAGACCTGGATATTTCACCAAAACCCTTACGGTTACGGCCGACTCAGAACAAGCGCCTATTGTGCTCCAAATAAAAGGACAGGTAACAACAGGTAAGACAACGGTAGCCACAGATTTTCCGAGTGCCAAGGGAAATTGGAAATTAAAGGCTTCAGTCTTTAACATGGGCACTGTCTATAAAAAAGAAGCAACGATAAAAGAATTTCCGGTGGTTAATGGCGGAACCAAAGCCATAACAGTTGAACACGTAACGGCACCTGCGTATATAACCGTTGAAGTGTTGCCCTCAACCCTGTTGCCCGGTACAAAAGGTGTTGTGAAGGTAAGCTATAACGCGAAGCAGAATTATCGTTACGGCTTTCAATCCGACAATGTGGAGATCCATACAGATGATGACCAGCAGCCGGTTAAATCATTTTCGGTTAATGCCACGCTTGAAGATTACTTTGCACCGCTTTCGCCTGATGACTTGATCAAGGCACCTCAACTGAAGTTGAATGTTACAGCTCTTGATTTCGGCAGGTTAACTGCAGGGGCTACTGCTGTGCGCGAAGTTCCCTTTACGAATTCAGGAAAGAAGGAGTTGGTGATTAAGGCTGTTCAGGGAAATTGCGTCTGCGTGCAAGCTTCGGCTACAAAGACAACCCTTAAGGCGGGTGAAACGAGCACCGTAAAAATTACCTTTACCCCGCAGGACCGGCCCGCTACTCAGCAAAAGGCCATTACTATTTACTCCAACGATCCTCAGAACCCGGTGCAGCGTGTAACCTTCTCAGTTTACGTTGTAAATCAATAGATCAGGAAACGATGAATAGCAAAAAAGCCAGTCTCTTGTGGAAACTGGCTCTTTGTATGTTGTTCGATGTGTTATGCTTTTAAAAGCTTCAATGCTTTTTGTTTCACCATATCACGATCGGCTGTAATGTGCGGATCACTGTATACGTGCTGAGAGATTTCACCAATCACTGATTTTTTGAAACCCAGTTTGTCGGCAATTTGCTCGCAGAAAACTATTTCACTTCTGAAAACCTGACCATCCATCTTCATTAATTGAATCAGATAATACAAGTGTTCAAATTTTTCGTCATTGGTGAGGCTGTCGATGTTTCCAATAGGCTTTGGATTCTGCAACATTTGGTCAACTTCTTCTTTCGAGATACCGTTAGCAGTGGCGATAAGGTGAATGAGCTTCGATTCACGGTCGGCAACATTGCGGTCACTGGCGGCCAGGTTGATCAGAACATTCAGTTCAGCTTTTTTATCAAAAATCATAGGAGTTTTTATTTGAATGCAATATTTAAAAAATGAACTCTGAAATTAAATGTAAAATACAATGTTTTGGTACATCTGCAAAATTATTGACCACCAACGGTACTGGTGCAACCCTTATATTTGTGAGCTGTCTTTAGGGCAAATTTAGAAATCATGAAGAATCTGTTAAGCGTTGCACTGCTCCTTATAGTATCAACTGCCGGGGTGCAAGCCCAAAACCGTACAGTCGCTCCGTTTTCAGGGGTCAGTGCTGCCGAAGGGGTAAGTGTCTACTTAAAAAAAGGCGATAAGGAGTCTGTTCGCGTGGAAGTTACAGGAACCAGTACCGATAACGTACTCACAGAGGTGTCGGGATCTTATCTGAAGGTTCACATGAAAGACGGTCGTTATAAGGGAAGCATTGATGTTAAAGTGTATGTAACCTATTTAAAGCTGGGTAAGATATCAGCAAGTTCGGCTGGGAATATTTACTCCGATGGACCAATCAAAGCCACCTCACTTGGCCTGAGTTGCTCTAGTGCCGGCACGATAGAAGTGGAAGTGCAGGCGGAGTCGATAACAGCAGATGCCTCCAGCGCAGGCGACATAGAATTGACAGGAACAACAAAGTCTTTTTCGGCTGAGGTTTCCAGTGCCGGTGAAATTGACGCGTATGATCTGGAATCTGATAAAGTTGTGGCTTCAGCCGTTAGTGCCGGTTCCATCAAAGTAAGCGTTACCACCGAATTGAAGGCAGAAGCCAGTAGCGGAGGCAGTGTTCGTTATCGGGGAAATCCAACTAAAACGAATACAAACTCCAATAGTGGAGGATCAGTAAAAAAATCGAACTAAGAACTGCTTGCTAACATTACATCGGGTCTACGTCTACCACTACCCGAAGGCTGCGGTACTCCTTTTCTTTGGTAAGTTGAAGTATGGTGTTTTGAATAGCTGCTTTTATCGCGCCCAGGTCTGATTTTCCTCTCGGGATTTTAATGAGAATGTTCATCAGGTATTGATTCCTGATTTTTGAAATCATGGGTTCAGCCGGACCAAGTATTCGTACGCCTTGCAAATGAGTTTGTAGTAGTCTGGTTAAAAGATCGGCCGATGTTCGGCATAGCTTCTTGTCGGTATGCTTCACGGTAATTTCGATAAGCCTGGTAAAGGGAGGGTAGTCGTGCTGTTGCCGGTCTTTTATTTGTGACTGATAAAACTCTTCAATGTTGGTTTTGAGAATGGTAATAAGCAACGGATGATCAGGTGAGGAGGTTTGAATAACCACAGTACCCGGCTTGCTTTTTCGTCCGGCTCGTCCACTTACCTGCGTGATGAGCTGATAAGCCCGTTCGTACGAACGGAAATCAGGAAAGTGAATCATGCGGTCGGCATTAAAAATTCCAACCAGGCTTACATGATCAAAGTCAAGTCCTTTGGTAACCATTTGCGTTCCCACAAGAATGTTGGTTTCACCACGCTCAAATTGTTCAATGATATTTTCATAGCCAGCCTTCGAACGTGTAGTGTCAAGGTCCATGCGCTGAACAATAGCGTTAGGAAAATGAAGTGTTAATTCTTCTTCCAGTTTCTCGGTGCCATAGCCAACCGTTTTTAGCCGCGTTGAGGTGCAGACAGGACACTGCGTAGGCAATGCTTCTTTGTATCCACAATAATGGCAGACTAAAGCGCTTCGAAATTGATGGTAAGTAAGGCTCACGGCACAGTTTACACACGTGGGCACCCACCCGCAATCTTCGCAGTTAACCATGGGGGAGTAGCCACGCCTGTTTTGAAAAATGATAACTTGTTCTTTCCTCGATAATGCTTCATCAATCTTTTTTAGCAGCATGCCTGAGAACTCACCTTTTATGGTTTTTTGTTTTCGCTCTTGCCCCATGTCGGCTAATTGAACAGCCGGCAATTGCGCTTCGCCAAAACGTGTGTTAAGTCTTACGAATCCGTATTTGCTTTGTTGTGCCTGGTAGTAGGTTTCAAGAGAAGGCGTGGCTGATCCTAAAAGTACTTTAGCGTGATGCATTTGCCCCATCATAATGGCGACATCGCGGGCGTGGTAGCGTGGAGCAGGTTCTTGTTGTTTGTACGAAGGATCGTGTTCTTCATCCACGATAATTAATCCGAGGTTGTCGAACGGAAGAAAAATAGAAGACCGGACACCCACCACAAATCTGAATTTTCCGTGCAGCACACCATTCCATACCTCCACGCGCTCGTTATCTGAAAATTTGGAATGATATACACCCATGGATGATCCGAACACTTTTTTTAACCGGTGAACAATCTGGGTGGTTAGTGCAATTTCAGGCAACAGGTAAAGTACTTGCGATCCACCTTCCAGCGCCTGCTTAATGAGACTGATATAGATTTCTGTTTTTCCACTTCCCGTAATTCCTTGTAGAAGAGTAACCGGGTGCGTAACGAAACTTTCAATGATTTCACGTTGAGCATGAAGTTGCTCGGGCGTAAGCTGACTGCTGATACCGGTTTCTTTTTCGGTGGTATCAAACCGCGATACAACTACCTCGAATTCTTCCAGGATGTTGTGCTTGATGAGTGTTACAAGTGATGATTCAGAAATATCTTCAGTTAGTAATTTCTTTTTTGAAATTCCCAGGATATTGGCCGAAGTATCGTTCAGTACTGGCACTTCCTGCAAATAGCGTAGTAAGATTGCCTCTTGCTTTGGTTTTGAAGCAAGTGTTTTAAAGAGTTCTTCCAGTTTTTTTGCGTTGGTGTTGGGTGAAGTGAGCCGTATTTTTTTCTCCGTCTTGGGGCGGTATTTTTCTTTCACTTCTTCATACAGGAGTATCGCTTCTTTTCGCACCAACGATTTTAGAATGGAAAACAGATTTTTTACACCCAGCAGTTTTGAAATAGCCGAGTAATCAAGCGACTCAGATTGCAATCGCTTCAGTAGTATCGTTTCTTTTTCTGAAAATTCAAGCGTGCTTTCATCGTAATTGAATGAGGGATTCAACTGCACCATCGACTCACTGGAAAGTTTGAGCCCGCTGGGTAGGCTGGCATTTAATACTTCTCCGAGCGTGCAAAGGTAGTATTCGGCAATCCAGTAAAACAGCCTGAACTGCTGATCGATCACCACCGGAAAATCATCCAACAGTTCCAGCACATATTTGGCTTCGTAATCTTTCGGGGGAAGTTGATGCACCGTGGCAATTACTCCTGTAAGTATTTTGCGATCGCCAAACTGAACGATGGCACGCTGCCCCACCTGAACATGGTCTTGCAGAGCATGCGGTACGCGGTAGGTAAATAGCTTTGGAATTGGAACTGGAAGAAGAAGCTCCACGAATTTGGTTGATGGCTCTTCGAATAATTCTTCCATGCTGCGTGTTAGGGCTTAGCCTCCAAGCTAGTTAATTTGATTTTATATTCTTTGAAAGCCCTATCAAATTCTTCGGGCCGGTCGTAACGGTTTACGGCCGCGCGCGATTTTAGCATCAAAATGAGTTCGATCAACTCATCATCCGAATAGTCTTCAATGGGCTTGAGCAGGTGACCGTAGTATTGGGGATTTGCCCATGCCTTTAATTTGTTGATTCTGTAGTGCATAACATACTCAAAGCATTTCTCGGGAGATGAATACTTTTCCATGGCGAAACCATATTCAAGATCCTGAAGGCGTCCATCCCATTCAATCTGGTCTAATTTAGGATTTTGAAGTCGTTGGATGTCATAGACAAAATCACAGAAGCAATGCGCTTTGGTATCAATATCATGAACCCGAAACAAGTACCGTTCACCGTAGTTTATAAAGATCTGCTGCCCCAGCGTAGTATTGTAATGATTGGGGAACTTGGCCGTGTATACTCGCATAAAATTGGCGGGCAATGGCTCAGCGGCATTTACTTCTTTGGCAAACTCCGTCATTTCCTTTTGAGGAACAAGTAGATTCCAGCGCGAACTGATCAGCCAGTATGCTACCCCAATTTCGATCACCGTTAGAATAATACAACTGATAATGAAGTATCTCAACAGGTTGAAGAATTTACGAAGCCTCGGAAAGCTGGGCTTTGATTCCTGTGGAGGCACAGATGAATTGGCAGGGGAGGGGGCTTCTTGCGTATTCATGCGGTTCTTTAAGGGGCCGAAAATACTAAATGTGCTTGGATTTGAAGAATAGTAAAAAATTAAACCGGTTACTGCACCATTTTCTCAGCTTCAGCTACTGTGTGAACTGGGCGTTGGCAGGTTTTATTGTGGCAAACAAAAATAGTAGGCTTGTTATCCAGAACAGATTTTCCTTGCATGAGTGGCAATTCACTATTGGTATCAGTTCCTATAAAAAGAATGTAAGGATGGTACCGTTGCTGGAAGCTACGGCTTATCTCGTGCAGGCCTGCTCCAAGTAACACAACCTCGGTCATTTCTTTTTTTATTTCACTGAGCACGATAGCCCAGTTTGACATGTAGTTGGGTTCTGTGCTGATGAGGTGCGTCAGCGAAGTAACCATTGCTGTTGCTTTCGATTTCCAATCTTCCCGATCCAGCAGGGTTCCTAGGTGAAAAAGATTCTGCGCCATCACGCTGTTGGATGAAGGAATTACATTGTCAAAAATTTCTTTCTTGCGCGTAATGAGGGTAGCTTCTTTGGTAGCAGTGTAAAAGAAGAATCCATCAGTAGTATCGTAGAAATTTTCGAGTGTGTGTAGTATGAGTTTTTCTGCGTGGTTGATGAAGACTTCCTGAAAGGTAACCTGGTAAAGGCGCAGATAGGCTTGAATGAAGTATGCGTAGTCGTCCAGAAATCCGGTTGTTGATGAGCGTTTACCTTTGAACGAACGGTATACGGTGACCTGATCGGTGAGATTGTCTTCAAGAAACTGTAGATTTCGTAAGGCAGCATTCAGAAAATGTTCACCACCTGTGCTTCGATAAGCATCCACTAATCCTGTAATCATCATGGCATTCCAGCTCGTAATAATCTTATCGTCTAATCCCGGCTTGGTTCGTTTGTTGCGCTCATTCAGTAACGTTTGTTTAGCTTGCTGAAGAGTGGCTTCGAACGATGCTGCTGAAATGTTGTTCCCGGCAAGAAACTCCTGGTTGGGTTTAGTGCGCCACAGAATATTGTTTCCATGTTCCCAATTGCCTTGCTCTTCCAGGGAGTAGTATGCAGCTAGCAGGTCGGCATCTTTCGTTACCATACGATTCCATTCGTGTTGTGTCCATACGTAATACTTACCCTCTTCGCCTTCGCTGTCGGCATCGAGGGCCGAGTAAAAGCCACCTTCATCATGTGTCATTTCGCGCTCAAGCCACTGAAAGGTTTCTTTCAGGATAATCTTAAACTCTTCATCTTTGGTGATGGCATACGCTTCGGCATAGAGGCTCAGCAGTTGGGCATTGTCGTACAGCATCTTTTCAAAGTGAGGAGCGAACCAGCGATTGTCCACGGAGTATCTGGCAAAACCTCCTCCTACCTGATCGTATATTCCGCCCATAGCAATTTTCTTTAATGTGAAGAGAATATGCTGAAGGGCAGCATCATTTTTTGAGAGGTAATGATAACGAAGGAGTAGTAACCAGACTGACGGCATAATGAATTTTGGTGTCTTGTCAAGACCTCCCCAACTACGATCAAAACGACCCTCAAGTTTTTGATAGATCGATTCAAGCAATGTTAGCACCGGCACATCATTTGTTTGTTGCTTGTAGCGCTCAACATCCGAGCGAAGTAAATGCAGCCGTAAATCCTCGGCCGATTCTTCAATTTGTGTACGGTTTACCTGAAAGGCTTTATTGATATTTTGAAGTATCTGAACCCACCCTGCTGACGAAAAGTAAGTGCCACCAAAGAAAGGTTTTTGTTCAGGTGTAAGGAAGACATTGAGCGGCCAGCCACCGTTTACACCCAGGGCCTGAACTGCATCCATGTACACATGGTCAATGTCGGGTCTTTCTTCGCGATCGACTTTGATGCAAATAAAAGATTCGTTCATCAGAGCCGCGATGTTGTCTTGTTCGAACGATTCTCGCTCCATCACATGGCACCAATGACAAGCGGAGTACCCTATGCTGACAAGAATCGGTTTGTCTTCCTGTTTTGCTTTTTCCAAGGCTTCTGTACCCCATTCGTACCAGTCAACCGGATTATAAGCATGCTGAAGTAAGTAAGGTGAAGTAGCCTGAATAAGTCGGTTGGCATTTTTAGTGGTCATGGGTGAGCTGAGCGTTAAGTCGTGTTATCTCCTCTTCAACATTTACAATGCTTTTTAGTTCTTCAAGTCTTTGTAATGTTTGACGGAGAAATTTCTGGTGCGCTGTGGTGCCAGGGTGGAATGGACGATGATGAACAGCCGCCTGAATAGATTTCCATTCTTTCAGGAAATTCTTGAGTGATTGATCCCCATAACGTTGTATAAACATTTCCCAGATATAATCTTCCGCCTGTTCGGTGGGGTGGATCATATCGACTTTATAAAACCGGTAATCGCGCAGATCGTCCGTTACTATTTCGTAAGCAGGAAAGTATTCAACATCATCGAACTGGGCTTGTAAAGTATGGCAGACCAATCGCAGGGTTGCTTTACTTACAGCATTAAGTTCAAGGGTATCTTTTAAATGCCTGACAGGGCTTACTGTCAGAATAATGCGAATGCGTGGATTGAATTTTTTAAGGTTGACGCACAGCTCTTCAAACGAGCGAATGATTTCTTTTGGCGAGAGCAGTCGCTTTTGAAAGAGATGAGTCGGTTGCTTGTGGCAGTTCGCCACCACTTCACCCGTATCGGTGCGTTCATACCCCCACGCTGTTCCGTACGTAAGGATAATAAAGGAGGCATTTGATAAAGCATAGTGCGTTGCGCCAACCGTTTGTGTTATGCGTTTTTCAAGCTCTTCCTGATGCAGGGCAGAAATCTCTGAGTGAAAGTCGTAATTTAGACAAATGCCTTCGTGCTGTACGTAGGTGTGTCGAGCGGCCGATTCCTGAAAGATTGAATAGCGAATTGCCTTGTGAATGGAAAGGGGGTTGTAGAGAACCCCAAAAGGATTAACGCAGCAATTGATTTTGTTTTGTTCCAGGCGGGAGCCAATGGAATCGGCAAAACATGACCCGATTGTGAGTATTTGATCAGAAAGGCCAAGTGTGTGTGTAGACACACCGGGGTTTATACTTGTTCGAAAGCTGCTCATAAAATTATGTTACCGCAAACACTTGCTAATTTCGCGTATTTTAGACTATTTTTGAGACCTTAAATGCAATGCTTCAACTACAATCAAAAATATGAATAACGACCTTACTGCCTTTGAAAAAATTCCAGTAAAAATCTTCAAGAGCTCAGACGAAGCCTCTCAGTTCGCGGCTAAAGAGATAGCCTCGTTGATTAAAATCCGTCAGCTCGAGGGTAAGCCTTGTGTACTTGGGTTGGCAACCGGATCAACACCTACACGTGTTTATGCTGAGTTGGTAAAGATGCACAAGAAGGAAGGGTTGAGCTTCAAACATGTTTATACCTTCAACCTGGACGAGTATTTTCCTATACAACCGGACTCCCTTCAGAGTTATGTTCGGTTTATGAATGAGCATTTGTTCAATCATATCGATATTCCAAAAAGCAACATCCACATTCCGGATGGAACATTGCCGAAAGAGAAGATCGCTGATTTCTGCCGTGAGTACGAAAAGAAGATTGATGAGCTCGGTGGAATTGATATTCAGGTATTGGGTATTGGTCGCACCGGCCACATTGGTTTCAACGAACCAGGTTCATCCGAGAAATCTTTTACACGGTTGGTAACGCTTGATCAGGTAACACGCATTGATGCAGCCAGCGATTTCTTTGGTGAAGAGAATGTTCCGCGCAAAGCCATTACCATGGGTGTAGGATCTATTATGAAAGCCAAGCGTGTGATTATGATGGCCTGGGGTGAGGGAAAAGCTAAAGTAATTAAGCGCGCGGTAGAAGGTCCGATCAGCGACCAGATACCTTCATCGTTCTTGCAAAAGCACGCGAATTGCCTGGTTGTGTTGGATGATGCCGCCTCTTCCGAACTGGTACGAATTAAAACTCCATGGACACTTGATAGCGTTGATTGGAACGACACGCTTATTCGCAAAGCAGTGGTTTGGCTATGTCAACAAGTGAACAAGCCTGTATTAAAATTAACCAACCATGATTATATGGAGCATGGTATGGGCGATATTATAACCGAGTTTGGTTCTGCCTATCAGGTGAACATCAAAGTCTTCAACTACCTGCAGCATACTATTACGGGCTGGCCAGGCGGAAAGCCAAATGCGGATGATGCGCATCGGCCGGAGCGTGCCAAGCCATTCCCGAAGCGTGCGGTTATTTTTTCGCCACACCCTGACGATGATGTGATCTCAATGGGTGGTACCTTCATTCGGTTGGTTGATCAGGGACACGAAGTACACGTGGCGTACCAAACCTCAGGTAACATTGCCGTGTTTGATGATGATGCGGTTCGTTTTGCTGACTTCGTGCGAGATTTCAACGAGCAATTTGGGTTAAGCAAGGATGATGGTGAAAAGTTCTATAAGAAAGTAGTGCAGTCCATCAAAAAGAAAGGTCCCGGACAAAACGATAGTGCGGAAGTTTTGGCCATCAAGGGATTGATTAGAAGAGGAGAAGCAAAAGCAGGTGGACGATACGTTGGAATTCCCGATGAGCAAATGCACTTTATGGATATGCCGTTCTACGAAACGGGTGCTGTGAAGAAAAAGCCATTGAGCGAAGAGGATATTAAGATCACCATGGATCTGCTGGAAAAAATCAAACCACATCAGATTTATGCGGCAGGGGATTTGTCAGATCCTCACGGTACACACCGCGTTTGCCTGGCTGCGGTTATGGAGGCAGTTAATCGCCTGAAGAAAAAAGATTGGATGAAAGACTGTTGGGTGTGGCTATACCGTGGAGCTTGGCAAGAGTGGGATATTGATCAAATTGAAATGGCGGTGCCGCTTAGTCCCGATGAATTGATGCGTAAGCGAAGGGCAGTATTCAAACATCAATCGCAAAAAGACAGTGCCATGTTTCCAGGAAGTGACAAGCGCGAGTTCTGGATGCGAGCTGAAGATCGTAACCACGCCACGGCACAAGCGTACAACGCACTTGGGTTGGCGGAGTACGAGGCGATGGAAGCATTTGTGCGCTATAAGTTCTAAGAGAATAAGGTTAGAATATAGTATTTAGAATTTAGCTAAGCTCTAAATACTATATTCTAAATTCTTTCGCTACTGCTGCATCTGCATTTCCTGATGCCTGCGGAATGAATTTTTGTACGTTGAGGTAATGGGTTCAGTAACGGGCGCTACTTCCAGATCACCCGTAAATTGATGACCATCTTCGTACGACACTGTAACCACCACATCAAGTGTGTGATTAGAGGTGCCCCGATAGGTACCCTTAACAGGCGAACAATCTGAGAAGTTTTTTCCTACTGCCAAGCGAACATGTGAATCGTTCACGATACAATTATTGGTAGGATCGAGGCCCAACCATCCATAAAATGGAATGTAGGCTTCTACCCAGGCGTGGGTGGCACCTTCGCCACGCATACCGTTTTTATTCGGGCAAATGTAACCGCTTACATAGCGAGCCGGAACACCGGTAAGCCGCAACATTACCAATAGCATGTGTGCAAAATCCTGGCATACACCAGATTTTAAATCCCAAACTTCATCCAATGTGGTTTCTACCGTGGTGATTCCCTTCTTGTATTCAAAAGTCTTGTAGATGTATTCGCTGAAGTGTTTAGCGGATTCTAGCGGTGAGCAGTTTCTGCATTTTTCTTCTTCAATGAGTTTCTCTACTTCAGGCAATGCATTGAAGCGTTCGGGCTTTGTGTAATCGATAATTCCCAATTGAGAGCGGAGGCTGTTCAGTTCTTGCCATTGCTTTTCGATGGGCTGATCATCAGCAGGCATTTGACGTGCTTTGGTTTCAACAATTACCTGCGAATCGATGGAAAGTTCGCGATGCGGCTGCGCATTGGTAAACGTTCCTACCGAATTACCAAAGTAGTCGGTGTGAATGCTGATGTAGGAGTTTTGTGTAACGCCTATGGTATGATACTCCACATCCTGAAAATTGTCAATAATAGGGTAGAGCATCAACTGGCTCGCGCTATCACGAACCATGTCTTCGTAAATGTATCGGGTGATGTGCCTGATTTTAAATTTGGGCATGTATTGGTTGATTAGCTGTAAGCAAAATAATACTGGTTGAGAGTTCGGCCAATTTCCTGGATGTCGGTTCCGATCTCGGTAAGGTAGTGGTGAAGACCAATCTTTGAAACACTTTGCACATCGGAATACTGAAGTTTGCTACGGAGCTTTCCAAGCTGAAAATCAACTTTGTTGTAGCCCTCTATGTTTTCATTGGTCTTTAATCTCCCAAAGTAGCGGTGTAATTGATTTACAGAGTAGCGTACGGATCGTGGAAAATCGACATTGAATAAAACCTGATCAACAATGTTTCGCGCTTCAAAGCCTGACCGATAGCGTTTCAGGTAAAGTGCAAACCCAGATACCGACATCAGAAAATATTTCCAATATGTAGTATCGGTAGTTTTATCAAGATCGTATGACAGGTTGCTGAATTTGATATCAAGGATATCGGCCGACTGAATTGATCGCTCCAGGTATTTACCGATGTTCATGAAACACAATCCTTCACCTCGAAACATGGTGATGTCTGAAATGCCATAATAGAGCATGCATTGCTTGATGAGCGAATCCAAAACAGTGATTGGATCTTCATATTGAAGTGAATACCGTAACCGTTCTTCACGCACTACATGGTAAAATTCATTCAGGCTTTGCCAAAGTTCTTTCGTCATATTGTCTTGAACTGCCCGCGCATTTTCACGCGACTGGGTAACCATGTTAAAAACAGAATTCGGATTATCCCGATCAAGCACCATGTACTGCAATACTTTACGTCCGTTGCTTTCAATCTGCGCAATTTGCTCCTCTTCCATGTTGCTGAAGATGCGCAGTACAGGCTGCCAGGTGAATTCATCCACGTTGTCCTGCGAAGACAGGTAATTAATTTTTAACATGCGTAAAATACTATCGGTGCGTTCCATATAACGCGACATCCAGTACAGCGAATCAGCAACACGACTTAGCATTCTATTTTTTCTTGATTTTGTTGAAGGTTAATTGGCCAGTACCCAGGTATCTTTACTACCACCACCTTGCGAGGAGTTAACCACAAGTGATCCTTCGCGCAAGGCAACGCGGGTTAAACCTCCGGGTACAATTTCAATTCCGCTCGGTCCGCATAAAGCAAATGGACGCAGGTCAATTCTGCGCGGTTGAACTTTGCTATCCATGTAGCACGGTGCTGTGGAGAGGCTAACCGTGGGTTGTGCGATAAACTGTCGTGGGTCTTTTAGAATTTCTTTCTTGTACGCTTCAATTTCAAGTTCGGATGCCGCGTGGCCCATCAGCATGCCGTACCCCCCGGATTCATTTGTTTTCTTTACTACCATCTTGGTAATATTTTTTAATACATGATCGCGCTCGTCAGGTTTGGCTAACTGGAAGGTAGGTACATTTTTAAGAATCGGTTCTTCGTTGAGGTAGTAGCGAATCATCTCCGGCACGTATACATAAACGGCTTTATCATCGGCAACGCCATTACCAATCGAGTTTACAATCGCTACGTTGCCTTTTCGATACGCGGATAGTAATCCGGATACACCTAGAACGCTAGAGGGTTCAAAAACCAGGGGATCCAGAAAATTATCGTCTACTCTTCGATAGATAACATCCACCTGTTGTAAACCATCAGTTGTTTTCATGTAAACGTGATGATTTTGCACAACAAGATCGCGACCCTCTACGAGTTCTACGCCCATCAACCGGGCAAGGGTGGTATGTTCGAAGTATGCCGAATTGTATATACCCGGTGTCAGCAATACAATGTTGGGCGAGGGTATGTTGCGTGGTGAAAGTGCCTTGAGGTTTTTATACAGAATGTTGGGGTACTGGGTAACCGGCCGCACATGATTCTGCGGAATAAGATCAGGAAAAATACGTTTCGTGATTTCGCGGTTTTCGATCATATACGAAACGCCCGAAGGTGTTCTGAGATTATCCTCCAGTACATAGAACGTACCATCGTAATCGCGAATGAGGTCAATCCCTGCAATGTGAACATAGATGTCGTGGGGTACATTTACGCCTTGCATTTCGCGCAGGTAGTGCGGACACGAATACACCAGGTCGATGGGTACTACGCCATCTTTCAAGATAAACTGTTCGTGATAAACATCCTTCAGGAAAAGATTGAGTGCCCGAAGCCGCTGCTTGATACCGCGGTCAATAAAATCCCATTCGGCTGCTGTAATGATACGGGGAATGATATCGAATGGAAAAATCTTTTCGATTCCTTCACCGCTGGAGTATACCGTAAAGGTGATGCCCTGGCTCATGAAGAGACGTTTGGCGAGTTCTTCCTTTTTGGTTAGTTCTTCCGTTGGAATGGTGAGCAGGAAGTGCGCGATATTCTGATAGTGCTGCCGTACCTGATCGTTGCCGAACATTTCATCCCAGATGTTTTGATTGACACCATAGTGTTGGAAAAGCTCGGAGGTTAGCATAGGCAGAAGATTCACGTTAAATCTAAAGTACCCATCTGTTAAATTACTATTACCCTGGTTTGCAATAAAAATTATTGCAAACGAGTGAGGATTGGGAATACGAAAAGAGAATATAGCATTTAGGAGTTAGAATTTAGGATTAGGTTCGTTGAAAATTACGAGAAGGCCTTAAAAGCAGCGAAGGCTGCCTGTTTAAGGCAGCCTTCGCAATAGGACATCCTGTATGCTAAATTCTGTTTCCAGTATTATTCGGCTACTACCGATACCTTGATTTCGTGCTTCACTTCTTTGTGAAGATCGAGGGTAACACTGTAGGTACCGAGTTGCTTCGGGCTTTCCTTCAGAACAACTTTCTTACGGTCTACATCAAAGCCTTTGGCTTTAAGCGCATCGGCAATCTGAAGGGCTGTTACAGCACCAAAGATTTTTCCGGATTCGCCAGCTTTAGCGCCAAGTTCAACAGTAAATTCACCAATCTTGGCAGCAAGTGCTTCAGCATCTTGCTTGATTTTAGCAGCCTTGTGAGCAGCCTGGCGAATGTTTTCTTGTGTAAGCTTCTTATTGGAATCATTGGCAATAAGGGCAAAGCCATTTGGGATGAGGTAGTTGTTACCATAACCCGCCTTTACTTTTACGATGTCGTTCTTATAGCCAAGTCCTGTTACATCTTGTTTCAATATCACTTCCATGGTCGTGTTGTGCTTTAAAGGTTAACGAATTACTTCAAAGAATCACCAACATACGGAAGGATAGCCAGGTGACGGGCGCGCTTTACAGCTTGTGCCACTTTCTTCTGGAACTTCAGGCTGGTGCCCGTAAGTCTGCGAGGCAGAATCTTACCTTGTTCGTTGATAAATTTCAACAGGAAGTCAGGATCTTTGTAATCGATATACTTAATACCATTCTTCTTGAAGCGGCAGTACTTCGGTTTGATCTCTGCGCGCTTGATAGGTTCGTTCATTAATGTCATTTTGCAGGCTCCTCCTCAGCTTTGCGTGGTTTTCTGTTTTCCTTTTTGAATTCGCCTTTGCGTCTGCGTTCATTGTACACAATCGCATGCTTG